>Ga0247842_10001260_pt1 | contig 43596 bp, 43 predicted proteins | sample LaCruzMarch2015__3_FD_192411 | JGI IMG/M metagenome (GOLD analysis project Ga0247842, IMG submission 192411) | Freshwater microbial communities from meromictic Lake La Cruz, Castile-La Mancha, Spain - LaCruzMarch2015_19m | ecosystem: Environmental > Aquatic > Freshwater > Lake | place: Spain...
AGATCCAACCAGAAGCTCCTGTTCTTCAAATACCACTCGTCGAGCTTCACTTTTTCTGGAATCGGTAGCTCGTCCCGCCCGTTGACCTGCGCCCAACCCGTAACTCCTGGGGTTAGCGCATCAATCCCTCTAGCAGTTCGCAAGGCCACTAAGTCATCCTGATTGAACAAAGCTGGCCTAGGTCCTACCAGCGACATTTCGCCGCGCAGAACATTGATCAGCTGCGGTAGTTCATCGAGGCTAGTACGGCGAAGAAATTTTCCAATCGGTGTGAGAAATTGATCGGGCTCCTTCAAGAGATGGGTTGCCACCTGCGGCGTCTCTATCCGCATTGTGCGGAATTTATACATCGTGAACAGTTTGTTGCCCTTGCCTACTCGCTGAGTACGGAACAGCACCGGTCCAACAGAAGTCAGGCGCACCGCAAAGGCGACCAGCACCACGGGCAGAAACAGAATCAGCACCGCACATAGGGCTAGAACCAGATCAAACAGCCGCTTCACGTCAACACCACTTTGCAGCAATCTGCAGCTCTTCATCGCGATGCATTGGTCTTTGTCGGAAGCTAGCGATTTTGCCCTTCTGCCTTCAACTTTTCAAGCCACCCCTCAAGCTGATTCATCAAGGCTTTACGATCAAATTTACTGGCGCTCGTGTTTAATCCATTTCTACTCATTGCCCCCTGTTCTTCATTGGTCATTTTAGATAGCTTAAGTACAGCGGCTGCCAACCCAGCATGATCGCCCGCGGCACACGTCAGGCCCGATTGAGAGTTCTTCACCACCTCCGCACCTTCGCCGTTCAACATAGCTAAGACCGGTATGCCAGCTGCCAGATACGACTGAAGCTTGCCAGGAATGGTCATTGAAAAAATAGGTTCGTCCTTCAAACTAACCAACAGGGCGTGTGCGTGTTTGAAAAACGCTGGCATCCGCTCCACTGGGTACCTCCCCAGCATCAAAACGCAATCGTGCAGATTACGACGTTTGATTTCATCGGCAACCCAGCGGGCCAACCGACCATCCCCAATGATAAGCCATCGAATGTGCGAATGCGACTTCAAACTCTCTGCCGCATCCAAAATGGCGGGGAAATCCTGGGCATCGCCAATGTTCCCTGCAAACAGCACATTGAAGCTTCCTGTCTTCGATGGCACCTCATCGGCGTAGCCAACATCTTTGGTACCAAAAACCTGCTCAGCCCAACTCGGAAAATACTCCACTCGAATACTATTACCGGCGTACTTCTGAACTAGCGGGATAAAACGCTTTGACTGCACCAGAACCAAGTCACAACGCTTATAGATAAAAGAAACCAGTTTACCCACTGCTTGCAAGAGAGTGGGATGGCGAACAACGCCGACTGCCTCTAATGTTTCAGGCCATAAATCAAGCACCCAGAACGCCAGAGGGGCGGACTTGACGGCACGCATCATCACTGCAGGGAGGCCTACGGTGACGGGCGAAACTTGATAAGCGAAAATCGCATCGAACTGGCGTCCACGCAATTTCCAAAAACCCAACATCGATGCACTGACTGCAAAGCTCAGGTAATTCAGCATCAAGCGCAAACTACCTTGCCCGCGTGCGGTCATCGGTACGCGAATAATTTCGGCGCCTTCATAATTTAAAAAACGACTAGGATCGTCGCGGAATTCTTGAAAAACCTTGCCATCTGGATAGTTCGGCAGGCCGGTTAGCACGGTGACTTGGTGACCACGCCTCACAAGTTCACCGACCAAATCATTAATCCGAAAGTTCTCTGGCCAAAAATACTGTGAAACGACAAGCAAGCGCATGTATCGAGGGCTCAATACTTCTTCCACACCACACGATTCACATAGGCGGTATAGCTGTGGATGATGCGCAGCACTTTGTCAGACACATTAGGCATGCTGTAGTCGGCCACTTGGCGAATGCCATGTGGGTCACTGCGGTCAGCACCCCGTGGCTGCGTCGCTAGAATCGCCAATCCTTGGCGCACGCGATCCACCTCCAGCCCCACCATCATCACGGCGGCCTCTTCCATGCCTTCTGGGCGCTCGTGCGCCTCGCGCAAATTCAGCGCAGGGAAGTTGAGGATTGATGATTCTTCGTTGATCGTGCCGCTGTCTGACAACGAAGCACGTGCCGAAAGTTGCAGCTTCACGTAGTCATGAAACCCCAGCGGCTTGAGCAATCGCACCAGCGGATGAAACACCGCTCCGGTCGCGTCAATGCGCTTTTGTGTGCGCGGGTGTGTTGATACAATCACTGGCAGTCCATAGTCTGCAGCTACGGCGTTCAGCACGGCCACCAGCTTGGTGAACGACTGCTCAGACTCAATATTTTCCTCGCGATGCGCGCTCACCACAAAATAGCCACCAACATCCAACCCCAAGCGCGTCAATACGTCTGAAGCCTCAATATGTGCTCGGTAATGCGTCAGCACCTCAAACATCGGGCTACCGGTTTTGATCACCAAATCTGGAGGCAAGCCCTCGCGCAGCAGGTAGTCTCGCGCAATAGTGCTGTAAGTTAAATTGATGTCCGCTGTGTGGTCCACGATGCGTCGGTTGGTTTCCTCCGGCACGCGCTGGTCAAAGCACCGGTTACCAGCCTCCATGTGAAAGATCGGAATTTTTCGGCGTTTGGCCGGTATGACTGAAAGGCAACTATTGGTGTCACCCAATACCAGCATGGCCTCGGGCTGCACTTCGCCCAGCACTTTGTCCACTGCAATGATTAGGTTACCAATCGTATGAGCCGCACCGCTGCTACCGTCTGCGCTGTTCAAAAAGTAGTCCGGCTTGCGCACGCCTAGGTCGTCAAAAAAGACCTGGTTCAACTCATAGTCGTAGTTTTGCCCCGTGTGTACTAACACATGTTCGCAATGTTCATCCAGCCGCGCCAGCACACGTGAAAGTCGAATGATCTCGGGCCGGGTGCCGACCACGGACATTATTTTTAATTTTTTCATCATTTTCCTTATAGTGGACGGGCGTAAGTGTCAGGCTTAGATCGGTCAAACACTTCATTGGCCCAAAGCATAACGACCATTTCATCAGGACCAATGTTGGTGATGTCATGCGTCCATCCCGGCACTGTTTCCACCACCTCCGGCTTGTCACCGGTGGTGGCAAGCTCGTGACTCTGCCCGGTTTGCATGTGACGGAACTTGAAGCGTGCCTGGCCCTTGATAACAAGAAATTTCTCTGTTTTGCTGTGGTGGTAATGTCCGCCCCTAGTGGTGCCGGGATGCGCCGTGAAGTAGGAGAACTGACCACAATCGGGTGTTTTAAGCATTTCCACAAACACGCCACGCGGGTCGGCATGCTGCGGCACGGTATAGGCGAACAACTCCACCGGCAAATAACTGACGTAAGTGGCATACAGCGCGCGCATCAGGCCAGTACCCACGCGCTCGGTCATCAGCGTGTCGCGACTATTTTTGAAACCCTGAAGCTTTTTGGCAAGCTCCCCCACCGTGGTTGTGTATTGCGGCGCAACGGTGGCAAATACCCCTTCGCCCACAGACGCATCTGCGCCATCCATCAATTGCACAAAGCGCCCAACCAAATCATCAACATACACAAGCGTGACGGAAGCTTCCGGATCATTGACCTTAATCGGCAGGCCACGTGCTATGTTGTAACAAAACGTTGCCACCACCGAGTTGTAGTTGGGCTTGCACCATTTACCAAACACATTGGGCAGCCTGAACACATGTACCGGCACAGCGTGCTCTGTCTGCAGCCCAAATAAGGCATTTTCAGCACCCTGTTTGCTGGCACCGTAGGCGTTGTCTCGGTCAGCCTGGGTTGAAGATGTGTATATTAATGGTATCTTTTTGCCAGTGTTTGCAGTCACCGCGCCCACAGCTTGGCACAACGCCTGCGTCAGGTCTGCATTACCTGTAACGAACTCCTTCGGGTCTTGGGGGCGGTTAACGCCCGCCAAGTGAAAGACAAAGTCTACCCCCTGCAGAAGATTGGGCAATTGGGCCACTGAATGCTCACGTGTAAAGCAGAGTACCTCAACGTCTTTGCGTTCGGCCAAATGCAGCTGCAGATTTTTCCCAACGAATCCGCCGGCGCCGGTAATCAACACTTTCATGATCGCTATTCCTCGGCAACGGCCTGCTCACCTCGTGCAATGGCCTGCATAAAGCGAAGCTTCATCAACAGCGCCTTCATGCCCTCCACATCCAGTCGGGTTGTGTTGTGTGAGTTATAGTCTTCCGCTTGCGATAATTCTTGTTCGCCTTGCTCCACGAACTTGCCGTAGTTCAGGTCACGCAAATCTGGCGGCACACGGTAATAGTTGCCCAAGTCTTGGGCTGCCACCATTTCTTCACGGCTTAGCAGCGCCTCGTACAGCTTTTCACCATGACGCGTGCCAATAGTGTTGACCTGATGCGTGGGCACATTCATCAAAGCTTTCACTGCTTTAGTCAGCGTGCCAATGGTGGCCGCAGGAGCCTTCTGTACAAAAATATCACCAGGGTTGCCCTGCTCAAAGGCGTACAGCACCAAGCCCACTGCATCGTCCAGCGTCATCATGAAACGCGTCATGGCGGGGTCAGTAATGGTGAGTGGTTGCCCAGCGCGAATCTGGTCTACAAACAGCGGGATCACCGAACCGCGCGAAGCCATCACATTGCCATAGCGGGTCACACAAATGGTGGTGGTATCACTCTCACGCGATTTGGCCACTGCCACTTTTTCCATCATCGCCTTGCTAATGCCCATGGCATTAATGGGATAAACCGCCTTATCAGTACTCAGACAAATGACTCGCTTGATGCCATGTGCAATCGCGGCCTCCAGCACATTTTCGGTTCCCAAAACATTGGTTTTAACAGCCTGCAAAGGGTAAAACTCGCATGACGGCACTTGTTTTAGCGCCGCAGCATGAAACACATAGTCAACCCCACGCATGGCAGTGCGCACACTGCCCACGTCACGCACATCCCCAATGTAAAACTTAAGCTTGGCGTGGTGATAGCGCTTGCGCATGTCATCCTGCTTCTTCTCATCTCGGCTGAAAATACGAATTTCAGAAATATCCGAATCCAAAAAACGGCGAAGAACTGCGTTTCCGAAAGAACCGGTACCACCGGTGATTAAAAGCACCTTGTTGTTAAACACTTACACTCCTTGGGTTCTTCAAATTTTTAGCGCGTCGCGACACAACTGAATTTTTTGCGCGGGCGTTGGATAGTTAATCAATACAGCACGGTACTTGCCTTTGAATACAAAAAGGCTGCCAGCGGCCGCACCCACGACGCCTAAGCGCGACACCAGTTGCCTCACATGCTCCAGAGATCCAGCGCCACCCATGATGGTCATCGGCACTTTCAGCAAATCCCTGAACTGGCTGGCCAGGTCCAAGTCGTAACCTTGCATGAAACCATCGCGGTCTATCGAATTGATCACGATTTCCCCCGCACCTGCGTCTTGCAACTGCTGGGCCAAGGCAACAGGGTCGACTTTATGGATTGTTTTGCCGTTATGGGTGCACACCTCGTACCCCCTGGCAAACAGCCCGGCTTTTTTGCGGACATCCAGCACCGCGACCACCGACTGACGCCCAACGGCTGCCGCAATGTCGGACAACATAGAAGGGTTGGCAATTGCAGCCGCACTAACCGCTACTTTCTCCAACCCCATGTCCACAATGCGCGCAGCCTGGTCTGCAGTCTTCACGCCGCCACCATAGCACAGCGGCATTCGGCACTCTGCTGCCAATTTGGCTATCAAGCCGAAATCGGGTTCACGACCGAGAACTGTGGCATCTATGTCCAGCACAATCAATTCATCAGACTCTTTCTCATTGAATATCTTAACGGCATTGATCGGGTCACCCACGTACTTGGGTTCTTTGAAACCCTGGGTTTTCATTAGCCCACCTTGATGGACCAGCAAGCAGGTAATGATCCGAGGACGTAACATGGGTTAAAGCTCTGCAAAGTTTTTCAGCAGCTGCGCACCCCAATGGTGGCTTTTCTCGGGGTGACATTGCACGCCATGAATATGCCCACGGGACACCACTGCATCAAAGTCAAAGCCATAGTGCGCTGTGGCAGCCACGTCGGACTTGTCCTCCGCATCGAAGAAATATGAATGCAAAAAGTAAAACTGCGGATCTTCGTCAAGACCCTCGGCAAGCAGCTTGGCACCCCCCGTGGGTTGCAAGTTGTTCCACCCCATGTGGGGCATCGGCAAGTTTGCCGAAAGAGCATTGCCAGAAAACGCCCTGACACGACCGGGCACCCAGTTCAGGCCAGGCAAGCTTCCTTCGTCTGATCCTACCGCCAACATCTGCATACCCACACATACGCCTATTACTGGCACGCGTTTGCCCATCACCATCTCTTCAAGCATTGGCCGCATTCCAGACCCATTAAGCCGCTGCATAGCGTGGTCAAAATGGCCCACGCCTGGTAACACCAAGTGCGTGGCGCCCTCAAGTTCCTGCGGTGCTTGGGCACGCTGGGCATCCAAACCCATGCTCTTGAACAGCGTCATAAAGGCCTGGATGTTGCCTACCCCGTAATCCACAAGCTTGATCATCGAAAATACCTCTTTTCCAGACCCAGCCAGCGCAGTGCATTGGCTCCAGCGCCAATTAACCAGCGTTTGTTTTTGTAGTCGTTATACGTTCTTTTAGGGCTATCAAACAGCTCTTGCAGTTCAGCAACTGTTAAGCCCAGCTTGTGGGCCACATACTCAAATTCCTGCGTGAGGAAGTGTTCATCCATCTCAGGCCGAGAGATGCGATCCAGCGCTGCTTCGCGCGTCATCTGACCCGTCATGATCAGGCTGGAAAAATGCGCACGCCGTTTTTCGAAACCAAAACGACGAGGAAGCCAGTAATCCTCGTAAAAACGGGTAAAGCGTGATTCGTGGTGCTTATGCTTAAAGCGTTGCCAACCAAACAAGCGCCCAAGTTCTTCTTCAGCGTCTCTCTTAACAAAAGGCACGAAGTTGAGTGGGTGATGCATCTTCATGCCCAAAACTTTTTGGTACCAAAACTTGTAAATCAAAATGTCGGTCAGGGGAAAGGTATTCAATTCGCCTTCGCCAAACTTGCGCCAGATATCGCCAAATAGCCGTTTGTCGATGCCCAAGTAACCACCCCACGCTTCGGGTTCTCGGCAGCACTCGGTAGAAAAGTTCGAGCCGGTAATAATGTGCTTAACATCGTGTTGTCGCGCAAACTTGTACAGACCAGAGAAAAAAGCTGCGTCTTGCACTAAATCTTGGTCGGGTATGCCGGCTTTTAGAAAAGCCACTTGCAAACGCCGCATTTCGTCCCAGTTGACAACCTCGGTATAGAGGTCTAGCTCCAATCCATCCACGAGCCTTTCAATGTTTCCAACTGCTTGGCCAGTGTTCCAACCGGCGTCGACATGCAAAAGTAGTGGACGCAAACCCATCTTCTCCTTTGCCACATATACCACGTAGGAGCTATCCAAACCACCACTTAGTCCAATAATGCAATCAAAGTCTTTGCCCTTGCCTTCCTGCCTAATCTTGTCAGCGATCAATCCGAGCTCTTTCTCACCTTTTTGATCGGGATGCCAATTAGGTCGAATATTTAATGCATAATTGCTGCAGTAGTCACACAAACCACAATCATCAAAGGTAATATCTGGGTCTGAAGTATCCATAATACATTTATTGCAAGTGACGTTCTGTGGTTTGATCATTTTTATTCTAATTTATAAGGTATAAACAATTTGAAGACGACTCACAGTCAAAAATTTGTGCTACACTTTTTTGTAAATATGAAATATTTTGGCAGCCCAAGTGATTCAATTTTAAGCTTCAGGACGAAGATTTTAGAAAAGCATTCTTGTTCAAAAGCAAGGTTCTGCAACATTTAGTTATTTTAGTTTTATTGAAAAGGTCTTTTAAAAACAACTCCGGTAATTTGTACGAATGACTCGGAACTGTAAAAGGTTTACGGTGTGTATTTGTGAAATTCTGTTCATTACATAAAATATGAGCTATATGTTATGATTAACAGAATATATTCTTTTTTATGCTTCACCAATGCTTTCTGGTAAGAAGAAAAGAGAGTAAAATGAATAACTAACAAATAAACTTGCTGAATAAACGATAACCGTGTCGAGCCCATAGTTGTTGAGGTACACGTAAAATATAAAAGTAAGCAAGGCCCTTGAGCGAATGCTTAAACTTTTATGATAAAAAAATGAAAATATCATAGCCAAAAATAGAACGTATAAAAAACCATACAAGTAGCCGAAAAGGGCATATGCTTCAGCAAAGAATGTAACTTGGTCCGAATGATAGTTGTCTCTTGAAAATACCCTACTAAGATTTTCTTGATAATCATAGATAAACCTTAGCCCACAGGCAACCGAGGGATTGTCGAAAAGATCAAAGCCTGGTGTCAACAGATTTGAATTATCTATAATACTTTTAATATAAAAAGATGAGCAGAATATAGAATTATATAAGTCTTTATTCGATATTATTTCGCTAGCCATATCGAGATAGCCGACTCGTTCAAATACCATTGATAAGTTTTCAGCGTATCGATCAACAAGCAGGCTTGGTTGAACGTTTTGAATTTTAAGCAGATTAAGGCGATCCTTGTCGCCCAAAGATTCCCTTATGGCCTGCGAAAGGAAAAAATTTAGAAAGATAAAAGAAAATATGGACACTAGGGTTAATATTGATTTAATGGAAATTTTGTAAGAATTAAAAAGAGAAAGAAAAACGGAAAAAAACAAAACTACTGCAATAACAAGCCCATTACGAGAGCCAGTCAAAGTATGTAATAAAACAACCAGAATTACAAAAAGAAATAAAGTAAAAGCATGTTGATATTTTTTTGCTTTATAATATAACATAGAAAAGTAGAAGCAGTTTAAGTATAACATTTCAAAACTAAAAATATTTAAATGAACCCAGCTTAAAACAAAGCCAAGAGAGCTCTGAAAAATAAGAAGACCGAAAGATATTGTTAATAAAAACAACACGCTCAATCGGCCTAAAACTTTACTCCTTTTTATTTTCGAACCTCGACAATTTTTTTCCAATGAAAATACCCAAGAATGCTGCGCAATTCATTAGAAGAAGGCATGTGATCGATTTACTTAGCGCATCATCATGTGGCTCGTTAATTCTTCTGAAGTATATAGAAGGAAGAAAATATGAAATCGAAACTACTCTTAACAAAATAAAAGCTATGTTCCAAAAAACAAGTATCAATAGCAATAAGTTTTTTGTTTTATTAGCGACTATAGAAAAAATAATTAACTGCATTGACAACAATATTATTAAATATAAAGAATAATCCGAAAATATGTTTAGCGGGTCGTTGTTTACTAAGTGCAGTCCAAATAAAGACAATACAATGATTGATGCAACCCAATGAAATGAAATTTTTTTATTTATAGAAAATAATTCTGTTTATTAATTAAGGCGAAATAAGTGTTTGCTAGTTTTGGCTTATATTTGAAGAAGATTCTCCAAAGAATTTTATGAATGCTTAAAAAAGAAATCAACTTATACACGGAACTTAATTCTGCTGCCTTATGAAGGTGTTTTTTGGCCTTCGCCGGTTCCCCAGAATGCATATAGAAAGAAGCTTTGTAAAAATAAGCTCTAGCTTTGGCATCTTTATATTCAAATGAGTAAATTTTTTGTAAATTTGGTATTTCTCGATTTAACCGCCTAATGCTACACATTCTTTCATAGCCTAATCTTTGCTGATAGACAGATGTTACAGAGTTTGTTGTTATTCTGTAGGCCGCAATAGATTCATCAATAACCGCAATTCGCTCATTCGGGTAGAGAAAACTTAATAAAAAGTCTTCTTCACATGAACTTTTTAGAAGATGATTGTATCGTGTCCCTTTTTTTGCTAGTACTTCCTTGTTGATCATTGTCACACTTGTAGGACAGTCAATTTGAAATAACTGCTCTTTAAATCCATGCCCGAAAGGGTGTCGCTGCGGAATCTTGTAAAGAAGTTTGTTTTTTTCATTAATTACATCAATTCCTCCAAGACATACACTGTAATTAGTTGTTTTTAAATTCTGAACTTGTAAATATAGTTTCTCTGGGTACCAAAAGTCATCCACATCAAGAAAGGAAATATATTTTCCTTTTACAAGGTCTACGGCATGCTGGCGGGAAGTTCCCAACGGGACTTTTATTGGGTTAGCATAGATACGGATCTTTTTATCGAATGATTTTGCTATTTTTATTGAGTTATCATTTGAGCCATTGTCATAAAATAAAACGTCCCAATCTGGGAAGGTCTGATTATATATCGAGCTTATTGCTTGAGATAGAAAGCGCTCTCCATTTAAGCAGTTTATGATGACGCTTACTTCAGCCATTTTGAAATGTACTCAAAGACATTAGTTAATTTAGCAGTAAACACACGGCTTAACATCTTTCCAAAGGATTTCTTATTTTATGCTTTTGTTTGCTATTAAGGTAAGATTTTTCTTGTTTATGATTGTATGCTTTGTTGTGTATCCTAATAAACTAAAGAGTAAATAATAATCAGAAAGCCGATAATAGTGATCACCAGTCTTTTTATCAGTTGCGAAGTTTTCGAAAAAGTTTATACAAATGCGACCTTCTGTAAGCAGCCTTTTCGCAAGTCGCTTCCATTAAGAAAAGAGCCCATAATATGACTCCCCCATGAAAATGACACTTCCTCCCTTTCTTAGTACTCTATCTATTTCGGTCAACAACTTTAGCGCATTGTTTGCATGATGAAATCCTTGCGACATAAAAACAATATCTAAGGATTCGTTTTCGATTTCTAATTGATAAAAAGATCCAATATATCTTTTTATAATTTCAGGTCGACCACCGAACATGTCAATAGCAAATGGCATTAGCTCTGCCAGTCGGTGCTTTGATATTTCTACGGCGATTACCTCTTCTATTTTTTCATTTTTTGAGAATAAAGCTGTAGTCCACCCAATTCCACACGCAAGATCAGCCACTTTTAATTTATTTGGCGCCTTAATCTCAGATAAGTGTTTTTTAACTATTGCCCACTCATCGAGTAATCCTGACTTTTTTAAATACTTTTCGCAGGGTAAATACATGCCATCGGTGATCCACCATTCTTTCTTTTTTTCTGCCTCTATATCATTCCAATATTGTGAAGAATATACACTTTCCAATGCCTGATTAGATATCCATTGTTTAATTGGTTTTAGTTTATTTTTAATATATGTGATTTTAGTATTCATATTATTTACTTTATGAAATGTATATTACTTTTTAAGCTTGGAATAATAGTTTTTGCCAGCGAGTTAGTTTATTATCGATGATCATAAATTCACGCATCCTTTCCGGTGAATGAGCGGCCGCTTCAGCTATTATCAACGCCCTGGCTAGCTCCTCTGGCGTACTGGCAAAGTGTGTCCCTTGGCAGTCGCGCAACGGGCTCAAATTGAGCGTCTTAGGAGTTCGTGCCGAAACCACAGGAATCCCACCACAATAAGCATCGACTGCCGCCGAGGTCACTGCACTAGTATAAGCGACATCGCAGTCAGCCAAAAGGGTGGATATAGGTTCGGTCGTCACCCGCATTTTTAGACTTGGATAATCCTCGGGTCGAATGGGACAGTTTGGATGGGGTTTGACGGTAAACACCGAATTCGCAGGCAGAGACTTAAACGCCTTTTCCAACAAAAGCATCATCTGATGGGTGTTGCTCGGGAGGTAATCTCCAAGCACCAGCACCCGCAATGGACCGTTTGTTCTTTTGCGACGCAACAGCAACCCCACGCCATTCGGTTCAAGATATAGGTAACGTAACGCCTCCACCTCAACGAGTTGGGAACTGGGATAGCCGCCCTTATGATACTCCCGCAGCATTGCAGCGCCGTTTAGCGCCACCTGATCTGGCATAGGCAGGTCATTATGACCTGTCCGCTGGTAACTGCGTGAGTCAAAGAAGTATCGTAAATCCCAAAAGCGGACAGTGGAATGCGGGGCACCGATCAAACGTCCGTGGCCTGCCGCACGCCAGGCATGAATGAAGGCGAACTCCCAATCTTGATTCTCCTGCAAATACAAGCCAGCAGATTGTTTCGGCAAAGCCTTTAGTGCCTCTTCAAACAGGTTTAGACAAAGAGCATTACTCATAGCGGTTTTACCAATCAACGAGCAGTTCCAATCTTTCATGAGTAATGGCGCAAAATCCAGCGATGGTTTGATTGCGAGTGAAATGCCTTTCTTCAGTCGGAATCCAAGCACGGCTAGACGAAACCAATCCCGCAGCGCATGAAAAACAACTCCTCCGCTTAAAAAGGAATCCAATGTTACATGTATTTGTTTTCCTTCTGGGGATTTGTTAAATATCTCTAATACTCTCTTTGCTTCAGTCGCATTTGGCAGCAATGCGCTGGGAATGTAGATGTGCATCCAGTTGGTTTTGCAACTTGTCTTATTAAGTTCATCTGGCAGGAGGGTCCAATAGTTGCTTTCATAGTGCCCATCTTTGACTGCACTAGGTACTAGATTAAATAGGTATGAAATAAATGTTATCTGCGCACTGGACCTTTTCCATTGTGAAACACCAACTCCACACAATGAAGACCGATTTATAACATGTCTGGTTAACCAAATCAAAGCTTGCAACACTGATGGAAGGCACAAATAAGTTGCGTGCAATACTGATCGAGAAGTTTTCGGTATTGGATTGTGTGTAAATTGGAAGGGTATTTTTCGCTTTTCGCACCATGCCTGTTGGCATTTTGCTAGTTCGTGATTAGCGCTGGAAAAAGTTAATTTGTGAAATGATTGGGTTTTGGCCCAATCATCAAACGCCATCAGCTTTATAGCATCCGTTATTTGCGACGATTTTGCAAAGTTACACTTCTCCGCAAGCAGTGTCATCCACCAGTAACTTAATTCTGGTCGTATCTCTAGGTGATCTACGATTCGCTTCCCATTGACCCTTGACTCGCCAAGATCATAGATCAACTCCAAATAACGTGCCCGCAAACTTTCGGCGTTATCTTCGACCAGTCGGGGAATCGAGATGACATTATCGCTACCGCCCGTGTCGTAACTGCGCCACAGAATTGTCAACCAATCCCCTTCGGGCGGTTTGCCATCACTATCCCAGATGAGGATAGTTCTCTGGTTGAGGTTTTTTGTCAGGACAGTTTTTTACAGGGCCGGCATCGTTGCCATGATTTTTTCAAGGCGGTGAAGATCTTGTGGAGTATCCACTGAGTAGGTTGTGTGCTTGGTTGGAACCATGCGAACCTTTCTTCCATGCTCCAAAATCCGCATCATATCCACCGACTCAGCCACTTCGAGCGGAGTGGGCGTCATGCGGGTATATTTCAAAAGGAAGTCTCGGCGAAATGAAATGACGCACACCTGCTTACCCATTGGCACCGTATCGATTTTGGATCGTGTCGGGATGGGCTCGCGGGAAAAGTAAAGTGCGTCTCCCTCGAGATCACAGACCACCTTGATGCAGTTCCGATCTTCGAACTCTTCGATGGTATCAATCTTTCCCAACAAGTTGGTGATCTGAATTTTTGAGTTTCTCAACATCGGAGCCACCGCCTCATCAATCATTTCGGGGTGCGTCATCGGTTCATCTCCTTGCACGAGCACAACGATATCATACTTTGTTTTGTTCATTTTCTCTATTTTAACGAGTGCTTCAGCGCAACGATCTGAGGCCCTCTCATGTCGGGCACACGTCATAACGGCAATGCCACCAATCGATTCAATGTAATCATAGATTTCCTTATCACATGTCGCAACCGCAGTGGTTGTAAGTCGGCTCGACTTCGAAACCCTCTCAAAAACATGGCCAATCATTGGTTTGCCAAGTATGCGAGCCATTGGCTTGCCTGGGAATCGACTACTACCCATTCGAGCCGGGATGATAGCTAAAATATTCAAAAGCCTATTTTCTCTTTGGCTTTTGGGCAACAGCAAGCATATGCGAACTTAAGCCATGATCTCCCAGATATATTTGCATGGACTGCTTCTCTTGATCTGTTGCCTGCGCGGCAAATGTTCGCCAGAAACGATCCTTAATTAGGTCAGGTTCTTTGCAAAGAATGTCCATATCAAGCTTACCAGGGGTGCGTGTATCTAAAACCGAAAATCCTGCGCGTTTAAGCAGGATTCTTGCGGCTTTTGGGTTTATGAAATTAAGATGGTGCGGAGGTGATACAGATTTCGAATCCTCCCAAAGCGCTTGAATATCCAAACCAACACCTGAAAGTGTAGTAAAGATAAATAAGTCACCGCCATCCATTAGTTTAAAAAGATGACTAAGAAATTTATACGGGTCGTGCAAGTGCTCGAAAAGTTCGAAACTCACAAAAACTTTGGGGCTCGCGCCAAGTTGTACTGCGCTTACGTTTTCAAGGAAGCTTTCGACAACGAGGAGGCCCTTGTCACGACAAACTTGTGCTAGGGATGGGCCTGGCTCGATGACAAGCACCTGTTTGCCGGAAATCTTCTCGTACTCCTCAGCAAAGATGCCGTAACCGCCGCCGATATCCACGACATCATGCCGATGTGAGGCGTATTGATTTACAATATCGCGAATCATTTGCGCCTTGGGTTGCCAGAGTTTTGCTCTCCGCGCCTCGGCAGTTTCTTTGTAAAAAGTAGAAGCCCAATATTTCGATGAGGGAGACTCTGTATAATACTTTGAAAAAGCTTCAGCCAGAGGTCTCGGGTTCACGAAAAGGGTACCACAGTTTGGACAACTTTCGTACGCAAAACATAGTTTTACGAAGGCAGGCAATCCTTTGTCCGCACATGCGGGACAAACGCCATTATGTCTGTCGACTTGTGCAAAATAACTTATAGCATCTTCCCGCGCTAGCCGCAGATATTCGTCAAAGATTTTGAATGGACGAATTTCTTCTTCTTTCATAGATATGTCTTGATGACGTTGAATATCACTTCATTACCCAGAGTTGTGTAATGCACCGCATCATAAGTTAACGTTTCATCAAAGAACGGAAGATTTACTACTTGGGCGCCGCGGATAGATTGATTAAAAGCTTCGGATTGCGCTAATGACGTAAAGAAGGCATGTGGCCTCACCCTTTTAATATCAATACCTTCCTCAACAATCGGTGTATTTATAATCACAGTCGGAATATTTCTCACAATGTATTCTATGCTTTGTTTGTATTTATTAGAATACGTCATTTTGTATAAGCCAATAATTTCACCAGTAGAGGATATGTAGTTTTCTGCAAAGATAGAGTTCGCCACTTCTTTTCCGATTATATAATTCACTTGTTCGACCGCATCATCCAAAAGATTCGGTTTTTTTGGTGTAAAGTCCACAAATCCCATATTGGTTATGATCTTTCGGGGCTTTATTGAGTTCAAAGCCATAAAGTTAACCAAGGTTGCCCAAGTTGTTAATTCTAACGGTCGGCACACCATTACATAACTACCATTTAAATCAGTTCTTGTAATTATCTTTTCTGCTAGGGAGCCACGAAACTCTCGACCTATCCCACGCGAATCAAGGAAGACAAGCTCGTCAACTTCATTACCCTTTGCATTGCTCATGATCTGAAAATCGAGTCCCGTATTGAAACGTTCTCCGTACATCTTTAGCAGTCCGATATTTGGACATTGAAATTCAAGCACTTCCATGACTTGCCATACTTCTTAACATCACAGCATCAATGGAATATGCAATAAAACGATAACCTTCTCTTATCCGCTGCTTCAAGGTATCGGTCGCTGGTATCACTATATGGACACCGCAAGCGATATTGGCATCTCTGCATAAAGTGCGAATGCGCTCCATTGCCGAAATAAATTTCGGCTCATCGAACTGCGCAGTGGCTCCTATTGAGGCAGACAAATCATAAGGACCAATCAGAATTGCGTCCAGACCTTCAACCGAGAGTATTTTTTCTAAGTTATCAACCGCACGCGTATGTTCTATCATGGCTACCAAAAGGGGCTCCTGTGCCTCTTCGCGATAAACCTCAAAATTCTTGCCAAAAAGATTCGCTCGGGAGAACCCCACGCCACGTGTTCCTGCTGGCGGCCAACGGCAGGCGCCCCGAACAGCTATCAAATGATCCGCGCTTTGGATATTGGGCACGATAATGCCCCCCGCCCCAGCATCCAGTGCCTGTTGGCAATCTCTTGCCGCACCCTCAGCGACACGCACAAGTGGCAAGGTGTTTCCCAGTTCCAGAGCGCGGAATAGATCCGGAAGCTGCGCGACGCTGACTGACCCATGTTCCATATCCACAGCAACCCAGTCATAACCAGCTGCTCCCATGATTTCAGCCACGGATCCGTGCGGGATTTGCATCCAGCTTCCGATAGTACACTTTCCTTGGCCCATTTTTGTTCGAATTTCACGGATTGCTTTGATTTTGTTCATAAACTCTTTAGGTCAGAAACGGATTCCAATTACCCCTTTTTTATTAATTCTCTATTATATTGATTCATGTGCAAATGAAAGAAGGTTTGCCTATGCCTTGGCCTCGAGATCAGGTACGGACTCGACAATCAGCAGGTTCAACGTTTTCGTTCTGGATTCTTAAGAGGGCCTTGGATTGCCTTGTTCTTTCGGTGATGGCTTCAAAATTTCCGTGAAAGACACTGCCGGTCGATTTAATCTCGGACCCAAATCTGGTTATAACTTTGTGCAAAAGCAGAGTTGGCAATCATGGGAGAATGAAGCTTTGCCTCCCGGCGTAGTCCGGCTGATCTTAAGATCTGTTCGGCTTCCTTACCTTGTTCCTCAAAGTCATCATTGATTTCGATAATAATTCCTTGAATTCCGGCCAGCACTTTATTGCCACCGCGAAGAATGATGTGCTCAATGCCATCTACATCCATCTTTATGAAATCGGGTGCGGGAAACTGCAACAGGTCGACCACCTCGTCCATGCTGATGCCCAAGGTTGGAAATGAGAAAGTCTGGGCTAAGGCTTGTCCATCCCACCCATAGTTCTGACCAAAAGTGGATAGCGCACCTCCCCACTCCGTGGTGGTCATTCGTAGTTGGTTCACCGCCAGCTTGTCGCTCAAGGCCAAAGGCACGATACTCACTCGCTCCTGCAAACTATTAAGAAAGAGATTTCGGGCCAAAAGCTCCAGATTGAAGACGGAGGGCTCAAAAGCGACTACTCGGCATTCCCTTTTTTTGCCCGCATAGATAGAATAAAGACCCACATTAGCCCCGACATCCCAGAGCGTACAGCCTTGGGGCAAGTGGTCTATCCAGTCCAGGGTTTCCGGCTCCTTGGTGGCGAAACTTTTTGCCCGAAATCGGTTGATTCGGTTGGGGACTGCAAACCGGAGGCTCACTCCCCGACTGGACACGCCTTGAGCCCTATCCATGCCGCCCTGGATGACCGCCTCAAGCACCGGTTCACCTATACGGGTGGGACCGAAAAGCTGACATGCTAAGGCAATTAGTTTTCGTAGGCGCTGTTTCATATTTTAAATCTGATTAGCTTCCTTAAAAGACATAGCATCTTTGATGCGGGCTGGCAGCAGGAAAGGGACAAGAACACTCAACTCTCGTTGCTGCTCCCAAACTCTCCTTGCAGATCGTATTCTTCTGTGGGAACCGGGCTAAGCAAGGGTTTCCCCAGAAGGAATCGGATGGCCTCCTCCGTCGCCTCGATCTCCATTCGTGTCCTACAGTCAAGGCTCATCGAACCCATGTGGGACGTAAGTAGGCAGTTTTCCAGCTCGGCTAGGGGACCCAGATAAGGCTCCTTTTCAAAAACATCAATAGCCGCGCCAGCGATTTTCTTTTCTTTTAGAGCGTGATACAGCGCTTTTTCATCCACCACTCCTCCTCGGCTCGTGTTGATCAAGAACGCATCAGGTTTCATCATGCTGAGCTCTTTGATCCCCACGAGGCCCTTCGTCTTGAGCGTGAGTGGAACATGCAGGCTGATCAGATCAGCCTGTTTGAAAATAATGTCTTTGGAGACCCATTCCAACTTAAACTCTCGATTGAGCTCCAGCGTGGGCAAGACATCATTCACGAGAAGTCTTGGGGTTCCAAATCCTTGCGTCCGTCGAAGCACTCGTGCTCCAATCCGGCCTACCCCGATGACTCCAATCGTAACCTCGGCGATTCTACGCCCGAAGTAACGATTCCACTTACCTTGGTGCATTGCTGAATTAGCGACATGAATATTGCGCAAGAGGCTAAGCATTAGGCCGATGGTAAGCTCTGCCACTGCGGGGGCTGGCGCATCCGGGGTGTAGGACACCTTGATCCCTCTCCTCTCCGCAGCAACCAGGTCAACATTGTCGAGTCCCACACCGACTCTCGAAATATGCTTAAGATTTGGAGCACCCTCCATCACCTTTGCTGTAATCGGCTCGGTACCTGCAATAATTCCTCCCACATCTGCCACCATTCCAATTAATTCGTCTTCGGTTAATTTTCGGTTTAATGGATTCAGTCGATAGTCCGCCCCATTCGCTTCCAGCATCTCCAATGGAAATCCGTTGCGATCAGCAAAAGGCACGGTGGTTATTAAAACGTGAGGCATAGTTTTGTATCCTTTTTTTATTTTAGCTTTTAGAGGACTCCTTCATGTCTGGTGAAGATACTTTTTAAATTGCAGCGATAATTGATTACGCCTTAATCCTGCAAGTTCAGGCCTTAAATAGACAATTAAACCAATGACGAGAAGAGTCAATGTCGTGGAACAGATAATTTGGGAAAAAGCCCCGTTTGTAATGATTAGCAAAACAAACCCTTTTGCGCACCATCCGGCGGAAATTACAGTTACTAAGACCGTGAGTTGCGTTTGCCAGTCGAATTCCCACTGATATTTTTTTGCAATAAACCAAGCGATGACATTAACCTGAATAAATTGCATCCCCAACATTTTACAGGCCAGCCCCTTGGACCCCAACCCCAGTCCAGGGATTATGGCTTGGCTTGGAGCCAGCAGAAAATAAGCAACCACTAAGCTGACTGCCATGAAGATCAGTCCTAGTTTCGTGTAAACGCGAGTTTGTCCGGTCGCATGAAGCATCGTGCCGCCGATCTGCCCCATCGATTGGTGGATAGGATAAAAAAACATTAACATTAGGGTGGTGGATCCGGAAAGGTAGCCCGCTCCAAGAGTCCATTTGACGATCTGCTCAGACCACGGGGTCAATAACCCAGCTAAAGCGGCTCCCAGAATAAAAACGCCTCGAGATACGTTTTGGTATAGGTACTGAGCTCTCGCCATATTCCCGTTGTAATGGGCTTCCGCAATCTCTTTCCAGAATATTCGCAGTATTGAAGCGGTCGCCAGAAGAACCACCGTCGCAAACTGGGTGGCCAACGCATAATAGGCTTGCTGGTCCGCTCCTCCCCACTGTTGGAGCATCCACCTGTCGCCCAGATCATAAACAACCCCAAGAAGGGTGTAGGGAACAAATGGTGCACAATAATTACTGAACTCGCAAAAAACAGATTTGAAAGAATCTTCGCCTGCGGTGGAATTTGGGCCCACGTCTCCTCGGTAAAGTCTTGTCATTAGCCAGCTGGACAGACTGTACTCTAGGATCAAGGCCAGGAAGATAAAGGGCAAAGCCAACCGCCCGGCCTGCCACAAGAAAAAAATTACCGCCAAGTGAAAGAACACAAGGAGCGTGCTTATCTTTTGCACACGAAGGGTTTCGCGTTCGGCTTCCGCCATTGTGGTGGCAATGTTCCAAACGGAGCCTTGCATAAAGCAGGCGGCGAAAGCGAGCAGAACCAAGCCCCTGCTCTCCCCTTTCCAAATTGCTTGTATCCAGCCTGCCGGCATGAGTAATCCGAGGACAAGAAGAGAGAAAATAAACTGACAAAGAATGAATCGCCAGTAGTGGCCAATGAAACGGCAGGTCCGGGGTCTTTGGGAGAGAAAGGTGAAAAATGCCGAGGAGCTAGCCATATCCAGAAGACCCTTGATGGCCACAAAGGAGGCCATGAGGAAGGCCATTCGGCCATAGTCATTGGGCCCCAAACATCTGGCGAGCAGGACTGCGGTCCCAAGGGAAAGGAGCCCACGCACCCCATTTCCAAGTATGCTACCGAAAAATCTTTGCCGGAGGCTTGTGTCTTTCATCTATTGAGCCAGAGAGAAAGGCCGCACTGGTTTTTGTCTTGCCCCGCAGGAAACAGGCGCTGCCGCCGCGGCGCGGAAGATCCTGCTCATGATCGAGATCGGTTTTTTAGGAAGACGCGCGTAACGATCACAGAATTCGTACCGGACGGACTGAACCACCTCACTCTCCCACCATACCGCCACGTCATCCCATATCGAGATCATCTGCTGGGCGGCGCTTTCAGGAGTTTCGTGAAAGATGCCCGCCGATTTAAGTTTTTCAAAATAGGGGATGGCGCTATCGCGTAGTTCCCAATGCTTCGGATTCCAGAATATCAGGGTGGGAATATTTAGTGACATCGACTCCAAATAAGTGGTCGCATTGTAGGTGCTAATGTAAAGACGACACTGCTTGATCAGGGAGTCCATCGAAGCGGCTCCATGCTCCAACCGAATATTTGGAAAAGAATTATGCCAACGCTCCTTTTGGCCGTGCCCATAGTCTTGCGAATAAAGCCTTACCAACAACTGATCCCGCAAAGCTAGCGGCAACACCCGCATAAACCGACACTGATCTTCGAAATAACTCTGCCACTGCCCCGCTGCAACGGGCACGCTGTAAATAGTATAACTAGTTCTAGGCATGGTCATCCCAACCAGCAACGCATTGCCCGACTTGTCCCAGGCGCTTCGCTTGTGAAAGTTTTTTATGTTACCAACCGGCACGACTTTCTTATCGCTTGAGTCGCTCCACCCCCAAGTGAGAAATTGATCACTGATGGCAATCTGATGATCTTCGGTAAAACTCCACAGTGCCATTCCGTAAGAACCCCCATGCTGGCCAATCACAAGCGGCGTACCGGATTCGACCTTAGCGGCTGCCCATACTTTAAAAAAATCACTAGAAAAATGTGAGTTGCTGGTAAAAATAGATTTAGGTTGGCTTGGCCAAGACATTTTTTGTGTCAGACCGACTACGTTTTTGTAACCTTCCAAATAAGCTGTTGGGATATGTCGAGGAATCATCGAGCGGACAATTCCTGAAAAATCATTTTCGTTTACATTTTCACGCCACTGCCACTGTCTTGCAATTGGATCAACGAGAGTGGTTGGGATAGGCACAGAAGACCATTTTTTTGGCACCTGTCCGAGCTTTAGCTGCAACCGAAAGTCCTGCCAGATTGGCAAATATGAACTGATAAAAAAATGTTCGTTCTGGCGGCAAAGAGGCCCGGAAACAAAGTTTATTCCTCGCATTAAGACACGTTTTAGCTTACGAGCTGAATTAACTATGGATGGCCGGATTGGCACTATAGGCGTTTTCTTTCCCTGCTGAACGTGCTCGACGGGTATTTTAAAGAATTCCAGTAACTGGCTGTAAATCGTTTCATTCCAAGTGTCATCCACCATAATACTCACTAATTCTTCCATATCCTTTGGGATGCATAAGTCGGCAGTTCTTTGGATGCACCTAACTTCAATGATTTCGTGTTTTTGAATCGCTTCACGCAACATGAACCAGCGGTCATAGACCATCTGCATGAAATATCCAAGCCACGGTCCGACGATAATTCGCCAGTAACGGACGGAGTGGTCGACCTCATGCACGGTATTTAACTTTACCGCAAGCTCCGACAATAAGTTCTCATAAAGTTCGGCTAAATACAGATAGTCTTGATGCAGTTTCTTCCGATCGTCCCAGTGGTAAGGAGCAACGAGGGCATCCATTTTAGACCAGCGCTCTTTCCTGGAATAGAGGCGGCACCATTCGCCAATAAAAAGTACCGGCACAGAAGGATTTCCCGGCCAGGTTTCCTCCAAGGCCGTAGTGATTAATAGTCTTTTTACCAAATACTTCGCCCTCCATCCATGACGATGTTCTGCCCATTAAGATAGGCCGAGGCGTTTGAGCACAGAAATTGTACAGCGGAACGATACTCTGCTTTTTTGGCCATCCGCCCCAAGGGAATGAGGTTGGTCAAACGCTGTACAAATTCGTCCGATTGGTTTGTCTGCACTCCACCTGGTGATAGCGCATTCGCCCTGACTCCCCGATTCGCCCAGTAGGTGGCAAGGTAGCGGGTAAGACCAACCAATCCCGATTTGATTACCGAGTAAGTAACCGGCTTCACTGGTTGTTCATCTTCCGGCAGGCCCGATTGGCGGTAAATACGTTGATCAGGGGAAATAACGGATAAATCGGAGGCAATATTTAGAATCACCCCCCCTTTCCCATCTCTGGCCATTCTGGCTCCAAAAACCCGACTACAAAGAAATGCCCCCGTCAGACCCACGCATATTTCCTTATTCCAGGCCTCCAAAGATAAGCTCTCCAGTCGGGATTTTTTAAGTTGATTCTTTTCCCCGTCAAACTTGGGGTCGACAGCTGCGTTGTTGATCAGAATATCCACTCTTTTGCTCATCCCTTGGAGCTGTGCGGCTACTCCCTCAATCTCCTCAGGTACAGTCACATCCATCGGTAATATGGAAATCTGGCCGATTTGTGTATCCTTCTTTAAAAGTGATTGAGTTTCATTTAGTCGTTTTTCACTCACATCGGTTAGAATAATCTCCGCACCTAGCTCAAGAAGAGCGAATGCGTGCTCAGGCCCAAGAAGTCCACCCGCTCCCGTGATAAGCGCTGTTTTTCCGCGCAGATCGAAAGCATTCGGAAGGCTTAATTTTTTATCTTCGTTCTTCACAAGCAAATTAACCCTTCCTCTGCCAAAAGAATGTCCTCAACAACTTCGAGGATGGCGTGCCCAGCCGTAATATGAACCTCTTGAATTCGTCCAGTTTCTTCTGAAGGGACCACGAGTGACTCGTCACACAGCATTCGGGCAGGCCCTCCGCCACATCCAAGAAAACCCACATTTTGCATCTTGTTGACTTTGGCGGCTTCAAAGGCCCTGCAAATATTTGGGGATTTGCCCGAAGTGCTGATACCAACAAGAACATCACCCGGCCGACCCAAAGCAACTACTCCGCGCGCATAAAATTCCTCGAAAGAGTAATCGTTACCACAAGCAGTCAGACTTGAAGTGTCTAGGGCCATGGCCATGGCAGGGATTGGCCGGCGATTCACCTTCGGCCTCAGTCTAACCAAGAGTTCAGCAGCCAAATGCTGGGCATCTGCGGCCGATCCCCCGTTACCACAAAAAAGAAGTTTCCCGCCAGATTTTATGGACTGCACAAAAAGATTTGCAATGCGGACCATAACTGGCACACAAATACGCATGGTTTCTTTTTTTGCGGCAATTGAACGTTGAAAGAGGGCCTCAATGTGGGATTCGGAATTCATAGATTATTAATGGCGTGCTTGCCCCCCGTCCAATGCCCAGATTGCTCCGGTAGCAAATGATGCCCTCGAGGAGGCAAGAAAAGTCACAATATCGCCAATCTCTTTTGGTTGCCCTAGCCTCTGAAGTGGCACTTCTTCACAAATCAACTTTTTCGTTTTTTGGGGCTGTTTTTTCAGCCTCTCTGCCCAAACGGAATTTTCGTGTATGACGTTTCCTACAGCCACGCCATTGATACGGATCCCTGCTCTACCTAAAGGACGGGCCAACCCCCGAATCATAGCGTGAATTGCTGCTTTGGCGGCAGAATAGGTGACTGGGGCTCCAGGAACCACCTCCAGTCCACAAATGGAGGAGACACAAATCACCGCCCCTTTTGAAGTTGCGAGATATTTTTGCGCAGCTTCCACCAAATTCGTCGTTGCCCAGAGATTGACCCCAAAAACCCTTTGCCACTCTTGGGCATTTTCCTTCCCTGGTGGAACCGACCGCCCACTGCCTACGTTACAGACCAAAATATCCAACCCTCCCAAAGCGACCACAGCCTTCCGGATTATTTTGCTGGCTTCCTTGGGGCGGGAAACATCCCCGTGGATGCCGACGGACCCTTGCAAGGATTTCATTGCCACGGCGAGTCGTGATTCACTACGCCCATTAAGGGCCACGGAGCAGCCCTCTTGGTGTAAAGCCTTAGCAATCCCCAACCCGATTCCCTGAGTGGAACCGCTGACGAATGCCTTTTTGCCTTTAAGCCCGAGATCCATAGTAATCATCTATCCAATTCCCCACCATGTCACGATAGCGCGTCAGAACGCCGGCATGATCTCCATCCGTGGCACGAGCCGTCTGGAGAATATAATCTCCTTTAAATCCGAGGTCAGTGAGACCACGAAACACACCCGGAAAATCGGCGTCACCTTCTCCCAAAGGAACCGTGGATCCACCCCGCGGCCGGTCCTTCACATGCACGTGGAAAATTCTGTCGCCATAGCAACGAAATTCATTTTCATACGAATAGCCAAGGGCCGCACTGTTGCCGATGTCATAATTTATTCCGAAGCTTTCGGGATTCAGCGTGCCGACAAGCTTCGTGACCTGGGAGGGCGGGAAGTCAGTCTCTAGGGCGATTCGCACCCTCTGATCCCTGAAAAAACCGCTCTGTTCGTGGAAAAAGGTTAATAGGACCTCCTGCTCACGCCGGTTGGCCAACCGCCCTCCATCCACCAAGGGAACCACCAGCACAGAGATTTGCAAGGAGGAGCACGCCCGGACCACCGCCAAAAAATCATCCTGTAAGGCAAGGCAGGTGGTTCCTTCGTGCTTCCAGAAGGGGGCCTGCATGAAGCAGTCCCCAGTCAAAGCAGGAATCCGAATCCCGTGCTGGCGACATAATTCCCGAATTCGCTGCTGCCCTGAAAGAGTCATCAGGGGATTTTCAGCCAGCCGCTCCTGATCCAAGGTCCACTCGATCAAACGGAAGCCAAGCTGTTGGCCAAGTGGAAACTCGCTTTGCCAATTCTCCCATGGAAAAGCCTGAATTTGGTCCCCAACAGGTGGGGACAGCCTTCCCTGCATGAAGCCGACATGAAGATGAGAGAGATCCTGAATAGGAGTTTACTTAAAGCGGTAGGGAGTCGGGGCATTGGCTGAGGGCACCCCCCCTTCCGCGCTCCACTTTTGAATCTGAGCCCGGATATCCACACCGGTGTTCCGCCCCCAAAGCTGAAGCAGACGCTGGAAGACGGGGCCAATCTTTCCGTTGCCGATCTTATTGCCGTTTAGGCTGGTCACGGGAAGCATGCAGAAAGGGGTGCCGGTCATGAACGCTTCGTCGGCCAGATACACGTCATAAGGCTCAATGTTTTTTTCCACCACGCGGTAACCACATGCAGGGCAAAGTTCGTCCATTACATACTGCCGGGAGATGCCCCGAAGGATATTCCGGCCTTCCGGAGTAATCACATCGTGTCCTTTCACGATGAAAAAGTTGTCCCCGGTGCCCTCGGCCACGAATCCGTCGGGATCCAGCAGCAAGGCCCAGTTATTCTCCCCCGCAACTTGGGCGGCCTCGATGTTTGCAGTCAGATAAAAAAGGCGGCTTCGGTTTTTGATCTTGGGATCCATCAGTGTCGCCGGGATGGCTCGTTGCGAGGTGATCACCGCATTGATACCGTGGTCAAACAGCACGCCCATCCCGGCCACGGTCCAACGCAGAGGAAAATCTGCAATGATGACATTAGTGCCCTTGTGCAAGCCTTGGATCCCGTGATAGATGCCCAAAATCCCGCGTGACACATCGATCATAAGGCGATGCTCATCGTCTGGGGTAAAAAGATGGTCATTGGCCGCCATGGTTTGTTGGCAGGCCTTTTCCATTTCCTCCGGAGTCATTGAAATCGGAATCCGCAGGATTTTCAGGCCGGCATAAAGCCTTTCAATATGTTCCTTCAGCTTGAATTGCTTCTTGTTAAAAGAACGAGTCATCTCAAACACCATGTCGCCGAACATCAAGGCAGAATCATAGATGGAGATTTTTGCATCGCTTTCTGGAACGAGGACCCCGTTAAAATAAACTTTTCTTGAAGATAGGGGTGTTATCATCTTTTTTTATATCTCCCAAATTATTGTGGCTTCGTCTCCTCTAGGCGCCATGGCTCTCCAGAGGCAGATGAGCCCTCAATTTTATCGCCACGCTGGCTTCTTTTGGATGCATCTCAAGCGAGCCGTTGCCCATGGCTTTTTCAATTTTACGAACGGCCCCGACCAGTTGCCGGAACCCAGCTGGCTCCACGGAGGCCGATTGGTCGGACCCATACATGGAACGGTCCATGGTGATGTGCCTCTCCAAAGAGGAAATTCCCAAAGCCGCTGCAGCGTATGATACCGCCAAGCCTACTTCATGGCCGCTATATCCAACCTTGCATTTGTACCTCTCCCGGAGGCTTTGAATACGCAGCAAATTTGCATCCTCATCCGTCATTGGATAGGTGGAAACCGTGTGCATCAGTTCGAAAGGGCACTTGGCCTCTTTGAAAATCTTTATCGCTCGATCGATCTGCTCTGGAGTGCTCATCCCTGTTGAAATGAAGGTATGCCGCCCTTCCCCAGCAACCTCCTTGAGAAGAGGCTCGTGCACCAACATAGCGGAGGCAATCTTGTTGTACTTAAGATGAAAGGGCTGCAGGAACTTTTGGCTTTCGACGTCCCAAGCCGAGGCAAACCACGCAATGTCCTTATCCCGACAATACTGGTCGATTTGCTGATATTCTTTTTCCCCAAATTCTAGACCTTCTTTCTGGGCCCGCTGAGTTTTGCCCCACGGACTCTCCCTTGGGGAATCCAATAATTCTTTGGTATAGACCAAATCGATAGTTCGCTTTTGGAATTTGACAGCGTTTGCCCCGGCATCTTTGGCCAGGTCAATTAACTCTTTGGCGATTTCGAGGCTTCCGTTGTGGTTGATTCCGATTTCAGCAATGATGAATATAGACATGGTCAGTTCTCCTTTACGGTTTTGGTTTTATTTTGTCTTTTCAAGACAGAATCAGAAATTTCACGCAGCACCCCATCACCACCTTTTGCTCGGGTTACATAGCTGGCTATGTGGAGCACCTCCGGGTGGGCGTCTGCCGGGGCGGCAGAAAAGCCGACTATTTTCATAGCATCAATGTCGTTTATATCGTTACCAATGAAAAGAACTTTATTAAGTTTAATCTTCTTTTTCTTGCAAAAGTTTTCTAGGCATTTGGCCTTGTCGGCGCTTCCCTGAATAACTTCGATCTGTAGCTTTTTTGCCCTGGCGGTTACGACAGGGTTTTTTTCGGTACTGAGAATGACTTGCCTGTACCCTGCTTTTTTCAGCTCTTGCACGCCCCATCCGTCGGAACGGTTGACCCAGACTCCCTCAATGCCATCCTGCATAAATATTACCCGATTGTTCGTCATTACCCCATCAAAGTCGTAAACAATCAATTCTGGACGGAATGCTATGTCGGTTGTCTTGGTTTCATGTAACTTTTTAAGATAATAAGTTTCGCAGATTTCGAAAGTAGCCATGTCATCAATTTCAAAGGACTTCCAGTACGGCATTGTAAAGCGACTGATCCTCCCTCCCAATCGGTTCCCTGTCCGCTGCAACAGACTTGTTTTAAATATATAAATAGAACCGTTTTCCAAATAGTAAGGCTTCCTGTCTTGTCTCCGCCCCCGATGTGTAGGATCAAATGTTTTTCCTTTTAGTCCACCATCTTCATCGGACCAGACACACAGATCATCGAGAACGGCATCTGAAAACAAAGAGTCAGCCTTTTCCGTTTCAAAGCGCTCAATGGCCCCATCGATATCGGAAGATTCCCGCAAGGGTGAGGTGGCCTGGAGAGCAACCACAACTGTAGGAGGTTTTTTGCTGATTTGCGTAAGCTGCTGAATCGCGTGATTCCAACCACTTTCGGAGGTGGCCCGATCTCCCGATAACCTCGCGGGACGCAGGATGGTTTCCGCCCCATAGCTTTTCGCCACCTGAAGAATTTCTTTGCAGTCTGATGAGACAGAGACCTTCGACACTCTTTTTGAGCCCAAGGCCTGTAGGATGCTCCAAGCCAGTAGTGGTTTTCCGGCAAAATTACGGATGTTTTTCCCAGGAAGAGCCTTTGATCCTCCTCGGGCTAGGATTATGACTGGATATTTGTTGTCTTTTTTCATCGCTGTGAGGCAATAGTCAGGGAACAGGTGGGTAGAACTAAATGCTCGGAATTATGACCCTAGTTCCAGATGGGCAATTAGAGTGTCGCACTTGCCTATTACAGCCAACGTGTTTGCATAAGCCTCGGCAAGGGTTGGGGAATTTAAGAAACTCCATTTCTGATGGCCACCTGGGTTGCCTTGGCTCAGCCAGTGCAGGTGATTGGAAAGCGGGTAACGCTGGTACTGTTGCATGGCAATGACTTTTAGACCTGCCTGGTTGGCAAGTTGCCGCAGTGTTTCGGCGTTAAAAAGAAATAGGTGCTGACTCCAGTAGGTAAACCGCTGAAAAGCGTCGCAATCAAAAAGAGTGAGTAGTGCATCTTCCGAGCTGGGTACTTCGATAATCATCCGGCCGTTTTTTGCGATCAGCTGGGCAAGGGATTGGAGGGTTTTTCTTGGATCTGGTAGGTGCTCGACCACATGAAATGCTGTGATTAAGTCGTACCCCCCCCCGGCGGAGGCAAAGTCTGGATGAATGGCGAGGCGTCCCGCCCAATGCGTTTTCACCCGCTGTTCGAGCTCAATCCCGGCGACTTGTGCGGCGAGGGACTGCGCTTTGACCAAAAAGCCACCTGCCCCGCAACCGAAATCCAGAACTTTTTTATTAGCTAATGCGACACTAAGCATTTCAAAGCGTCGTTGGTCATCCCAATCTGTATTGTTGAGCCATGTTTCGATAGGTACAGGTGCCGTGCCGTGCATGCCCGACTTCTCATAAAATCCCGCTTGAATATGCTCCAACGAACTTAAAGTGACCAAGCCACAGCCGGCACATTCCAATATTTCTAAATCTGGGACGTCACGGACTACCCCCTTTCGTGTTTTGAAAGATGTTGAGTTGCAGAGATAGCATTTGATCATAGGGTTTATTTTATATTTTCCTGATTGGGAGATTGAATGATTTTGATCTTCAGTTTTGCATCTTGAAGTTTTTCTTGCGTATAGTAACAGCTATAACCGTAGGACCCTGGATTGTACCATCCCACTTTTTTGTTTTTCATTAAAGTAGAATTGTAGGCTTCAAACCCAGGTTTGCCTGACAACATTGGGATCCAAAACGCTAGGAAGTATCGTCCCGAGTACGAGTCGCCATCGTAAGACCAATGGCGCCAAAAGCCTAGGTTTTCCTCGGGAATTCTGATTAGGTAGTCACCTCTGTTTTCCCGTTCGGCAAAAAGTGCCTCAATTTCATAATCTGCATTTGTCCGCTTTGCTGTGGTTTGCGTGCTATCTGCGTTTATGGGAACTCTCGCCTTTAGATAATCAGCTCCATTAAAAAGCACATAAAAAGCAATTGCTATCGCCAGAGCTTTACTGATTAAGTTATTAATAGCGTCAGATCGGGTGTTGCTTATTCTGAAAAGAGAGCACCACATTGCTCCAGCCACGAAATGTATCCCAGACGCGTTGTAAAATGTTACATTCAAGGCAATAAAGACTGCTACACATAACATTAATCCCATGAATGAATCCAGCGATGGCCTATTTTTTTTCCAGCCTGCAGCAAACAATAAGACCGGCATGAAGTAGTACCATCCCCAACCTAAGTTCGCACCCGCGTTTTTCCCCGACCATTCCTTTAGTTGATTCCCCCATTCCCATTTTAGTGAGCCAGCCAACTCGGGCGGCGTAACCAACAACACGACGGCTAAAGCACATCCACCCAAGCCTATTAGGCCCCAGATTTTTTGATTAGTTTCACTAGAGCCGAACAGAATACTAAGGCCACTATAGACAACCATATAACAGCCAACGCTTCCCTTACTTAAAAGACACAATCCCGTGAGACAACAAATCAATGCGGTGCGCCACCAAAGGTGGCTTTTTCCCAAAAGAATCATCGTCATCCCCATCAACATCACAGCGGTGGACGTCCCGAGATCAAAGCACTTAAAAATATGACCATGCAGGTTGGCTAGTTGCAAGCAGGCAAGAGCCAGCGCAGCCTGGAAGAGGCCTCTACTTCCAGCGCAAAATAATAGCAGTGAGCCTATCATGAGAGCTGCAAAGAATGTGATAAAGTAGGGATAAGCGACCACAGTCGGTAGATTCAATATTTTCGAAATGCCCGCAAGCAGTGCATTGCCTCCCCAGTGATAGTGCAAGTAGGGTGTGCCGTTCAGACCGGTAGAAGGCACCCCATAGTTTTTAATCATTTCCGCGATCGCAGAGTTAAAAGCCGTGTCCTGACAAAAGTTTCCGTGTTTAAGGATGGTAAGCAATTGGTTTTCAAAATAAAAAGCGTTAGTGCCAACCCAAAAAAGTCGCATGTACATCAGGGCAGTCACAAGAAGTGCCGCCAAAAGCAGGCTGCGAGTTCTGAGCGTTGCTGGCACAAAGGGGAGTAATAAAGCCCAAGCCACTAGGGAAAATCCTCCAATAATACCCCAATCGATTCGTAGTGTGCGCAGGGAGAAGCAGAAAAATCCAAGATTGATGAGTAAAAGCACGGTAAGTATGACGCTTTTTTTTAGTAATATTTGTGGAGGGATCAAAATTATAAGCTTTTAGTTTTTTAGCGCTGCGAGAAGAGAGTTTTTTATCTTGCTGATATCCCTCGAGTTTAAACCAAGGTATAAAGGTAATCTGACAATGGTTTGGCTTAAATTGCTGGTTATTTTTAATTGTTGATTTTTGGTGTTATACTGTTTTCCAAATTTGGATGCATGGAGAGGCTGATAATGCGACACCCCGGCTATTTGTCTTTTCCTAAGCTTTTCGATCGTTTCCCTACATTTTTTGGCCGAAGGAACAACGATATGGTACATATGGGCGTTGTGACGGCAGTCTTTTGGCACGATCGGCCGGCGAAGCTTTCCAGACTCCTCCAAACTTTTTAAAGTCATGTGGTATCGGTACCATATTTTTAAACGTTTATTTGTGATTTTACCCGCTTTCTCAAGTTGGGCCCAAAGGAATGCGGCCGTCAACTCGCCTGGCAGGAACGATGAGCCAATATCTCTCCAAGTATACTTATCGACCTCGCCACGCAAAAACCGGTTTCGGTCTGTTCCTTTTTGCCATACAATCTCTGCTCTATTGATAAACTTTGGATTGTTTACCAGTAGGGCTCCTCCTTCGCCCGAAATAATATTTTTTGTCTCATGAAAACTTAAGGCCCCGAAATCACCCAATGTGCCAAGCTCCCTACCTTTATAGGTGGCTTTGACGCCGTGGGCGGCATCCTCAATCACCAACAGCTGGTGCCTGCGTGCTATTTTAAGTATGGCATCCATTTCGCATCCCACTCCGGCATAGTGTACCGGGACAATCGCCTTGGTTTTACGGGTGATGGCTTTTTCGATAAGTTTTTCATCGATGTTCAAGGTGTCGGGACGGATATCCACAAAGACTGGCACCCCGCCTCTAAGCACAAAGGCATTGGCCGTCGACACAAAGGTGTACGAAGGCATAATGACTTCGTCTCCCGGTTTAATATCTGCCAAAATCGCCGCCATCTCTAGAGCAGATGTACAGGAGTGGGTTAGGAATGCTTTTTTCGTTCCAAGATTTTTTTCCAGCCATTTCTGACATTTGATAGTGAAATAGCCGTTTCCTGCAAGTTGGGCCCTTCTGTGAGCCTGACGGATGTAAATTAGTTCCTTGCCAGTTAGGTAAGGGCGATTAAAGGGAATCATTTTTCCCAAATGAAGTGTCGCGCTTTGGGGCCAACATTAAATAATAAATCAAGAATAGAAACTTTGGGACTAAATGAGCCGTTGATCTGTGGATACTCCAGATAATCGTAGTTCATAAATTCAACAGAGATACTAGCTGCATCAAATTTGTCTTTTTCAATGTATTCTTTAGCCGAGGGGCCGGATATGTAGTGTGTAGCTCCAAGGTGCGTTAGAATAGAGATCAAGCGATCCGTTTTCGCCCCCTTCGCCGGCAACTGGGACGAACGCAAAAACTTGGTCTGGCTGATGCCGAGTTCCCGAGCGATCAACTCAGTGGTGGCGCATGTAAGGTCGGAGAGCTTATCATCACGGCGCGTAAAGATCGCCTCGATTAGCAGATTATACTCGCGGAAGAACGGTGCTTTCGAATAGCTTTGGATGATGCTTTTCTTATGCTTCTTAGCCCAATCTATCGTCCAGACTATTGGAACGCTTGCGATCTCAAGACCTTCATTGACGCATCCTTCTGTGTTGACGGGTACTGTAAGCCACTGATCGCCATTGGTTGTCTTTATTTTGTTGCGATTTCTCCACCCATGTTTGTCATATTGTACACAATCATAAAAAACAAAGACATCTGCTTTCTGAATTTGGTGAAAATAGCCTCGCCACGGAATGTAGCTCGGCTGCAGTATAGCAACTCTCAACAGCGGTTAGTTGCTACCAGCAGCTTTAATGTGATTGTATCGATACATATCGATCATTTCTGGTGGTATACCCCAATCATCGGCACCTACTTTGTCGTGTAGTCGCTCAATTTCATTTCGATACATATCTTCCATCTGCTCAACCATGCGGTTCTTTGCAGGAACAAAGTCATGCTGGTAATTGGCATTCATCGAATGCCGGACGAATAATGATACAGCTTCCTCACGACCAAGTGTGCGGAGAGGCTTCCTGTCAGGCTTAAAGAGGGCGATATCGGAACGAGGTTGGCCACCGCCAATCAGGTCGACAATGCACTCCGCAATGAGCGGGGAGCAATGTAAGCCATCACGCTTTGTTGCAGTCGCAACAAAGAGATTACCAATGGCGGTGCTTCCGATCATCGGAATGGTATCCTCAGAGGTCGGACGCCATCCAACGTTTACTGCTGTTAGATCCGCGCGATAATATTCCTCATTGATTTGCTCCATCGCCGATTTTAGTAACGAGTATACGCTCGTTACTCTTGCGTACGGCATTGGCCACGGCGCTATAAAATTGCTAGCGCCCACAATGGCATGGTCCCTATCCCGCGGTGCTGCGTAAATGCCGCATGCCAAACCACGGTTAGGCGTTCGGACACAATTTTCCAATGTCCTCTTTCCAGTGCCAAGCACCACGGTACAACCAACACCATAAAACACCCGAGGAAAACTTAATCCTAGAGCCGATGCATCGATTATCTTGCTAAAGCTTGCGCCAGGAGCCAATACATAGACATCTCCCGCGACAGTTACACCGTCCCTGAGTTTAACGCCCGAGATCATTCCACCTTTAGCGGTCAATAGGGAGGTGCAACTATTGTCTATAAATTTCGCCCTGCCCGTACGCTCAAGTCCAGAGGAAATTGCACTCAGCAGCTGAACCGGATTCACCCAGCCTTCATTTGGAATAAAGACCGCTCTACCAGCCCTCTTGGAGCTTGAAGGTCTATATTGTGGAATATCATGCGGAGCCACCACTTCAAAGGGCTCGTGAAACTCCCGGAGCGCATCCAAGATGGCATTAAAGTTTTCGTCTTCGAGAATGTCTGAGGCGTGGTTGTTAATGAGGTAAGTTCCAAATCCTTTATTTAGTGCTTCACCTGATTCCAAAGCAATCTCCTTAAGACACACAGGCCAAAGTGAAGTAGCTTCGTGATTAAATAGCCATTTTTTCCGTTCGATAGGATTTTTGAGGGTGCTGGCGTCAATTTCAGCAAAGGAGTTAAACATGGCAGCGGCAGCGACCGACGCACAGCCGAGGCGGTCAACAGGTCCAATAATGTCGACTATTGCGCCATCGAATCTTTTGATGACCTCGCGTGCAACCATCAACCCAACCGCGCCGTTCCCTACTACAACAACTTTCATCTTTATCGTTTGATGAGATAGCAGAGTCCCGGATAGAATGGGGATCTGAATAACTCATGAGTTCGCTTATTCAGGATCTGTTCGACATAGACCATTGCCTCGGCTGGGATCACGTCTCGGGTGAGTTGCCAAAACGCGACAATACCTCCTGGTATTAGGCGCTCAAAAATGGCGTCAAACGCCTTATGAGAGGGATCGTAGCTGTTTACATCAAAAAAGGCTAAAGAAAGGAACTCATTCGGATGTTCCTTAAGGAATTTGGGCAACGTCTGGCGACAATCCCCAGCAATCACTTTGTGTTTTCCGTGGTTGTGTCCCATGGCGTTGTTGCGCTCGTGGAGGACAAGTAAACGCAATAAGAGTGCCGCGTAATCTTCACCGCCAACTCCATACGTGCCATCTTGATGCAGCCGGGTCGCATAGTCTTTTTCCGAAAAGCCCTTATATCCTTCAAACGTGTCGAAGCAGACGATACGTCGGCTCAAGTTAAGGGGCTCATGAATCGCGCGAAGGTTCTCGCATAGGACAGCGGTTTGCCCACGCCAAGTTCCCAGATCGATAATAATTCCTGGTTTTGCTACAATCTTTGAGTAGATATCGGCGATTGCCAAAATTCGGGCAAGAAGTGAACCGCGAACAAAAAGCCCAAGCGATCGTTCTTTTTCATCCTCGGTTGCCGGGTAGTTGTTCATGATGTTGAACAACTCTTTACGTGCTTGAATGCTATCGCTGGATGAGTAGGTGATGACTGTTGACTCGTGCATAGATTTGCAAGTTACTTGAGCTTATTGAACAAGGAAACAACAGGTTTTTAATGGTTTGAGCGTATTTTTACTAACTTTAGAAGTTTACTTTTTCTTGAATTAAATAAAGGGGCCTTCCCTGCACTTGCGCAAGGATTTTGCCAACATATAACCCGCATAACCCTATAACGAGAACTTGGGTGCCCGAACAAAACAAGATAACCGCCATGGTAGAGGAATAGCCCGCTAGCAGGTCTGTGAAGAACAACTGCCTGAGGACAATTACTCCAAAGCCGACGAATCCCGCCGTGGAGATTATTAGCCCCACGTAGATCACGAACTTTAGCGGCCTATCAGAGAATGCAATCGTAGCGTTTAGGGCGAGTCTTAAACGCTTCATAAAAGTGTAGGAGCTCTTCTTATCGAAGCGATGATGATGATCAGTGGGCACATACTTTACTCGGTAGCCAAACCAAGCCTCGAGGCCCTGAAGAAACGGCGCCTTATCATTGATTGCTTTGTAATTATCTGCGTATTTTTTTGTCATTACGCGGAGCGTTGCCGTGCCGTTCGGAACATCTCCGCCAATCAAAATATTGAAAAACCAGACAAAAAACCGTGAGGTAATGACTTCTAGCCACTTGCTATGCCTTTTCCTCTGTATGCCTATCACTATGTCACATTCGCCCTTCTTGATGACTTCTAGTAAAGCCGGAACATCATCTGGCGGATCCTGCATGTCTACGTTAAGTCTTCCAACTATTTCACCCGATGCGTGATGATATCCACAAATTATTGCAATGTGTTGGCCAAAGTTGCGGCTCAGACTAATGACTTTGACGAAGGGATAGTCCCCAGCAGTTCGTTTCAAGACTTCGAACGAATCGTTACTGCTGCCGTCATTAACGAACAGCAGCTCTACCTCACCAGTAATGTCCTGCCTGCCAAGGTATTCCCGGAAGACGCTTTGGAACTTTATGCAGAATGCTTCAGCGAGATAGCCGTCATTATAGATCGGAACAACGAAGGAGTATTTCATGGGGAGCTTTTCTATACTTTCATGGGCTTTGCAGTATGGTAGCAGTTTAACACGACAAGCGAAGCTGAGAATGCATTAATCCGATTTTTTTTGCTTGGGCTTAGTAGCAGCCACAAGGCAACTCGCGCCAAAGCGCATCGAGCGTCCTTCCGAGATGCGCTTGACCTCGGTTTTGAGCATGTTTCTCATAACTCTAATGATTACACTATCATGTGTCCCGTGTGCGCGATCCAGCTGCTTGGGAGAAGCTCGCTTGTTACTTGTTCTCACTCGAAACGGAAGCGACCTAAACAGAAACACGCCTAGCGGAAGTATACGAAAAAAGTACGTACCGAAAACCTGCGTTAAACCTGCCTCCCTCAGCTTCAGATTCACATCCCGGAGACTGTACCTGCGATAATGCCCAGCTGAGACATCAGCGTCTGACCAAAGAAAATTGTAGGCCGGCACCGTTAGGTAGAGCATTCCGTGCGGTTCAAGCAGGTCGTAAAGATGTCTCAGAAATCCCAAGTCATCCATAATGTGCTCCAGCACATCGAAGATGCCAATGGCAGGCATGCTGCCCGGCTTGAATCCGGCAGTTAACGTTGACGCGCAGACCACATGTTGCAGGCCACGCCTCTTTGCGTTACGAGCCCCCGTTGCCCCGGGCTCCACCAGAACCACATCCCATCCCGCATCCGTCAGACCTTTCGCAACGAATCCATTTCCCCCACCTATATCAAAAATAGGGCCCTTTTCTTTAGGCGGAAATTTCTTCACCAACTCAACGATGCATGCATTGCGGTGCTGGAACCAAAACGACTGATCCTCTATCCCGAAGCACTGTTCGTTCCCTTTCCTGGGATAGGATACTTTATCAGTTTTCGAAGCATACCAGATTCCGTCTTGGCGTTTTTTTAAACTACTCGTATAATGAAACAAGCACCCTTTCTTTCCGAAAGGTTTCTTTGACTTGCTCGCAGTAATTCTAGCTACTGTTTTACGCACCATGAAATAATGTACTCGTGGAGGACTTTAAAACTTCTTTCTTTATGAATAATAAATTTCTTTTTCAGCAGGCCTTCCAACTCACTTTTAGGCCGAGGGAAGCTTCCTCGATCAAGAAGCCACAAGAGTCTTCCTTCAATATTCCTTGGATTCCAAATGGCATCGTAAAATAGGAGCTTACCGCCATTGCGTAACACTCGGCTTATTTCATTTAACACACATTTTAGCTCTGATGTCTCAAGGTGGTGTGATACAGCCGAAAGAATACACAGGTCATAGGTTTCGTCGTAAGCAGGAATATCTGTTGCTGATGCTTTTATCGCTTTATCCTTGGGAAATTTTCTGTGGAAACCCTCTAGTTTTCGAGAGTCGCTATCTAGACACGTGTAATTCCATGAGCTTGGAAGAAGGGGCCTTAGAAGACCCGTGCCTCCTCCTACATCCAGCACAGACCCAATCGCAGACAAAGACGACATCTCTTCCTTTAATATCTTTTGACAAATATTACTGCCAACAAGTTTTTGGGTGGCGTCGTAAACAGTTGGATTAGCAACAATCTTGTGAATCCACCATAGGCTTTTTTTTTATATCTCATAAAAGATTTTTTCTATTCTTGATGGTTCTTGTGAAAAAAAGATTCAGGCCTCTCTTTCCATTGCGATAATAAATCGAGGTATGTTTTATATCCCTGCATTAAGGCAGCTGTATCCAAAAAAGATTTTTTGAAGGACTCTCGAACATCAAGACTCAATAATAACTGTGCGGCACTATCAATCTGGTTACTAAGGGTCATCAGAGTGATCTGTTTTATATTTTTCGCCAATGAGAGAGCGGGAGGATTTTGATTAAGGAAATATACAGCATCTCCTTGCGTCACTGCGCCAGTTATTGTTTGACCGAAGAAATCGCCTTCAAAGCGTCCCGGCAATGCGTTTTTTGTGTAGCGTCGTACGCTTAGATCGTAGAGCTCGAATCCGTTTTTTCGCATGAGACGATCCATATTATGAAATGTGTGGTCGCTTGGATTAGTAGTTCCATTGAAATTAACCTCCAGCTTGAATGCAAGGACCTGTAATTGCGCAAGGCTTGACTCTAGGGCCATAAGAATATCAAAATCAGGGCCGTCCACATCGATTTTGATAAAATCAACATGTGCATACTTATTTTCCTGCAGAATCTTTTCAATATTTGCATAATCGGGTCTTGATCGATTCGACAAAGGATTTTTATTTTCTTGGCTTCGATAATACGCATCCCAAGCACTTGTTTTGGCAAAAATCTTGTGACTCTCACAAACAAATGGCGTCCCTCTCGCTGTCCGGATCGGATGATCTGGTGACAGCTCTAGGTTGCCCGCAAGGTATTTTATAGCTTTATTTTTCTCTTCTTTATTTAGTTTTTCTACTTCTTCAACATTTAAATCGATTCCAATCACCTTTAAATACGGCTCTAGCAATCGCCAATCCGCACTAATTCCGCCAGAGCAACCCAGATCAATTACGTGAAACGGTTCTTTTGCCAGCTCTGTTTGAAATTCTTTTTTGATTATCTCAATTAATTTATTCATGATTATCAGGCATATTGATTAGCTTTGCCCTCTTGCAATGACACTATTCTGGTCCAGACCATGGTTTGCTTTCGTCATATTATGTTCAAAAAAGCATATGAATTAGCAGGCTGCCCTTACTTGCCGCAGCCACAAGGAAAAATCCAAGGACCAAGGTGCATAATAAGATCGGGGTTAACCACCGCATTTTTTGTTTTTTTAGAAAAAAGTTACTCATTTAGTAAATTCATCCTTAGCTCATATATGGAAACAATTCTTTGTCAAATTTGTTCCCACCTGTAAAAGCAAGATGCGAAGAGCCTCATGGGTTGTCGACCAGGTTCCGGACAGGAATGACCCCGCTAAAAATATAATTAGCGAAGATAAAAAATAGGTCTTTAGCAGCATTGAGGCGCTATTAAAAAATCCAGGAAGTTAGCGGTATAGATTAACGAGAAATAAATGTCTGATGAATTAAGAAACTTAAGACATAATCTTGTCGCATTTTTTGAGTGCGGCGATTATGCGGGTGATAACAAAAAAATAATCTGTTGTGGCTTCATCATGGACCAGCAATTCGGCTTCCTTGTAAGGGACTCGAGCGATCATGACCAGAAGCCCCACCGCAAAAAGATGCTGGATTTTCTGTCGGGGCAAAAGGTTTAACCGAATTTGAAGAATGGATGACACCTTCTCTGTTTCTTGCCTGTTTTTTAATCGGGGCCTCCCCTCTTAATCTCGAAAGCCTTCGGATAGAAAAAGGGAAGACATCGTAGACTTGCACACCAACCCATTGGCATGTCGATCGGTCGGCATGGTATAGGCCCGAAGGTCTGCCTTAGGCCGACCATCCACGGATTTCCGCCATCTCTCCGCTGGTATATTCATCTTTCCTTGAAATATCCCCTCACAGCTTTATCAATTCCCTCCCGAGTCTCCACATTAGGTCGAAATCCTTGATGTTTTGTGATTTTACCAAGGCTGGCCAAGGAGTGGCGAATGTCGCCCTTTCGCTCGAGCAGGTAGCGCAGGAAGGGGGATTTTTTTGTTGAGCCACGAGTGGTGGCCCGTGGGCGGCCTCTTCTTGCCGACTTCCGACAGCCACCAGCATATTCCCCGTTGACTCGCGTCTGAAGGGCCGAGCTGATCAGGCAAGAGAGCTCCTTTAACGAGGTGCGATTACCACAAGCGACATTGTAAATCTGATTGAGGGCTTTTTTATTTTGTGCTGTTCCAGCGAGAATGTTAGCCTGAACGGCGTTATCCACGTAGCAGAAATCCCGACTCGTCTTTCCATCCCCGTAAATCTGCACCGGCTGACCCTTTTTTATTGCAATAATCCACCTTGGAATAACCGCAGCATAAGGCCCGTTTGGATCCTGACGGGGCCCAAACACGTTGAAATATCTTAGCCCGACAGTTTCTAAACCATAGCACCGGCCAAAGACCTTGGCATAAAGCTCATTGCCATATTTGGAAACCGCATAGGGCGAAAGTTGGTTTCCAATACGATCTTCCCTTTTTGGCAGCTCCTTACTGTCCCCATAGACCGAACTGGATGACGCATAAACGAACCTTCTCACCCCTGCATCCCGTGCCGCCATCAGCATGTTCACAAATCCCGTTACGTTTACCTCATGGGTGCTCAACGGATCCTTAATTGAGCGAGGCACGCTGCCCAAGGCGGCTTGGTGGAGGACGATGTCGACACAGCGAGCAGTATGCCGTGGGCGATGAGCATTAGCTTTCAATCCCTCGCTCACCGCCATCTGCCCACTACCCACTTTCGGACTTTTTAAGCCGAAAGCCTTATAACAGTCCTTTAGCTTGCGAATGTCTCCGCGGATAAAATGAAAATGTTTCCAGGCCTTTTCTCCGACAGCTTTGCGGACAAGATCCAAGTTCTTTCGATGCCCAGTAGCAAAGTTGTCAAGCCCGACCACTTTTTGATTTAACTTCAACAACGTCTCAATTAGGTGAGACCCAATAAAGCCGGCGCAACCCGTCACGAGCCAAGTCCGCTGCTGACGCAGCATCTTTTTTTTAACGGATTCGTAATATGGGTTTTTCAAAATCGCAATTTAGGATGCAGTGGGCTGTTAGCAGTTAGTCGTGACCCCGAACTACTGCCCACACCTAACCGCATACTCACCACTAACAACTACGCCTGAAAATACAGTTGGGGGCGATTAGCTGGCAAAACGCAATTTCTCGTATCAACCAGCGGGACATTAAGCTTGGAGAAATTATGACTTTTGAAAGGTGCGTGCGCTGTGGAAATGAGAAGCATATCGCATGCGGTTTCGATCGGGACTGATTTTCGACCAGCTAGGTGGGAATGCTCTCGGCTTGGGCGTATTTCTGGCACATAGGGATCGTGGTAATCGACCCTTGCGCCTTTTGCCTCAAGCTTTTCGATAAGAATATAACTGGGGCTCTCTCTGTCATCATCCACATCGGCTTTGTAGGCGAGGCCGAGAAGAAGGATTTTTAAGCCCTTCAAGGGCTTGCCGGTGGTGTTTAACGCCTCCCCTACTTTTGCCACCACGTGATCCGGCATTGCGGTGTTTATCTCACCTGCCAACTCGATGAAACGCGTAGTATGCCCAAACTCCTTGGCCTTCCACGTTAGGTAAAACGGATCGATTGGAATACAGTGACCCCCTAGGCCCGGACCAGGATAAAACGGCATAAAACCAAAGGGTTTAGTCTTGGCCGCCTCAATCGCCTCCCAGATGTCGATCCCCATCGATCCGTAAATAATCTTTAACTCATTGACCAACGGGATATTCACAGAGCGAAAGATGTTCTCCATGAGCTTAGTGGCCTCTGCAGCGCGTGTGGAACTGACTGGCACCAATCGTTGGATTGCCTTTCCGTACAGATCCTTCGCCCGCTCCAGACAGGCCGGTGTCAGCCCCCCCACCACCTTGGGAATCTCCGCCACCTTACTTTGCGGATTCCCAGGATCCTCCCGCTCCGGCGAAAAGGCCAAATGAAAATCTATTCCCGCCTTTAAACTGCTTCCGTTCTCCAAAACTTTTCTCAAATCCTCATCCGTTGTTCCCGGATACGTCGTTGACTCCAACACCACCAACTTCTTCCGCATGTCCCCTTCCAACTTTTTCCTTCCACCATTAGTTTTCAAGTGTGGCGCTATGGCTTCTCCAGTCTTTAGTATGTATGAAATATCTGGCTCGCGGTTTTTATTCAGCGGAGTGGGAACGCATATCACCACGGCTTCCGAATCTTTAACCATGGAAAAGTCTGAAGACGCCAAGAACCTTCCTGCATTCACCTGCCCGCTTACATCCTCAGCTGGAATGTGCCGAATATAACTTCTCCCCGCCTCAATCTCCTTCACCTTGCCAGGATCAATATCCAGCCCCAGCACGCGACAGCCAGATTTTGCGAATTGCAAAGCCAGCGGCAAGCCGACGTAGCCAAGGCCGATGATTGATAAGTCATATCTCATTTTAAAAACCTTATTTTTGGTAGGCAGTAGGCTGTTTGCGGTGACTTCCAGCTTACTGCCTACGGCAAACTGCATGCTGCTTACTACTTACTTGTAGTGGCTGAGGAGTGATTCAGCTTAGCGAATCAGTGTCGCGGAGTGAAAGCCCCGGGCAGCCAAAGATCAGCAGGAAGCCAAGTTTCCTTACCATCCTGATGGCGGCAAATCACCACGGATCCCTTCATCCCAACCGCAAACGATTCAACCGGGCTGCCCGATTCAAAGTCCTCGTTTGGAATTTGCGCAAAGCAAAGGGCGGAGTCCACCCCTTCAGCCTCTACATGCAAAAGGCCTGATTGGCGATCGAACCACACTCGGCTCAACCGCACCGCCTCGGTTCTAGAAACCACGTTTATTCAACTCCTTTTTAAACTCCTCAAGGGCATCCCGCAATCCCTGGGTAGGCCGAACTCCCCATTCTCATTCATGGTTTGGCTTTCTCCAGTTTTCCCATCTGTTCTTTGAGTTTTCGAAAAGCGGCCAAGTAAGATCCACAAATGTGGCCGCTGGGACGATAGACCTTAGTTCTAAAAGGATTCAACGCACAGGAATCAGCTTCCCGCGAAGGGGTCGTAACCGACGAAGCAGGATATCCAGACGTTGTTGGACGTGCCGCAGGTTCCTAGCGGTCGACTGGACGGTCCCATACAAAAGCAGGGACTCGGCCGCCGCTTCCATGGTTTTGGAGTTGGAGCAACCCATGCCCCCCTGGCGGCGGATCCAGCCACTCAGATCCGCCCGAGCCTTTCGGGCGAAGGCGACCAACCGAGCGTCGGCATTCCGACGGCTAGTTTTGAAGGAAGGTTTTGAGATGCTCTTGGCCATGGGTTTTAAACTCTGAGATAGCGTAGCTCACCACGTCGCAATAGTCGAGATCAGGATAAAAGATCTTTTCCAACAGCCCCTTATGAAGACCGAGAATATCCTGGTGGGGAGCCTCCACCCGGTGGGAACTATCAAAACGAGAGACACATTTCTTTTGACCTTCCCATTCTGTCATCAACCGAACCACAAAGGGAAAGGGCACGCCTTTTTGCAGGGTGTACTCCACTTCGATCACCAGACGCTCGCCGAGCGGAACCACGAAGAAGTGGTGCGTCATAAGTTTTCACGTGAATTAAATCCCACCTTCCCTCGTTGCGCCAATCGAACCGTAACCACGATTCGAAATTCGCCTTCAAGATACATTGTGTAGCTTTTTTCAGCCATGATTACGATTTAGTTACTTTACCTCTGCCGAAGAACATTTTCTCACGCTAAGTCCGCCAAGGACGCGAAGGAGTATAATCACTACCCAGTGCTCACAGTACCTTTGTGAGAGAAACGGTTCTTACAGTGATACTGGGTTCACGGAGGTTATTTATTTTCGATTGAGAAATTTAAAGAGGGGAGAAAGGAGTAAAAGATAGTGGGCGGTATGCAGTAGGCGGTGCTTTTGAGCATACTGCCCATTGCTAACTGCTTACTTTGTGTGGGTGGTAAGCGGTAGGCTGTTTGCAGTTACTTCCAGCTTACTGCCAACAGCCAACTGCTTACTTCTTACTTCTTACTACCCTCCGGGATTCCGCCTACCGTGTTCAGGTGAAGGAGGTAATTCCCGGACTCTAGAGGAGGCTGTGGTGGGGGTCGGATATCTGTCCTGATGTTCTTTTTGTTTCTTCCTATAGAACTCCATAAGACGATGTGGATCGTAGCCGCATTCTTTGGAGATCGCCTGCCGAATAGCACGAATTTTTTCTACTTCTTGATGGAGGGTTCTCATAATTACTCTTCCGTTAATTCCAATGGTGTCACAAGTTCTGGGGTTGGCAAGTTAACCAAGGCGTTGATCCTGCGAATGTGCCCGAACTTGTTGGCATTGGCCAGATGCTGGCAATTCCAAGTCAGCAAATAGTCACACTTGTGAAAAGAGGCT
>Ga0247842_10001262_pt1 | contig 43490 bp, 35 predicted proteins | sample LaCruzMarch2015__3_FD_192411 | JGI IMG/M metagenome (GOLD analysis project Ga0247842, IMG submission 192411) | Freshwater microbial communities from meromictic Lake La Cruz, Castile-La Mancha, Spain - LaCruzMarch2015_19m | ecosystem: Environmental > Aquatic > Freshwater > Lake | place: Spain...
AAAGTTTCCGATGAAGAGATGCGTGGAGTTCACATCGAACGGCATAAGTTTCATGGAGAATGGAACTATGCAATCATGCCTCAGCCTAAACCATGACTTGCTACCTTTATTTATTGACGCCGCCTAAAGGTGATCTGGCCGCCGGCGTCCTCGGTGACAACCACGGAACTATTTGTGGTTCGCGCCCCGCGTTCGGTCGTCGCGGTGACGTTATCCTCCGACGACACATTGGAGATTGTGCCTTTGGACAATGTGCGGGTCAGGGTATCAACAAGCCAGGTTGCCATTATGCCTCCTCAAATGAATCGTATTGGTAAAAGGACACTTCGATGTCGTCTCCGCTTTCCCCGGTATCCTGCGTTGCAATCCGTTCGGTGGTTTCGGTGTCTGTTGCCGCGGCCTCGGTATTCTCCGTCGCGGTTGCCTGGGTGAGAGACTGGGCGGTGCTGACGATATCCAGGGCAAAATCCATCTTCTCCGGGATCTCTGCCTGGATCCCTGCCGAGTTGGCATCTTCCAACCCCTTGCGCACGTTGAGCAGCGCATTTTTCACGAATTCCGAGACGTCCGCCATGAGGATTCGCGTTGCCATCAGAAGAAAAAGTGGAAGGTGGAACGTGGAAAGTGGAAAGGAGCGGTTCTGAAACGCTGAAACGCTGAAAACCTGAAACCAGGAACGAAGAACCAAGAACGAGGAACGAGGAACCTTCCGCTTTTCGCTTTTCGCTTTTTCATCAAAATCCCTCCGGTGTTCCCACCTTGTTGTTTGGCACGCCGGTATCGTGGGCCAGCAAGGGGATCCCTGTGGCTACGATATCCCCGGCGCGCGCCTCAATGCGGCTCTTGGTGCCGGCTTCCCTCCAAAGGCTGCTGGATACCAGCTTGGCCTCGCACAGTGGCAAAAGCAGGTCGTCCGCGTAGTTGTCGAGAATCGGGATCTCGATCGGATTGACTAAATCCGCGAAGGTCACGCGGAGCGCGCTGCATTCCGCATCGAATCTCACGAGATAGTCTTTGGCCGGGAGCGGCCACACGCGGAGGAGGAATTGCGGGGCGGCCGCTTGCGCAACGCCGCGGCTTTCCAGTCGGAAATAGCCCGGCTCGCCCTCCTGGTGGCAAATGCGACGGTCGCGCAGGCGTTCATCCCGCACAAGCTGGCGCTGTCCACCCAAGCCCGAGCCAAGGAGATTGACCTCGCTGGTGATCCGCTCGATCGGGACATTGATCCCAACGGCGTCTCCGAACACGCGCACGGTTCCGGCCAGTGTGTCGCTCAGGTGCTCATCGAGGAGAGCCTGCGGGCCCGCCACCTCGTTGTCGAACGCCAGGTCCGGGAATGTGACCGTGCAGCCGGTGTTGGCCTCGGGAAAACTCCCGCTGGTCAGAGACCGGCTGTATTTCTCGGCGACCTCTATGCTCACGCTCAGCGGGGCCCGGAGGGTGAGGGAAAACGGGGAAATCTTGAGCCGGGTAGGTGCCAGCCGGTAAAACTGGCTCAGGCCCGCATTGATCGCGCTCAGGACATCGAGCAGGGCATCCGCCGGGGGATTCGTCGGATCATCCACGGAGAGATGCCGCGCCAGCAGGCGGGAGAGCGTGAGCGTGTTCATGGTCGGCCAAGCCTCCCAATGGGGAATTTTGAATTTTGAATTAGGAATGAAAAGTCTCCCGCGCGGGGCGCGGCACTCGCCGCCGTGGCGGCCAATTCCTCATTCAAAATTAAAAATTCCACATTCATTGCTGTGCTGGCTTTTCAGCCAGCGATTGCAGGCGGTTGGAGTTGCTGTCCTCGGGCTTGGGCTTTCTCGGATCGGACAGGCCCAGAAGCGTGAGCGCCCGCAGGTAGTCGGCCTCGATCTGGGTCAGCTTGTCCTTGTGGCGTGCAAAGCTCGGGTGCGTCGTCACATTCATGCGGCACAGAGGAAGCAAAATGCTTTCGTGGTATTGGTGGGGCACGGGAGGGGTGGGAGAGGTTCCGCAGAGGTCATCCGCCGTGTAGGTCGGGGGCTCTTTGATGACCGGCACCTTGAGTGTGCCAGTTGCGCTCGGCACTGGAAGCAGGTGGAGAGTGATCTTTGCTGGGTCGTCCTCGCCGGTTGGCGTGCTCATCTCGGCGGTGACGGTGGGGACGGGCGCGGCTGCCACACCGGCAGTCCAGGAAGCGGCTAAGTCCGGAGTGGCGGAAGTGCTCGCGCTGTAATAATTCGCCCCAATCCCGATCCCTCCGAGAAGCTCCCACCGGGTTGTACCCCACCGCAAATAAATGTTTGAAGCGGTATTTTTGAAGTAAAAAGGCTTCCCGTCAATAATTCCAACAAGGGTGTATGTCCCGTTCACTACGGTTGACCCAGCCCCGGCGACAACGATATTGCCGGTTGCCTTCGCTACGGTGAGGGCATCGGACTTTGAGGACTCGACAAAATAGGCAATGGGGGTTCCGCCCGCCACCGTGCGGGAGGTCTGTCCGAGGAAAAGCGGGCCAAAGTCCTGTAGCTGGGAGCGGGAAGTGAGGGCTCTAAGAGGTTGCCCGCCGGAGAGTCGCAATGGTGCTAGCACGGTCTGCACGTCGGAATCCAGATCGTAGGAACCTGTCCCGGAGGCGAGCGACAAGTCGATATCCTCCCGGCAATAGAAATCCTCCCCTGCCAACTGCATGAGCTGCAGCCCGGCTGAGATATAGCCGAGCACCGCGACGCGCAGGGAGTTCGATGACGTGTCCGGGTTGTCCACGCCAAGCGTGCCCAGCAAATCGTCAAAGATTTGCCGCACAGTCATCATGTCAGTTCTCCGGGTTCCTCGCGGCGACGTCGGTCGCGGCCTTGATCTCGGAGGCTTTCACGGTGCGCTCCTCGCCAGCGATGGAGAGGATGACCATGCCCCGGACATTCGTGCTGCGCACGGTCAGGCTTTTGGCGGCGTCGCTTTGGTCGGTTACTTCAGTTTTCATGCTTTGCGTTTTATCTGCAGTTTCCGAGTTTCTGATGGTGGTGGGACTTCGATGGGAAGGGGGGGCACGTCTTGGGAGATGGGTTCCTCGGGCGGCGGGGTGTCCTCTTGGGCTGGCGCCGGCTCGGGCGATCGCTCCGGCTGCAGCGGCTCGGGAGCATCCTTCCAGGGGTAGATCCCCAGTTTGAATTTCCCGCTTCTTCCGTAGAGGAAGGCAAGGGCCTCGTTGGTCAATGTCACGAGGCGATCCATGTCATCGGTCGCCTCCTTGCGCCAGACCAGCCGGCCTTGGGACTGCACAAAGCCAAATCGCCCGACGGGCGGGCGCGAGTATCGGCTTTGGGCATCGATCGCGACGATGAATTTCATAAAAAAAGGGTGTGAGGAGTGGGTTTTTGCGAGCGAGGAAAGGAAGAGGGCCGTTTCACCGGACCCTCCTCCCCCCTCCTCACAAGTTGGTTATTCGATCTCCGGCAGCGGGAGCCCCGCGTAGGTGATCGCGTGGCGCAGGCGCATCACCGCAGGCACCCGGCTCAGGCGGTCCTTGCGGAGAGCCTGACCGAACACGGTCACGATGTAGCGCTCGGCCAGCATTCCGCCTTCCTTGCCGTCTTCACGGCGAGTGTTGCGGAATTTGCCGTAGCCGCGGTAGGCGCAGCGTTTGCCCAGCATGAGCGTGTCGCCAAAGACCTGTCCCTTGGCATTGCACGGCAGGATGAGCGCATCCTCGGGATGCACTTCGGTGTGCCGGTCGGCCCACACTCCGGTGTTCCACTGCACGCTGCCCACGGTCTCATACCCGATGCCCGCAGTCGTCGGACCGAGGCGCTTGGTGACCGCGATGGCGTTGCCGTTGTTGCCCGTGGTGTAGGCATACATGCCGATCTTGTTCGCCCCGCCCTGGCCATCGGTGGCCCACGGAGGATTCACGATCAGGAAGTAGTGCGTGAGCGCGTCCTGCGCGAGCAGGGTCACCCCGCCCGCCTTCGGGTCGGTCGAGCCGAGGAACTTGTAGGCGAAGTTCGGGAAGTATTTGAAAAACAACTTCTTCGCCTTGGCCGCGCTGGTGGCGTTGCCGCCCCCATACACAGTGAGCGCCGTGGTTCCGGCCGCAATGGCCACACCCAGCTTGGCCTTCGGGTTGAGCGGGCTGCCGATGGCTCCCTCGCCGTCGTGGTCGATCGCGGCGTATTCGCGGATGATGTGGTTGTCCACGTCCACATACCCGCCCTTGAAGGGAACCTTCGCCGCCTCGGCATTGGTCGTCTTGCCGATCAGTTCCTTGTAGGTGTCGTCCAGCTTGAGGCTGAACAGCGCATCCTTGGTGGCCACGACGTTGTTGCGCTGGATCATGTGACCATTTTCCGTGCGCATCTGGGCGGGCTGGCCGTTCTTGGTGCCCATCACCGTGCCCAGGGCCACGATGTCGTCCCATTTGAGCGTGTCCGCCGACACGAGGGTGTCGAGCGTGTTGCTGCCGGGATACAAGACGTTTTCGCGCGGCAACTGCTCGCGGAACATCATGAACAACTGCTCGCTCTTGTAGCGGCCTGCCCAATCGCCCTGCGCGGTGTTGAAGCCGCTGAGGATCTCCCCGCGGAGGCCCATCACTTCCTCGGCACGCTCGGAAATCTTCGTGCCGTGGCGAGCCCAGTCAACAAACAGCTCATGGCTTCCAAGGAGGAATTCCTCGTAATCCTCGGGCGTGGTGAAAAGAGACTCCCCGATGTGCGGTTCATCGTAGAACCCGCTGGCAACGGTGAAGGTGATCTTTTGTCCTCGTCCCTTGGCAAGGTCGGTCTTTTCCCAGATCGTCGAGTTCGGACCCCCGATGTAGTCGGAGAAGAAGTCGGCATTCTGGTCAAATACGTCGATGCCATCCTGCCAGAGCTGGCGCACGCTGTTCTCGTCCAGAGTGGCGAGGCTTGTGCCGGTATTCGGGCTGGTGATATCGAGAGCTACCCCGAGATTGTAAAAATCGGGCCGGACTTGGATGACATACGCCTGGGCAAGGCAGAACAGGGCGGTGGCGCCCATGATCGGCCCGAAAAACAGCCCGGAGACGATAGCCAAAACAAGGTAAAACGCCGCAAGTGGTGTTTTCATTTTAGTGGTCGTTGTGGACCACTCTTCCTGCCATTTGCACCCCGTTTGGGGCGCGACACCTCGGAACTATCTGGCGAGCTGTTCTACAGTCGCCTCGTAGTCTGCCGGGGTGCGGATTTTTCCAATAGCTGGCGTGGGTGGTCCGTGTGGAGTTGTGCGGGCGCTGGCGGGGGCCGGCGTGACCGCTGATGGCGGACGCACCACTGCTGTTCGAGGAACAAGCTGCGGCTTTGGGGTGGCGAGTGTGGGTGATTTTGGCGCTGCGGGTGCTGCAGGAGCGGCAACGGGCGGCTGGGAGTCGGGGTCAAGCGGCGGGATCCCGAGGTTGTTCGCGGCCATCTGATAGACCTTGAACGGGCAATCCTCCTGAGTGATCAGGGGGTTATTGCTCTTGGCAAGGGCCTCGTAGATGCGGTTGGCCTCGGCGTGGATCGCGTGGTTTTCCATCGTGTAGGCCGGGTAAACCTGCGCGGTGAGCGCATGGCTTTCCGCAACCTTGGCCTCGAACACGGTCTGCTGGGAAACCACGGTCTGCTGGACCTTGGAAGAGATTTCCCCAGACTCCTGCTCGAGTTTGCGGATTTTGTCCTCGGCCTCGAATTGCCTGTCGGGATCCAGTTGGCGGATGGCCTCCCGGCGGTCCTTCTCCGCTTGCTCAATCTCCGCTTTCACTACCTCGGCAGTGCGCTCGGGCTCGGCATTCGGGTCGGGGGCCGGTTCGGGCGAGACACCGTATTTCGCATCGACGCGACGTTCGGCCTCGGCAAGCGTGATGGGTTTCCCCTCGGCAGCGAGCGCGTTCGCGAGAACGACGGCCTCCTGCTTGCGGGAATCCAGCGCTTTGAGCCTTGGCCGGAACTCCTGGCGGGCAGGTTCGGCGGCGGGCGGACTGGGCGGCGGATCCGTGGGCGTTGGCGGGGTAACGGCTGGTGCGACCGGCGCGGGTGCGGCGGGTTCCTCGGCGGGTTGCCCCGGCGTCGGTTCCACTGCTGCAGGCGCTTCTGTCACCTCGGCAAGCCTTCGCTCATAATCACTCACACTCGCCACCTTGGGCCGCGGTGCCGGTTCTTCGGCGGGCGGCGGTGGCGTCACTGTGACTGTTTCGGGCGCTGGCTGCGGCTCGGGCGAGGGATTCTCGACCGGCGCTACCACGTCCGCCGTCTCTACTGCTGGCGCTGGATTTTCGGGTGTCCCCGGATCATCTGGCATAGCCTGTCCCGTATAAGGTCTGCTTGAAGCTGTCAATATCTTTTTGACGCCATGGGAAAAAAAGTGTAGGCGGTGGGCATGCCTCTATTTACCTCGTCGGTTCCACTGGCCCCAGGTCCCAAGGCAAAACCAAGCGCCATGAGGGAAGGGGACACGATCAAGGCGCTCGGGGAAACGCGCGGGGTTCTGGCGCGTCTCGTCTCGCTGATTTCCAGTTACCAGCCAAAATTCGTGACCGATGTCACCGGCAGGAGGTATGAAGTGCTCGCCCGGGACATGGGGAAAGGTCCTGCAGCACAGGCACAGGAACTCGCCCACCCTTGGAAAATCTATCTGCAGAAGATCGACGGGGCGTGGAAAGTCGGGGTCGACAATCATTCCGACGTTTATGACGGGGTGACCTGGACCAAATTGACCGTTACCGGGCTCCTCACCGATCCGGCAGATCCGGCGGATGCAGGATGGGCTTCCCCGGCGGCAGAATATTTGTTCCTGTGGGGAACCATGAATGTGGACGGAATCACCGTGGACTCCATCGAAATCAAAAACGATCAGGATGACTTAGCGGACATCAAGCGGGTGGATTCCACGGCGGGATTGCAAACCCAATTTGCGTGGGTGATCGGGTATCTGTGGAGCACTGGCACAGGAGACGCGATCAAGTGGCACTACCGGCAGGAGTGCAACCGGCATATCACCATGCTTTATGTCGTCGTCAACGGGGTGCTTTGCAAGGTGCCTTTTGAAATGTGACCTATGGGGGACTCCGTTCATTTTGCGACCGTGGAAGGAGAGGTTGATTCTTCGGGGTTTAATGGCTTCCCTTTTCCGATACGCATTAAAACTGACGAGGACATAGGAGAAGGAACAGCTTATCCTATTGGTCTCACAATACAGGAAGCAGTTATGTTGTTTTGGCGCATCAATGCCGTAAAGGCGGACATTTCGTGCACATTTATATTTAGCCGTTACAACGGTGTAGGAATTCCGTCTGGAATATCAACAACAACCTTATCTGTAACTCAGACAACTAACGGAGAATTTTTATACTCGGTCGGATATGACGATGACTACGAGGAGGTATTTGCTTCGTCTGAGACGGATCTTCTCAAAGTGTCGTTGTCCGCTGGAAATGGCCCAAATGCCATAGGCGGTGCCGCGCTAACTGGAATCAGCGTGAGCGTTTCTCCATCAAGCCCGCCCGGAAGTCCGAGCGGTTCTTTAAATTGGAGTTTCAGGGTTGCATCCAACTGGCTTTATGATTCAGGGCTAATCTATCCTCGTGTTTACGTTAGCATGTCAATATCCGCTGTCGGGGTTGGTTCTGCAAATGCAGCATTGAGTTCAATTCTTCCTACTGTTGGAACGAATCAAGAACTAATAACGTGCCCAATAACAATTTTTGGCAAGGATGCTAATCTATATGGAGTCAGATCGAATGTTGGGATACTACCAACTCTCCCGCAGTATGACAGTATCTCTATTGAACTTGAAATAGAAATACACGAATTCTGGCCCTACAAAAACTCCGCCGGAGATGCCGTTTTCGACACAACAACCGGGGCGCAAATTGCGCCAATTTCCTGACTGGCAATCCCGCCTACGGCAGCTCGTCGAGGTCAAGTTTCCCATCGGGCACAAACAGCGCGTTTTTTCGTTCTATGATGCTGTCGGGGTTCCATGTGCTGGTTTCCTGAACAATCGGGTGCCCGAGCCCCATGGCGACCCAGCAGGGGGCGCTTTGGTTTCCGATGAAAAGACGGCTTCCTGAGATGATCTCGGCCATTTCCAGAAAATCCCGCATGGCGCGGCCTTCGATGTGGCGTCCGATCACTTCCTGGAATGCCGATTTTTCCTCATCGTGGCCGATGAAAAACAGACTCTCCCCGTAACGCTTGGCGATCGCCTTCCACGGGAACAGGTCGTTGTGGTAGCGCGGGCTTCGGGAGACGGTCACACGGCCCGCCATGGCGGGATCTGGCTTTGCCTTCAACCATGGGGAAAGGGAAAGCTTTGTCAGCTTGGCGTGTCTGGCATGGGCGAGTGCCAGGCTCTTGTGCGGTTCGTAGCTGCCACGGAAATAGGTAAAGTCGCAATCAACCTGGGATTTCTCGTCATATTCCACCCCGGAAATATAATCCTGGGCTGCCAGTAGCGGGCGCATCGCCTCGTATTTTTCCCCTTGGATGGGACGATAAAACTTCGTGGTCTGCGTCTCCGGGTGGTTGCGGATGAGCAAGCGCCCGCCTCCCATCTGTCGGATCACCGGCAAGGCTGCGATGCAATCCCCGATGTCGCCCGGGTGGGCAAATCTCAGCGTGCGCGAGGTGGAAAAAAAGCCTTTGATGATGTCCTGGTGTTTGTCGCGGTGGAAGATCGCGGCATCCGATCTGAGCATAAAAGCGTCCCGGGGGAAGCGGTGTTCGCGGACACAGCCGTTTGCGTCATACGCCCAGTAGCTGTGCTGAACGATCGGCGAGCGTTCCACGAGCGGGGCAATGTGGTCGATCATCCAGCCGTCAAATCCTCCCTTGTGGATCCTCTCTGGAATCAACCAATGGGTCTCGGGTCCAAATACCCCGATCCCCCCCACCATGTCATGAGGAGGGTTCGCGTCGCTGCTGATGAGCATTGCCTTTCCCGATTTTCGATATGCCTCGGCCAGTTCCTTGACCCAGCCTTTGCGCAATGGCGAGGCGTCGGGCTCAAGCCAGATGAATGCGCGGCCTTTCATGGCGAGCGCGGCCTGGTGGAAGGCGGAATTATTCCGGTGCGGATAGGCTTCGCCCCGCTCGCGGGCTGGCAATACCCAGACTTCCGTGCCATCGAGGCGCCGGCAATACTCGACAAGGCGTTTCACCTCGGCCATTTGCCGTGGGGCCGCCACAATCAGCGGTTGCATGGCTCCTTTCGGATCACAAATTCATTCCAGCACTCGACGCCGGCGGATTCCTCCCTCGTCTGGTCGCGGGAGGTCCCAATCCGGTAGTCGTAGTTGGCATCCACAAACCGGGCGAGAAGCACCTCCACGGGGAATTTTGAAAGGTATGTCGGGATGTGGATATGGATCGGGGCGATGGACCCGCGATAGATCATGGACCAACTGCTTTTGTGGTCCGGGTTGTTTGCCGACGGCCAGCGCATCCCCTCGTAGGCAACCCAGTCGGGAACCGTGCAGATGACATGCCCTCCGGGCTTCACCACCTTCAACCACTCGGCCAAGGCCGTGGTGGGGTCGTGCATGTGCTCCAGGCATTGCGAGGCGTGGAGATAGTCGAAATGGCCCGCCGGAAAATACCGGGAAAGCCGGTTGGCGTCTCCGTCCTTCTGGTCAAATGGCTGGCAGTTTCCAAAGGGGAGCGGGTCGTCACCGCATCCGACATCGATCCCCTTGCCAACGAAAACGCTTTTCCACGGGAATCCTCCCTGCGATTCCTCGCACCAGCGCCGCCGAGTCGCCTTGGAAGTCTCTTTCACGCCTCGGGCAGGGCGTCGGGTTCGATCCCGAGAATATTGCGGCAGCCGGCTTCGTCGTTGGAGAGGAGGGTTTCCACTTCATTCCACACCAGAAGCAGGCGCTTTTCGTAAACCAGCGTATCGTCGGGAGTCGATTGGTTGAGAACCTTGGCCTCCTGGTCCCGTTTCTTTTCCGAGATTCGACGCTTGAAGTAGGCGAACGGGGGAAAGGATTTCAGGCGCATGATGTCCTCCAAGTCCGACTGGGCCTTGGCTTCGCTTTCGAGCTGTTCCTGGGATTTTTCGCTCATGGCAGTTGGATGATGTTGCTTTCCTTCACTTCGCGGGTGGCCAGCAGTTTGTGGATGGTGGTCACGATGCGCTTCGGGTCGATGTTGGCGAGCGCCATGCACCGGCCTTTCTCGGCCCCGGGGCAACCCTCCGGCCAATCCTGCCCGCTGCCGGCGTGGTGGTGGCAGGGCGCGCATTTGGCGTGCCCGTCGATCGCGGTCACGCTCGGGGCGTATTTCGTCCTGATTTCGGACTGAAATGGCCCAAAGAGTCCGAGGGTCGGGATATTGAGCGCCCCGGCGACATGGCAGAGCGAGGAATCCGGGGCAAGCACGGCGTCGCAGGTGGCGAGGATGGCGCAACTCTGCCGGAATGTCGGCTTGATCTCCGCAAGGTTCACAAACTCCGGACCCGCCTCGATATGGTCCCCCACCCCGAAAAGGAATACCTCGCACCCGCTTTCAACGAGTTTGCTGGCGACCTTCACGAGAAGATCTCCGGGATAATCCCGGTTGAGCGCGCTGGATTCGACCTGGATTCCCACCCTCGGCTTGTCGGTCTTCGGGTAGCAGTCCAGTGCGGCCGCCCGTTCCTTCTCGGTGAGGCAAAAGCGCATCGTCTTGTCCTCGACCTTCACCCCGGCGGCGCTGGCAATCAGGTCGATCGCGTTCACGCGCTCGGCGTCCTCGCGGTCCTCAAGAATTCTTTCCAGCCAGACATGCCGGTCGGCGGCTTCCCAGTCCGCCACCGGGACCGGATAGGGGATGACCTCATCGACATCCGGGTTTTCCCGCAGGGCCGGGGCGAACTTCCCGGCGCATGAAACGGTGATCTTGCAGGCGGGAAACTGCTTTTTGAGCGCGCGAAGTGTCGGCGTGAGGAAAAGCAAGTCCCCGAATCCCCCAGGGCGGACGAAAAGGACTGTTTGCCACTCCTCCCGTGTCGTCTCATTGAGCGGACGGTAGGAATCCAGTCGTTCCAACTCGACCTTTCGGAACTTTGCAAAGAGCACTGCCGCGTGCTCGCGCTCCAAGACAAACCGGCCTTTGCTAAGGATGCCGATGGGTTCCGGGAAATCGGCGATGTATTTCGGGGTATTCATGATTTCAACTCAACGTTGGTCGGTAATGGGGGAAGCTCCATCCAGTGTGTTATTTTCTTATCGTCAAAATCTATGTCAGCTTCCATGCCTGAGATCCAATCCGGCATTGACCAATACCATGTTTTTCTATCGTGTCTGAATTCACGATAGAGCATCGCTATTTCAGTTCCGTCCGTGACAAGGACATTTCGTTTTTCTTCCGGAAGCGAAGTTTCAACCGGAATCCATTTTACATCCATAAGACTTAAATCCTCTGCACGTTGAGCGCCCGCAGTTTTCCCTCGACCGTTGTCTCGACATCCAGCCTGACGCACTCGCTTTCGCGCAGGTTTCGGAATCCCGTGCCCTCGATCGCTGAGAAGTGGACAAAGATATCCCCGCTGGCCTCGGGACTGGTGATGAAACCAAACCCCTTCTTTTCGTTAAACCATTTGACGACGCCGGTTATCATAAATCCTTTTTCACGCGGAGACGCGGAGACACGGAGGGAACGTGTTCCCCTCGAGCCCCCGCGACTTTGCGTGATTGTTCATTGTGCCATGGGGTCCGTTGGGGCGGCTCCCGCGGGTTGTGGCGGGGGCAACTCCATGGGTTCGATGATGTTTTCCGGGCGGGGCACCTTCATGGCCTTGAGCCGGTTTTGAGCGAAGGGTTTGAGGCGTTGCTGCAAGGGCAGCGGGAGGGAATAGTAGTTGTTGATCACTCCCTCGGCCACGTTGCCGGCTTCGAGCGTCTGCTTGTCGCGAGTGCGGGTGATCGAGAGGCGCACGTTCACCGCGAGATCGCGCACGTCGTCGGGGGTGAGTTCGAGAATCTCGTTCGCCTCGCCGTTGAAGTAGGTAAACACCTGGTTCCGGTCGATGTTGGAGAAAAGGACATCGAGCACGGAGGTGAGCGCCGCAATCTCCCCGTTGTAGAGATTCATCAGGAACAGGTCGAAAAGTTCGTCTCCGCTCTCGGTGATGAGTTGCTCCTCCCCCAGCGTCTCGCTGCTGGGCATACTCGAGGTGTTGCGATCCGCCCCGGTGAGCACACCGGTTTTCATCTGCAGGAGCTGCAACATGAAGTCGCGCGTGCCCTTCATGTCGGAGGTGTCGTCGGGAAGGATCACATAGGAGAGCACCTCCTCGTTTTTAATTCCGGGCTTCGGCGTGTAGGTGCCGCCATCGTTGAGACGAAGGTTGCGATCCCGGTCGCCTTCCAGCGTGTTGTATGGCCTCCACAGGGTCACCCGTCCGCTTTTGCTCGCCCGATAGCTTTCACGATTGAGCATGAGATCGATCGGCTCCTGTTCGGTCTCCAAATATTCCATGCCGCCCATGCCATACCAGCGGCCATCGATCGCGATCGCCCGTTGGCGGTCGAAGGGGCGCACTCCGCGCAAGGTCACGTTGGCCGTGTATTCGTAAAAAACCGGCACCTTGTTGTTGCGGGCGAGCACCATGAAGAACTCTTCCTCCACGCCGTCCCCGTCGCAATCGTAGGTCCCCCAGACTTCGGCAAATTCGCTGAGCGGGTTGTTTGTGCTGGCGTCGGTGTCCTGCTCCTTGAAGTCGCGCCGGGGCTGGCCGGCGGCGCTCTTGGGTGCGGAACTCTGCGAGAGCAAATCCACAAGGATCTGGACGGCGCTCTGGAAGTTCTCCAGCCCCTCGTCGCCTTCCTCGAACTGCTGGCGGAACATCTGGGCGACCTGCAGCGCGCTCTTGTCGTAGAGGTGGGCGATCAGGTCGGCCTCTCCGGCCTGCAAGCCCGGGGCATTGAGAGGGGCGAGAAAATCAAGGTAATGGCAAATCCGGCTGTCCGGGCCGGAGAATGTGACAATGCGCCGGGTCAGCACGCCGGTTTTCCAAATCGGAGACTTTGGCTTTACCGTCACACCGTCGCGCTTGAGGAGTTCGTTTCCTGTTGGAATGAGCGCCATTTGCTCGGGAGGCTCCGCGGCTTCCTCGTAGTCCCCTGTTCCCTCGGTTGTTTCTTCCACCGGGGGCAGGGGCTCCATGATCGCCAGGTGTGCCTGCTCGGGCGGGACGGACGCGGCGGGAACCTGCTGTTGCTCGGGGATCCACGCATCCCCGGCACAGATATAATCTCCGTGCACGTCGAGGATCGGCTCCCCGGCGGGATCGACAAGATAGGTCTCGGTGCGCTTGAAAAGCTGGAAGACTTCGCTGTGGGTCGTCTTGATGACGGTTTCTCCCCGCACAAATGCGAACTCCACGGCCTGCGCATGGTTCGCCTTGACCTTGTTCTTCTTGATCACGAACCGGGCGTATTTTTTCACCTTGTCGGCCAATGTGTCGTCCTCGATCCCGATCCCCTCGGCGGTGAACCATTCGTCATCGTCGGGTTGGCCGAAAAGGAACGATGTCGCCTTGGCCACCATCTGCCGGACCGCCCGCTGGCTCACGCTGGCCGTGAGGTTCGAGTAGTTGTAAATCGTGTCGCCCGGAGAGCCCGGCGCGGCTTTCGTCTTTCGGTCCTCGACGTGGTTGTAGTAGCGGGCGGTGTATTTCTGCCGCTTTCCAAAAAAGCTTTCCGGGTCGCAACTGATTTCCCAGTCTTTCCCCGTGCCGGTCTTCCCGCTTTGCTTGCCCAGTTGCTTCTCGATCTGGTCGAGCCTATCGCAAACGTGGTCCACCAGCGCATCCTCCTGTTCCCGGGTGAGAACCAGCGCGGTCTTGAATGGGATCCGCGGCTTGTCCGGGTCGTCCCCAGTGTTGGCAGGCAAGTTTTCCCGCAACGATTCGACCTGGGACTGGCCTCGGAAGCTCATGGAAGAAAAAGCTGAAAGCTGAAAGCTGAAAGCTGAAATTTCAGGCTTCCGGTCTCAGGTCTCAGGTTTCCGGTTTCCGATTTCATGAAATTTGGTTGCGGGAGGCGGACTCGAACCGCCGACCTCCGGGTTATGGGCCCGGCGCGCTACCGCTGCGCTACCCCGCGATTGAGCGTTCCTTTAACGTGTCGGCTTCAAGCTGTCAATCTTTTCGCGGGGAAAATTTCACGGCACCGGGATCCAGCGGGCGTAGCGCCAGAGGACCATGCGGGAGATTTCCTCGCTCGGCTCGTCCCAGATCCCGCACCGCCGCATTTCTGCGCGGGCAAAAGCGTCTGCCTCCCACTCGACCCAGAGGCGGGCAATCCGTCGCACCCAGAGCAGGAAACAAGTGACCTCCCAAAACCGGTAGGCGATCGTGAGCGTCCGGTGTTGCCGGGCGTGCGCCCACTCGTGGACGGCGACATAGCACGGGGCGTTGGGGTCGAGGTGGATCTTCCTCGTGCGCGGGTCGTAGTGCGAGCCGCGGACAGTCTCCCAAACCAAGTGGCGTTCTTTTCGGCTCATGGGAACATGCGCTTGCGGGTCATCGTGCGGGCGTCCTCGAAGGCTTTTCGAATGGTGTCCACGTCATCGATCTTGGGTTTTGCGATCTTGGCGGCGGTGAGTTTGCCTTTCAGGATCGCGCTGGCAAAGCGTCCGGAGGCGACACTGAACCGGTGGTATTGTTCGGCGGTCATCTTGTGCTCCTTGCCTGCGCGCTGGTAGGTGTCTGCCGGGGCCTGGGGAGCATAGGCTTGCGAGGGGTTCTCCCGGTTCCAGTTGAGAAGCAGGCGGTCGGCGGACTCGAGTTGCGCGTCGGCTTTGAGCGGGGTGGTGAGGAAAAGCCGGAGCACCGGGTTTCCGCCCTTTTGCATGTCCTTCCCGTAGATGGTGGTCTTTGGCGGCGCGAAGTCTCCCGAGGGCAGGGCTTGATACATGGCCTCCGCGTGCTTGGTGTCGCGCACGTAGTCATCGAGGTTGCGAAGCGGCTGGCGGATGATGTTGGGAACGATCGCCTGCATGAGAAACCGCTTGGTTCCCTCGCCGACGTTCGCGCTTCCCTCCAAGGCTCTTGAAATGTCGGAGAATCCCTGCAGGAACGTCTTGGATTGCGCCTGCGCCATGAGGTAGCCGTAGAGCGCATCCATGTTGTCTGCCGTGGCGCCTTTGCTCTTGATCGCGCGGATCGTGTCGATGGTGGTTCCCAGCACCGTGGCGAGCGGCTCGTAGCGACCGTAGTGAAAGGTCCACCCATTGCGGCCGCCAATGCGGATGACATAATCCCCGCCGTAGGCGCGCTGCTGGAGTTCGCGCTGGCCCCGGCTGATCAAGTTGTAGGGCATCGATCCGGTAATGAGCACCGGCTTGTCATCGTCGTCCCCGTCGCCTTGGGCCGCTCCCCAAAGCAGGGCGAGCGCGGTCCAGGCAATGAGCTGCTCGGAGACATCGCGCACGGCCTCGGGGTGGGTCGTGAGGTAGGGTTGCCCGTTTTTCAGTCCCATAAGTCCTCGCCCGACCTGCCATGCCAGATTTGCCGATCCCAGCGGGGTTTTGCGGATCCCCATGCGGAAAATGTTGTAGGGAGTGCGGACGAACGGAAAAAACAGCCCCAGAAGCCGGTTGCTGCCGCGCATGGTCTGAATCTTGGCCGCGAGGTCCTCGACCATGTTCCCGCCCTCTTCGCTTTCCCGCAAATCCTGCTGGAAGGTCAGTTCCTTGGATTTTTCCACCGCCCGCTGCCATGCGGCGTCGCTCCAACCGGCCTCGCGGGCCATGTCGAAGGCGGTTTGCTCCCGGGCCATCTCCCATGCCTGGCTGGACCGGTCGGCAATGAGATCGTCGGATTTTAGGGTTTCATCCTTCTGAGCGAGCGCCTTGGCGAAAAATTCGACCATCTCGGCGGATGGCCGGGCCTTGGCGATATTCCCCGCAATCACCTGATCCCGGGTCTGGGAAAGCAGGGCAACGCGATCGGTAAGTTTCTTTCCAGAAAGCCCTTCGGACTTGGCAATGCGGTAGGCAACCGCCCCCACTTCGACCTGTCCGATGGCCGTCTTAAAGAACGAATCCGCGAAAAGGAGTGCCCGGCCCGGCACCCGGACCAGCCGGCCCAGCTTGCCGGGGATGGCGGACCGGACGTTTCCGGCCTTGTCGAAATTGTCGATCTCCATCGGGGTTCCAAGCACCGTGTGCTCAAAAAAGTCGTGTTCGGCGCTCCAAGCGCGTGCGACCATGGAGAGCCCCTTGGCCATTCCGGGGAGGAGCCCTTTTGCCAAAAAGCGGAATTCTCCGAGCCGGGCGGCCTTGCTGTCGCGGATCACCAGGTTGACCGTCGCCTCCATGCCGCGCTGCACGGTCATATCCCATGCGGCGTTGACCGTGTTGCCCGCGATATTCACGAATTGGGTTTGTGGCCCGGAGAGGATGTTCATGATCCACCACTCGTAGGCCATATCGAGCACGTTCGCCCGGGTGGCCGCCTGGATGGCTCGTGCCATTCGCATGACATGGGCGGGATCCTCAATGTTGAACCTTGGCCGACCCTGCTTCGCATCGTCCACGATCCCCAGCACCCCAAGCCATTTTGAGAATTCCCGCTCGGCAGTGGCATCATCGACGGTCTTCCCGGTAATCAGGGTGGCAGAGTCCGCCTTTGCCCCGGCCTGGAACTTGGCAAAATGCTGGGCGCGCATCTTGGCGATGAAATCGGTTTTGATCTGCTTGACCTCGGATTCGCTGATTCCCGCGGCCTTGGCGATGTCGGAAAAGGAACGGTTGCGCAAGATCATCCGGAAAGCCCGCTGGCGGCTCTCCTTGTCTCCGGCGGCGCGGGCAAGGAGTTGAACGAACTCCTCGATGATGTTGCGGTTTTGCAGGGAGAGCGTCACCCGATCCTTGAGGATGTCATCCACGTTGATCCCGGAGGCCTTGAGTTTTTCCAGCAGCGCCTTGGTCTCGGCGTCAATGATGGCGGTTTTCTCTGCCGGCGTGGCCGCTGCGTCGATCGCCTTCTGTGCCGCGGGCCGTGGTTTCAAAATCAAATCGGTGAGGAAATCCCGGTAGCGTTGCGCCGGGGTCTTGAGCGGATCCCGCCGGCTGGCCAGCGCGCGGCCCGCTGCCGTGCCGGTTCCCCGGAATGCCAGCCAAAAGACGTTGAAAGCGGCCCGGCTCTCCGGCGTTCCGGTTTTCAGCATCGCGTTGCGCAGGTCGGTGGCGATTTTTTCCGCGGCCTTTGTCTGCGCCGGAGAGATCGTCTGCCCGCCCAGACCCGCGCGCTCGATCGCCAGCTTCGTCCCGGCGTAGTCGCTGGCCAGCATGTTATCGGCTTCAAGCTGCCATTGTGTCTCCGACTGTGGGGAGAAATGGTCGGTGTAGTATTGGTCGGCTCCCCGCACGTCGGCATTGTCGGCCCCGTGGGCAAGGTCCGGCCGCCCGATCGTCTTGCGCCCCCCGGCGTCTTCCTCAACCAGCGCGGCAGCCTGGTAGTCGGGGATCTCGGAATCCAGGTCGCGCAAGAGCGCGTCGATGTCGGAAAAATCCTCTTCGGCAGAGGAATTAGTCTCTTCGGCTCCACGGGCAAAAAGAGCCTGGTTTTCAGAAAGGGAAATTTCCCCGCCCGGATGGTCAAGCAAATGCACTTTTCCCGAGGCATCGGTAAAGAGAGCGCGGGCCTGCGGGGTGCGCGGAAGCATCCAATAGGCGCGGCCCGGGTGCGAGGCATAGGCGGAATCGATTTCGCGAATGGTTTTCTGGAATTCCTTTGTGGCAATCTCTTGCGCGAGGGCAAAGTCCGTCGCGTTCGCCTTGTAGTCGCTCCGGTAAATCGGAAGCTGGCTATTTGTGACAGCAATGCTGCGCTCCCGTTCTCCTCCGGTTGTCTGGAAGAAATCGGCGAGTCTGGCTACTCCCCATTCTCGGGCTGGAGCGTAGGAGATTCCTTGGAAGGCTCTTTCCGCCGGTATGCCGTAGGGTCCGCCGTAAGCCTGTGCGCTTTTATCGGGCGAGGGATGCCATGGGGATTGCGTTTGCGATCCTTTTCCAGTTTGCGCCACTGGTTTTCCGGCGTCGTGTGGTAAGGGGCGGGATATTCCATTTGATTGCCCATACGAATCTCCTGGCGTTTCGTCAACCTGATACCCGCGCGCCATGAGTTGAAGCGTCGAGTTCAACCCGCGTTCCCCCAGATTTTTCCGCATGATTCGCAGGGCGGCTTTCAATACCTGCTCTGCCCTCTGCTTGCTGAGCCCGCCCATATCCTGCCCGATTTGTTCAAGCGTCTTGTGCTCGCTGAATCCCTGAATGGCGATCTGCATTTGGGGGGTCAAAGCGGAGATACTTTTATCCAAAACCCTCCTGCTCTCCCTCAAAGCGGCGGCGTCGGGAGCGGCAAGCGTGCGGGTGTCTGCGGCGAAATCTCCCCGTGTTTCGGAATCCGGGTCATCCGTCCTCGGTTCATCGAGAGAAACCGGAAACAGGCTGCGCCGGGTATCTTCCTTGCGGTAGAGCGAGCGGAGGCGGTTGCGCACAGAAACCCCGGCATAGGCGGAAAACGGCTTCCCAAGCGTCCCGTCGAACTTCCGCGCGCTATCGGCGAGGGCCAGCCGGGCAACCTGCCGGATTTCCTCCTGGTCCACCCCGGGGATGTTGTTCCATGCGGAGGCGATGCGCATCGCCTGCGGGAGTTCCGCCTTGAACCGATCGAGCGGATACAACTCGGCGTCGGCCTGCGCCGCGGGGCGGTCCTCGGGGATCGAGTCGAAGTCGAAAAGCTCCTGATTCGGGTCGTAGGTGGTCTTGCGCGCCTGGAGTTGTTGCGGTGTGTGGGCTCGCTGGTGGCGCTCGTCGGCATAGAGGGCCTCGGTCTCCACCCGTTCTTGTGAGAGCGTGTCGTATTCCTCTTGATACGGCCATGCTGCCGTTTCGGACATTCCGGCCAGTTGGCGCAAGCGTTCGGAATTCATGGCCTGGCCGCGCCCGAGAGATTCCACCGTGTCCACAAGCTCCTCCAATCGGGAAAGAAGCGTTCCCGGGCTGGTCACGACTCCAAAGCTCAAATCGTTCTCTGCGTCGGCGGCGCCGGTCACCAGGTCGAATGTCACCGCGCTCCGCTGCACCATGCGCTTGGCGTCCTCGTCCCATTCGTTGTCCACCTTCACGGTGGGGTGCAGGAAAATGGGCGTCCCGTTGACAGTGATCGAGGTCACGGGCGGGGAGATCTGGCGACCGTCGGCGCTCAGTCGCAGGGATCCGCGCGAGGCATCCAGCGCGGCCTTGACGGCCTCGGCGGTGGCCGCTTTGGTCTCGAATGTCTCCCCGTCCACGGCCAGCACGATCCCCTTCTCGGCGATACCGGCGGCGAGGCGCCGCATCTTCTCGACAGAGGGAGCGAGGCGGGCAATGCGCTCGTCGTAGATTCGCAGGTGGTTTTGCGCGTTGGAAATCTCGGATTTCCGTCGATCGGCCTCCATTTCGTGCGCGTAGCGGGACATGCGCAGTTCGTCGAGCCGGGTGTTGATCTCCCAGAGCCGGCGACCGTATCTCCCGGAGAGCACGGCCCGCTGTTCCTGCAGGTTGAGGCTGGTTTTGTCCTCGGCCAGCTCGCGGCCCTTGATCTTGCCGGAAAGCGCGGCGTAGGCAAACCGCTGCTTGGTCTCAAGCTTTTGCCAGAGGGCGGCATCCAGCGTGTCCTCCATGCCATAGCGCAGGAGTTCAATATCAACCCCCATCTCGCCGTGGACGTTTCCCTGGCGGAAAACCCGACCGTCGCGCTGCTCGAGTTCCGCCGGCGTCCATGGCACGTCCAGATGGTGGGCCGCGATCATGCGTTGCTGCATGTTCACTCCGGTTCCGAGTTTCTTCGTGGACCCGATGATGACGCGGATCTTCCCCTCGTTCACCATGTCGAAAAGCGCCAGCTTCTTTTTATCGTTGTTCCATTTGGAATCCGTGATGACGGCGATTTCTTCCGCCGGGATCCCTTGGGCGATCAGCTTTTCGCGGATGTCGTCGTAGAGGTTGAACGTCGTCCCCGGTCCTTTTTCGGGATCCAGCTCAATGTCAAGGCTTGAGGGTGTGACGGCATCAAAGAGCGTGATTTTCTGTTGGTTGAAGGAATCGGCGAAAATCACCTGTGTGCCCTTGTAGGCGTCGGTGTCGTGGTAAAGGTCCATCAGACGGCCAATCATGCGGTTGACCTTGCTGCCGGGTTCATCCTTGGCGCGGGGTTCGATCAGGCGGATGTCGATTGCGGCCGCCCGGCTCGCCATGAACGCCTGCACGGGCACGGCCCCAAGGCTGGGATTCTCGGCAATGTCCTTCCCGTCGAGTTGGGAATAATCATCCAGAACTCCGCGGATGTAGCGCACCCACTCGGCCACGCCATTGCTTCTGGGCACCGCCACGAGTTCCGGGGCGCCGCCTTTGATTCCCGGGCGGTTCTTTACAACAAGGTCGTCTCCCAGTTTCACGTCGGCAGCCTGTCGCAAAAACGTGGCCCACTCGGGCAGGTTTACAAACCGGGAAAGCCGGTCCACGTTCTTGAAATCCCCATTGGCTCCCATCTCGCTCTCGGTGGTGACCACGGCAAATTTGCTCACAAACTGGTCGAAAAGTTCCACCTTGTAATCCCGCAGGACGTTCGGTGCCACCAGGCGGATCATATTCCAGATTTCCCCCAGCGTGTTTGTCACCGGAGTGCCGGTCATGGAAAAGACGTTTTTTCCACCCATCTGCGCCTGAATCTGCCGGGCGCGCATGAGCAGCGCGTATCCCTTTGCGCTCATGCCCCCGTCGATCCCCTTCGCCTCAAGCTGGGTGGAGAAGGGCATCTTCTTGAACTCGTGCACCTCGTCCACAATGAGGGCATCCACCCCGAGCTGTTGGAAATTGAGGAGCCCGGTATCGGTCCGGCGCTTCTTGGCCGAGTCAATGCGGCCTTCGAGTTTTTCGATTTGCTTGACCAGGGCCTTGACCGTCGGGGGCTTCCGGCGGTCCTCCTTGGCGTCAGCCACACTGTCGTAACCTTTCTCCTTCAACGTGGCCATGGCCTCGTCCACCAGCGCGCGGGAATGTTTGATCTCCACCTCGGGATCATCCTCGATGAGACCAAACGTGGAATGGGCGATGACAACGGCATCCCAGTCGCCGGCGGCGATGCGCATCAAGAATTCTTTGCGCTTGGGTCCGCCCAGCTCGTCCTTGCGCCCGACCAGCACCCGGGCGGTCGGCGCCATCTTGGCGATTTCCTTTGCAAAGCCTTCCAGCGTGGCGTTGTGAACCACGATCATGGGCTTGCGCGCCATTCCCAGCCGGCGCATTTCCAGAGCAATGCCGCTGCCGATGATCGTCTTGCCCCCGCCCACACCGTGCGCGATGAGCCCGAATCCCTCCTGGATCGCCCGCCAAATCGTGTTCTTCTTGTCGGGGTAGATGTTGAAATCCTTGTTCGCCCATGGGAAGGCGAGAAATTGCCCGTCGTAGGTGCGCTGGACGTGGGAGTTGACTTCCTGATTGTAAACCTCGGCAAGTTCGGCGGCGACATCCTCGGTTCCCCTCACCCAGGAAATGAATTTTTCCCCCAGCAGTTTCGCCCTTTCGCGCGCGGCGGTGGTGGCTGCCTGGTCGATCCCCCCTCCCTCTTTCTCGCTCTTGGTGATCGTGATGGCCTTGAGATTGAGCAGGGAATCCATGATCCCCTCGATCGGGGCGGAGGTCGTCTCGTAATCCTTGTATTCCACCCCGCTCTTGGAGTTGCGCTTGTCCCGGACCATCTCCCACTCGCTGCGCTCGTTCTCGGTCTTGTAAACGAACCGGTAGCCGGAGACTCCCAGGCTTTCCAGGAATCGGTTGTAAATGTCCGCCGGGATCCATGTCGCCCCGACCGAAAACCGGATGTCCTCGATGCCGACACGCTGGGGCTGAATGGATTCCAGCATCCGCACATTGCGGGCGTAGTCCGGGCCCGCGGACTGCGCGATGATCAGCTTTTTGCGCACGTTGCCCGAAAGGTATTGCTCGCGGGAGAACAGGCGCCCGGTTTCCGGATCCCGCACGGCGATCTCCTGCACAAGCAGGGCGTTCTCGACTTGCTCGGGGGTCTGTCCCAGCAGGTCGGCCATAAACCGGGAATCCACGGAATTGCGCCAGCCGAGGGAAATCCCAAAGGCATCTTCCAGGGTGTCCGCCTTGGTCGGCTCGCTGCGCGGCTCGAGCACGCGCTTGGTGAAGATGTCGGCCTTGACGTATTCCTTCTTCTGTCCCTTTTTCGCCCATTCCAGAATGGCGGACGTGCCCTTGTTGGCCGCTTTTTCCACCTCGGCCCCCAGCAGGCGGAAGTAATCCGGGTCATCGATGAAAAGGGCCTTGTTCCGGCGGTCGTGGAACTCGGCGAATTTCGCCTTGAAGGCGTCGTAATTCTGGTTGAGCTGGCGGCGGTTGTCTTCGATCTCCTCCGCGCTCGCCGTATCGGAGAGTTCCAAGTCGTATTGCCGGTTCAGGGCGTCGCGCACGTCGAGGAACCGGGAGACCCGCGGGGCATTCTTCGGGGCGTTGAGATCGGCATCGGGTTCGTCGTGGCCTTGGAAGTAATATTTCCCGTCCCGGTAAACGATGTTGCCCATTTTGACAACGGAAGCGCCGTTTCGCACCGGGCCGCTCTCCTCCACTTCTCCCATGATCCCCTGTGGGATGGTGGCAAGGTCCTGCTGCATCGCCACCGAGGGCGGGCGGTTGGAATCGCCATGGACGGTCATTTCCTCTTTCTCCCCATACATGGACCCGTCGTTGTCGAGCAGGCCGAGGATATTCTTGGGATTGGCCGCGAAGTATTCGTTGATCCGGATGTCCGCTCCCTTCTGGGTTTTGGCGTCTCCAAGGGTCGTCCACGCCTGGGCGTGCGGGAAGGGTTTCCCGTCCTTTTTCCGTAATACAATAATGTCGGTCACCACGTCGGTGCCGGCATTGTCCTTGAAGGCGTCGTTGGGCAGCCGGTAGGCGGCTACCAGGTCGGCGCGTTCGGAGAGCCATTTGCGGATCTCGGGGTTTCCCTTGTCCATTGTGAACGCGCTGGTGATGAAGATTTGCACCCCGCCGGGTTTGAGCTTGGTCAGCGCCTTGCCAAAAAAGTAGTCATGCAGGTTGCTCACGGGTCCGCCCATCGCCTCAAGCGCCTTGTCGGCAACCGGGATGTTGGCAAACGGCACGTTCGAGATGGCGAGATCAATCGAGTTGTCGGCGATGTCGGCTTTCTGGAACCCGATGTTCTGGATATCGGCCTCGGGATAGAGCGCCTTGAGAATCTTTGAGGTGTAGGAGTCGAGTTCCACTCCAAAGAGTTTGCTGCGATCGGCAATCTCCTCGGGCATGAGTCCGAAAAAGTGTCCGATTCCCGCGCCCGGTTCCAAGACATTCCCGCCTTTGAATCCCATCCATTTCGCAATGTCCCACATGGAAGCGATGATTTGCGGGCTGGTGTAGTGGGCGTTGATCGTGCTGCGCTTGGCCGCCCGGTATTCCTCCTCGTTGAGAAGGGATTTCAGCTCCGCGTGGGCCTCGCCCCATTGGTTTTTCCAGTTTTCGAGGGATTGGGCGGCCGCAAGCTGGCTTTCGGCCTCGCTGCGGTAGTAATCGCTGTCCCCGTAGCTGCGGGTGCGCTCTGCCGTGCGCCGGCGGGTTTCAATCTCTCCATTCTCCACGCGGTCTGCCTTGTCGTCGTCGAACGCCTGCGAGAGTGCGCCCCAGCCGGAAAATTTCACAAGCGCCTGTTTTTCCTCTGCCGTGGCCAGCCGGCCCTCGGACTCCATGGCCTTGATGATGCGCAAGGCTTCCAGGTTCGCCCGCAGTTTGCTCACGGTGCCCCGCGGGGCAAGCGCCTGATCGCGCGAAAGGGTGATGTTGCGAGCGGGATCCCCGACGGGCGGGCGCTGGGTGGTTACTCCTGAACCCGGTTGAGCAATGACATTGCTCTTTTTTGCAGGTCGGGGGGAAGCGGATCGTCCGCCCTTTCCTCCCAGTCCTCCGGATACGGGAAGAGTTCCTTGAGGGCTTCCGTCTCCTCCCGGTCGTCGAGTTTCATCGCCTTCACGAGTTGGAGCGCCTTCTGGTCCATCCACTCCAAGAACTCCTCCTCCGGCCCCTCGAGTCGTTCCTGAATCTCGCTCGGCGTCGCGCTGGCCAGCCAGGACTGAAAACAGGTCTCCCATTCCTCCGTCCGGCGGACGTTCTTGCGTTCTTCCGGCGTGAAGTTTCCGAGCAGGATTCGCTGCTCCTCGGGTGAGAGTTTGGTTTTCATTTTGTGGCTCCTGGTTGCTGATACGTTTGGGATCTCCATTCGTCAAGGGGCTCCCGAAAAGATCGAGTGCGACCGGGGCGGACACCCCAAGGTCGGACATGGCGGCGGCGGCTTTTGCCGATGGTGCGGAGATCCCCTCCCCTTGGAGCGCCTTGTCATAGGCGGCGATCTCCGGGGCGGAAAAGGCAAAGAGGTCGCCGGTCTGGTCGTCTTTGCTGGCGCGGCGGGCCTGCAACTGCACAGCTGGCGGGATATAGCCGTGAACGACGGCGGTTTTCTCCCACATGGGAAGGTCAGCCGATTGGATGACCCGATGGTAAATCTGTGCGAGGCGGCGTTTGGCCTCGGCTTCGGGGAGGTTCCTTAGTGAACCTTCGGGAGTTTGTCCCCGTGCTTGGCCTTCCACTCGGCCTTCGCGCGGTCGAAGTGGGCTTGCCTCTCCTGTTCGGTTTGGCCCGCCGGCCCGGTCGGTCTTAGCTTCTTGGTCTCGTTGGTTTTCATCCTCTAAGCTACCATACGCACTAGACATCAAATCGTCAACGCCTTTTGACCTATAAATGTGATCAATATGGCCTTCGTTGGTAATAACCTCGAAGGGATATTTGTCTCCAAATTCGCGATAGAGTCTTAGGAAAACTTTTTGCGCCTCATAGTGCGCCTGGCCGAGGGAATCCTTGTCGAGCGGGCGTCCGATGTCCCGCAGTCTTTGGATGGCTGCCTCGGAAGCGTTTTGAAACGGGCGATAGACGAAGGTCAAATGAGGAGTCAGCCCGGCTGCCTCAACCTCCCCAATCATCCTCACCGCCCGGTCATAGTTTCCAAGGACTGTATCCATGAAAATGGCGGTCCGACGCTTGTCGTCATCGTCATACGTCTTGTGAACGGAAGTCGTCTTCCCGCTGGCCATCCCGCCGGCCATGAAAACCACTGTTCCACGCTTTGAGGGATCGGTGTTTTTGAGCCAGTGATCCCATGCCAGACGGGAGGTGATGTAGCCAGCCGGTGCCAGCGTGGCCCGGTCTATGGCGGGACGAAGGTCTTTGTTGTCGCGGTAGAGCGGGTAAACATCCCGGGCGAGGTCGGCATTGAGGTAGCGGCCTTCGGCTTCCTCTCCAAAGTCCTCTTTGGCAAGGGCGGTATATTTCCCAAGGGACTCCTCGGGGGATTTGGAAATTTGCGCGGCAAAGTGGGCTTCGATCGTGCGCTCGTATCGAGTGAGCCTGGGCGATGGCATAAAGCCGGGGAGCCCGGGATATCCGTTGGCGGCATCGGCCTCGACCGCTGCGCGAAACGCCTCGGGGAGTCCGTTCCATGCCCCCTGCACCGAGCGTTCGAGTTTTTTGCGCGAGGGATGATCGGCAGGAACGTTGGTTTCCTGCGGCAACGCTTGAGCAAGGATGTCTTCCGCGGCCTGGCGGCTCGGGCTGTCCACCGGCCTGCGCGCCATGAGCTGCATTTGTTCGACCGGGGCCCGGGGGATCCCGATGCGCACAAGTTGCGTTTCCAATTGGAAGTTGTCCGATAGCGCTTGGTCAAAGAACCCCATGAACTCCTGCCCGCTGGTCTTTTCAAGCTGGGTGAGTTCCGCGCTCTCCCAGCGGGTGAGGCTCTCGCCTTGGCGCTTGCGCTGCAGGTCCCGGATCCGGCGCGATCGGTTGAAACCCGTTCCCCGGGATTGGAGTTGGGGGGAGATCGATGAAACCTTGCGGAAGTGGGCTTCGATGGCTGCGTTGAGCGTCTCGGCCATGGTGGGGGCAGATCCCAGCAGATCGGCCTCACCTGTGAAATGTTCCACGCCGCTGGCGAGGTCGGAGAGCAAGTCATCGAATCCGGCAGAGGTCTCGTCGGCATCCACAGAAAAGATGCCTTTTTTGTTCTTCGGAAGGAATTCGACCTTCGAAGCGAGCGCGGAGGCGATGGCCTGGATAACCGGACCGTCCTCCCCGATTTCCTGTTGTTCGGCAGCCTGGGAAATCGCCAAGTTGAGCTTGCGTCCGTTCCGGGCATATTCGCTCACGCGCTCGAGTGTGCGCCCGATGGCGTCGGCAATGTTGCCGTGGCCTTTTGAGCGGAGTTGCAAGGCTGTGCCCGTCGCGCTCTTGATCAAGCTGGCGATCGTGGCGTGTCCACTCGACCATTGCGCGGAGGTGACAAACTCCCCGAGGGCCTTGCTGCGGAATGCGGCGGCAATCAGGAGGCGTTGAATGTAAAATTGCGACTGCGCGGGATTTTTTACCAGACCGGCGACCAGGTTGCGATCGATGCCGAGTTTCTCGGAATCGCGCACAAGCCCGACCATGACGTCGCGCGCGGACTCGGGGGAGAGGGAAAGCGGGATGTCGAGCAGGCGTTCGACGGGGATATTCAGCGCGGCGTCGATGTCGGCCCGGGCGGCGGTGTCCTGCACAACGCCCTGATTGGGGTTGAGCTTATCGACAAGCTGCTGGTATTCCCGATTGCGCGCCTCGTCCCGCAGGTCATAGACCCCAAGGAAGCGATACCCGCGCCACCCATCTGGCATGTCTGAGAGTCCGAACTGAGCCCCACGGGCGGACCATGCGTCCGAGAGTCGTTCCTGATCCGCAAGGGGAGCGAGGTTGACTCCCTGTTCCCGGCCATTCCCGCCGGCGGTTTGCAGGGAAACGCGCAAGGCACCGGTGGAATCGTTGAAAATGGCGAGAACGACCTGGGCCGGGCCGTCGGATGCGCTCTTGGCGTCGGTGACTACGGAATCTTCATCCAGCGCGCCGGCCCGAGCCATCGATAGAACTTTGTTTTGCTCGGTCTCGTCGCTGTGGTAGGGCCGGGTATTCTCCCCTCCGTAGAGGGGGTTTTTGTGGAAGTCGGTCCCGGCATGGCTGGCCTGCACGGTTCCCGGAGCGGCCGCCACATAGCTGGCGGGCAGGCGTTCCCGGTTCGCCCCCAGAACGTAGGTGGAGCTTCCCATTTGCACTTGGGTGAGCACGTCGGCGACAAGGGCCCGCGCGTCTTGTGGAACCTTGGAAAGAATGGCCTCTTTGCTTCCGCTGGCCTCGGCCCGGCGCTGCACCGCGAGATTGCGGCGTTCAAGCGCACGCTCTGCCGCGGCGTCGCGGTCGGATTTTTCGGCCTCTAATTGAGCCAGTCGCGCGTCCCTCGCTGCATTCGCGGGCGCACCAGTTGATCCAGCAGGAACTCTTGGACCACCCGGCGCCGGAGTTCCTGCCTCCATCGTTCCCCCGGTATCTCCTCCTCCATGGCCGCCATGACCGCGTTGATTTCCTCCTCTGCCTTCGCTTCCTCCTGCGGGCTGAGGGGTTCCGGTGGCCGCGGCATCAGTTGGAGTTCTCCCTGCATATTGCGCCTCATACGCGGCACGTCGGGAATTGTCAGCCGCTTTTTGAAAGTTCCTGAAAATTTTTACCGATTCTTTCCTCGCCTGGTCGATTCGACCCAGCAAATCGTCGATTTCCTCCTTGGGGCGTCCCTCTTTGGTGAGCTGGGCAGAGAGCGTGCTGCGGATCTCCCCAAAGGCGGCGAGCAACTTTCGGAAAACCTCCCGCAGGCGTTCCACCAAATCGGGGGACATCGTTTGCTCGGTGAGAACCACGCCGTCGGCTGTGGTGAATTTCCCGTCGGCAATCGCGATGTCGTGTTGGAGAAACATCCGGAAAAATTCCATGCCGAGCACCCCGGGGGCTTCCAGGAGTTCTTTTCCCCGGATGGCCCGCACATGGTCCTGAACCTCTTTGGGCAGGTCGCCAAAAATCTCTCCGGCCTCGGCCAGCGCGGAATCAAAGGCGTCTCCGGCTTCCCCCGTGCGGGAGGAGCGGATTTTTGCCAATGCCGTGATGTTGGCGAGGTGGGAAATTTCCTCGTTGACCGTGCGCTCTGCCCCGGCGTCGTCCTGCAGGCTGCGAAGTGTCGAGGCGCTGAGAAGGTCGCCAACATTGAAGTTGAACGTCATCCCCTGGCTGACTCCAACTCCTCCCCCTCCCTTTTTTCCCATGTTTGCCGCGATCTCGCGGACCGCTCCGGCGTAGGTCAGCAGTTCGGGGGCAATCCGGAGACGGATGATATGGTCCAGGCGCGCCCGCTTCTCCGAGGGAAGCGCGACGTATTCGGCTCCCAGGTCGGAAACCACCTTCGCGTGGATCGCTTCGATCTCCGGCTGTTGGGATTTGCTGCTGGAAAAAATCGCCTTGCGGATGGCCGTCGGGTTGGTGCGTCCCCCGGCTTTCTCGAATTCCGCCACGGCTGCATCGATTTTTCCCGCTCCCCATGCGGTGGTGCCTTCGCGGCGCACAAAGTAATCCGCATAGTCCTTGGCCGTTGAGGCATCGATCCCGGTTCCCGCCAACCGCGCCTGCAATTGCTTGGACGCGCCTTTTTCCTTCGGCGTGACCAAGGGGCCAAACTTCCCGACGGGCAAAGGAGGGAGGTCTGTTCCACGCGAAACATTCAAATCGCCTTCCGGCGTTGTTATTCCGGCTTGCCCAGTCGAATCTTGAGTTTGCGGGCGATTCGCGCCACTTGCCGGCGGGTTGCTCCCTGTTTGATCTGTCGGCGTCCCTGATTGTTGTGGTGTCTCCGGTTCTTCATTTTTTTGAAGGAGTTCGCCGCGCAGGCTTTCCTCGTCGCGAATGGCAAGTTCTGCGGACATCGGGGCGACCTGCTGCAGGCGCGAAAGCTGTCCCTTGGTGATGACAGGAACCCCGCCCACGTCTTCCATGCGGGGGGATTTGTCGGGCAATTTGCTCTCCAGGGCGGTCCGTTCCTCAGCCAGCAGGCTTTCCATGGGCCGCCCGGAAATGAGTTTGATCGCTCCACTGGCTGCAAGTCGCTCGGTTTGCGCCCCCTCGGGCGAAAGCCCGGCGGGCGGCTGCCAGTTGTCGATCTGGACCTTTACCGCGGCAACCTGCTCGGGCAGGATCGCGGGAGCTGCGGGTTTGGCCGGGGTGGCTTTGGGAAGGCTGTCTGCAATTCCCATCGGGGCGAACATCGCGCCTCCGGCGGCTCCGGCAACGATGTTTTGCCCGAGTCCTTTGGTGAGAGTTTTCCCTGAAAAATCTCCGCTGATCGAGGAGGTATTGAGGTTGGAAAGGATCTGTTGCTGGCCTTCCTGCAACCCTTCGAATCCCGACTTGACCGCGCCATCGGTGAGGATCTTTGCTCCCAGCGCCAGTTTCGGACGGGAACCGGAAAATTTCGCGATCTGCCTCTTGAGGTATTTCCCTCCGGGGATTTTATCCCATGGCACTTTTCCAATCAGCAGTTTGTCGGCAAAGGTTTCCAGAACGGCATTAGGGATGGCGCTTCGCAGGGCCGTCCACGTCGCTTCGGCTTCGAAGTTTTCCCGTTCATTCTGCGGAACATTTTTCAGCCATTGTTCAGGGGTCAGGCCTTTTTTCTGTGCTTCCCGGGCGGCGATGGCTTCGAAGTTTTGTCCCTTGTCCTGCTGGAGCATTTGCAGGGTATTCGAGGTGAAGTTCGCCGCGGTTCCCAGGAATGCCGTGGCAATATTGGGCGCCGCCTGTGTGACGCCTTGAATCCCCGCCGTCGTGAGCCAGTGCATACGCGGATCGTCGGGAAACGATTCTTGGACTCCTGTATTTTCCTCCCGGAACTGTCGGGCTTTGGCCTGGCGCTCGCGTCCGAATTCCGTTCCTTTGAAGATGGCCGCAAGCACCTCGTCCGCGCCTCCCCAAAGCGAGGTCCACACGCCAATGAATCCCTTCGCATTGTTGTGATACCACATGCGAACGTGGTCGGCGGCCTCCGGCTCCTCGAAGAGTTTTTTATCCAGGTCGGAAGTGCCGGGATACAGCTTCTCCATGACCGGGCGCATCTGAATGGCGAACTGCTTCTTGTAAGCGGCGACTTCCGCCGGGGTGAATTTTTCCAGCCCCTTCCCGCTTTTGATCGCCTCGATGATGGTATTTGGGTCGTCCTCTCCCTCGAAAACCTTCCCCACTTTTTGAATCGCCTGGGACTCTTCGTTGGTGAGGCTCCCGTCGTGCCCCATGACGATGTTATTGACCGCCCGGCTGTGAAGCTGGCTTTGCTTCGCATAGGTTCCTTCAAGGGCAGAGAGAGTTACCGCCTTGCTGTCCTGAAAAGCTGCCTGCAATTCCTCGTTGGTCGCGTTGGGATTGTTGGCGGAAAGGTAATCGCGATTCTGCGCCTTCCACTCGTCAAAGGTCTGGTTTTTCCAATAGTCGTAATGGCCTTTGATTTTGTCATAGACCGCCCGGTAGTTTTTCTCCTCTTGGAATTGGATTTGCTTTTCCCGGGGGAGTGCCCGCCATGCCTTTTTGTCGGCGGCGTCCCATTTCGTCTCGTCGAGGCTTTTGGGGAATCCTCCGCTTGCCGCTACTCCGAATTCTGAGGAAATCTCGTTCTGCTTTGCCTGGAGTTCTTTCTGCAGCGCATCGGTGGCCGCTTGTTTCTCCGGTCCGTCGGGCATCGCCTGGACTGCGGCAAATCGCTGGGTGGCCTCTGCGTCGAGCGCGTCGAGCCGGTCGGCGAATGGCGCCGTGGCAGGATTCTCCCGGATTTTCGCGCGATCTGCCTTTGTTTGTTCGCTGCGCTTCTGCTGGATTCCTTGGATTCCCGCGTTGGTCTCGTCGGCCATGGCATTGCGCCGGGCGAGCGATTCCTGAATTGCCTGGCTTTCGGAAAGCAGGCCGGCGCGTTCGCGTTCGATCTCGGCGGACCGCTCGGCGGTGACCCCGCGCTGTTGCTCCAAGTTGAGGGCGGCAGAGCGTTCTTGGAGTTTCGTGGACCGGGCAGTGATCTCCTGGTCCGCGCCCTGTAACTCGGCTCCGCGCTTTTCCAATTCGGCGGCAGCTTGTTCGGGAGGAAGATTCGCGAGCCCGGCGGCGCTCTGGGCTCGGCGGCGGCCGAGAAATCCAACCGGCCCGCCATCCTTCGCCGATTTGTGGGCAACGGCCAGCTCGTAGGACTGCTTTTCCATCCCGGCGCGCTCGTCGTCGAGAGCCAGCGCGGAATCGATCTTCGAAAGTTGGGCCTTGCGCTCCTCTTCCTGGGCAATCCAGGCGGTGTTCGCGTCGGCGGTCGCCTGCTGGTTCACGCCAATGCCGAACATTCCGGACTTCGGGGCAGGCTTGGGCGTTTCGACTTGGAGTGCCTCCCTCGTGGTGGCGAGTTCTTCCCGCTTGGTCGGAGCCAGCTTGGGTGGACGGCTCGGGTCGCCCAGCTTCAAGGCAATGTCGGCGCGGTCGCTCTCGATCTTCTCGAGTTCGCGGCGGTGAAGGAGCCGGGCGCTGGCGGCAACCAGCTTCCCGTCTGAGGATTTCAGGCCTTCCTCGGGATCAACCGGCTGCCATGGTGTCGCCTTGGTCCTGCGATAAATGAGCGGGTCGTTCGGGTCGTCCGGGTTCTCGCCATAGTCGGCGTTCTGGTCGGGATCCTCGATCGTGCGCGACCCGTCCTCGGAAATCCGGACCTGATACGGTTTCCCCGAGGCATCAAATCGCACGGGCGTCGTGCTCGGGGTGAATTTCCGCTTTCCGGTCTCGGCATCGATCACGGGTTGAGCCAATCCGCGCTCGTCGGTGAGGTATTGCGCCCCGGTCTGCTTGGAATCCCGACGGGCCTTGGTGTTGTGGATCCGTTTTGCGTTGGCCGCGGCGGTCCTCGCATCGAATCGCTTGACCGACTGGGCATGTTCGGCAATCCGGTTCAGATTGCTCATGGCCGAGCCCGGGGTCTGGCTCAATCGCGGAAATTCCGGCGCGCTTTCCGAGGAAGGAATTTCCTCCGGAGTGTCGGAAGGAACGTAGTCCTCCGGGGTGGAGCCCGGTATTGGCTCCTCAATGGGATCCGGCTCAGGAGTTACGGCTGTCTGCCGTCTCTGCTGTTCCTCTTCGTCGGAAGGAAACCCCATCGTTCAGGCTACAACAGGTTTGAAAAGCGGGTTGACTTTCGGATTGACGATCGCGCTCTGCACAACCTTCTTCGGTCGGAGCGGGGGCCGCATCAATGTTCCGGAACTGGGTGTGCCGCGGCTCATTTGAGAAACGGCAGCATCCACGGCAAAGGGATTGGAGGCCGAGGCCACGGGGCTTCCAAAGCGGTTCACGCTGCTGACCGGTTTCCTCAACCTGCCTGCGTCCAGGCCCGGAGTGGCAACAACGGCTTGGCCCGCTTGGATTCGGTTTCCGCCCATGATCGGGCCGGCGGGTGCTCCGGAAGCTTTCGCTTGGTCGGCGGCGCTCATTGTGGTTTTTCCGATTCCGCCACTGATCCGGTGCTGAAACCGCTGCCCCATCTTTCGCTGCAGCTCGTATTTCGCGCCTGTGAGCGATTGCTGCTTGAGAGCGGTATCGGAAGCTTGATTGGCGAGTTCGGCGTCGATCAACGGCTTCTGCGCCGCAATCGCTTCCCGCGCCATGTCGGGAGTGGTCGGGGGAACAGAAGATGTGCCAATGGGAGGCGGCGTCCCAGGTGAGGGTCGAAGGGGGGCCGGCGTTCCGTTTGGACTCGTCATTGGTGATGGCAAGGCGAGCGCGGCATTTCCGTTAAACGGGCGGTTTAGCTGCTGGTCTTGGATCCCCTGCGCTGTGCTCTGATCCATGCCCGGAACGTTCTGGATGGGAACCGATGGCTTCTTTCGCTTGTTCGAGTCCTCCTGCGCGCTTCCAAGCCCCATCTGTAAGCCGATTGTTGCACCCATGGACACCGCCAATATCTTGACCGCTTCAAGCTGTCAAATGAAAAATGCGTTGGCGTTCCGATTTCCCCTTGACTATTCTGCCTCCCGTTCGTCCAAAGCCTTATGAAAACGAAGTTTTTCCTTCTGGCAGCTCTGCTTCCTATCACTGCCCTGGCCCAGACCTCGGACATGTGGAAATCGATGGAAGCGGATTCCCGGGCAGCCTCGGTCAGGAACCAGTTAATTATTAACGACCAAAACCGGAGGCAGGATTCTGCAAAGACAGATTACTCCTCCCCTGTTGCCCGGCCTTCCCGGGTGCTTTATGTGCCGACTCCGACAGGCGTATCGGTTGAAAAATACCAGGCGCTTGAAGCGAAATATAACGCGATGCTCTTGCGCTCCCAAGGCCTCGAATGCTCAAACAAGCAGGCGCTTTTCGACGCACTGGTTGAAGCAAGTCAGGCACGGGTTGCCGCTTCATTCCCGGATTACGCCGATGAGAATCACCCGATCCATGCAGCGGCAGACAAGATTTACACGGAGTATCAAAAGGCAAATTCCCCGGTGATCTTGCAATCAGACTGCCCTTGGATCGTTTACTCGGCAGCGGCCAAGCAACTTGGAATCAATCCCGTCGTGCCCTGATCACCACCGCTGCGCAATCCCGCCGGCGTGCGCAGCCTCCTCGTCCATCAACGCCTGGATCTCCGGCGGAATGAAATCCGGGCGGACATCTCTTCCCATGATCGTTCCTGAGCCAAGGTTGTAGTAGCCAATGGAAAGAGAAAGAACGTCGTCATCGTGTCCGTTTCCGGCCTCCATCCGACCTTTTTTATCAACGAAATCGACAAGTTCCGAGTGAACGTGTGGGCATGAGCAATCCAGAGCCTTGTTGCGGAGAGCCTCGTGCAGGTGCCAGATGATCGTCGCGCGAAGCCCCTTGTATTCGGCTGAATCCGTCGTTCGCCACCCGTCCCACCGCCTTTCAATCCCGCTGTGAGGGTCCACCTCCATTCGCTGCCAGATCGGAGGGCAGTCGGGGGCCATCCTCAACGCGGTAATCAGCGCCATGCCGCTGTTGTTCATCTCGGGAAGGATGCAACATCGCCCGTAGTAGAGCGAAAGCCAGCGCACCATGCGCGAAAGCGGGATCATCGGCATCCGGTTCGGCGGCCGCAACCGCGCCACCAATTTTGCTTTGTGGATCACTCTCCGCGGGTCCATGTATTCATCCCGCAAGACAAGCACGCTGTGACGGTCAGGGTCTTCCCCCTTCGTCTGGTCCTCGCCTTCCGCCGGATCCACAATCAGCAGATACCGGCATCCCACCATCGGGGGTTCCCACACCCAGTAGTTTGCCGCTTGTTCTGCTGTGCGCGTCCAGAATGCTCCCCCATCGCGCTCTGTCAGCACGCCATATTCCGGAGCAATCCGGCATTGAATCTGCAAGTGAGTGAGTGCGTCTTCGTCAAACACCTGTCGCCCGGAGGCGAGGAAGCAACTGCGCGGGTCACGGGGGTGTTCCTCGTCGAAGATCCGGGCGCTTCCACGGCATTTCGTCTTGATCGTCACACGGCGCCAGGCGAGCTGCTCCCACACGTCGCAATTTTCAACCTCGTTTCCGAGGCGCAATCCCATCGGCCCCTCGTTCCCATACAGATCGATCAAAGATTGCTCCCCAAGATACCAGCTTTCGGAATCGATCGTCTGGCGAATCTCTTCTTTCTGCTGGGGCGTGAGTTCGATGCGGGAGTTGTCGAACTCATACCAGGCTGCAAATATCCGAACAAAGTCATGCTTGGAAAGCGGGTCTGCCGCTGAGTCCGGGACAAGGCTTTCCCACTGCTTCCAGTAAAGTATCCCGTCGTAGCATTCCTCGTCTGTCGGCCAGCGCGCGTTGTTCCATGTTATCGCAAACGGCCCATCGGCTCCGTAAGGCGTGGACTCGAGGATCACGACATTGAATCCATCGTCCGGGATGGCGTTCATTGCCGCGTCGAGTGCTTCTGCTGCAGCCTCCCAGTGCGCGACTTCCGTTCCGTGAATAAATTGAGGGGTGGATCCGCGGGCTGTGGCTTTCCCTCGTGCCGTGCCCTGGGAGAGTCGAGCCCCATGTCTCCACTCAATCAATTCTTGCAGTCCCGTGTGTGGGCTTCCCCATTTCCCTTGCTTGAGGAACTCGTCGCTCAATGCGTAGTTCTCCATCATCCGGAAAACGATGTCGCTGGTATCCAACTTGTCTCCGATGATCAGCCCCTCATGGGGATTCATCTGGAGTTGGCTGTAGTGAACTGCCCCAACCATCGTGCTCGCCCCGCGCTTTCTCGGCTTGACGAGGATCCCACGGCACGGGCGGCCCGCATTTGAGCACGCCATGTAGTAGGCGTTGATTCGTCTCTGAAGGACGTTTAACTTTGGACGCTCCTGCTTGCCTTGGGCGTTTTTTATGCGCCCGTGCGTCTCAAGCCACGCTCCGGGATTCAGACGGATGATGTCGTCGATATCAACCCGCAGTTGTGAAGATGGCATCTTGTGGGCTCCATCCCTTTCTGAGCCGGGCATCAATCGTTGTGTGTTTCACGCCTGATACGTCGGACCATTCCCGTATTGTCTTCGTTTGGCCGTCGCACTCGATAAGGCGAACTCCGCGGCGGTTGTTGTTCTGGATCAGTCTCGGCGCCCATTGGCAGTTGCCAGGCTGGTAATCTTTGCTGCCGTCTTTTCGGTCAATCGAATGGCCGGCTGGCGGCTCGCCCATGTCGGAGACGAAATTTCGAACGTCGTGCCAGCGGTCGATCACTCGAATCCCTCGACCGCCATAGTTGGGAAAGCTGATGTCCTTCGGGTCGTAGCATCGCTTCATCATGCAATGCCACGAGGAGTAGGCTTTTGTTTTGTGCAGGCCATGGCGGTATGCCTGCTTGCTTTGGTGCTCGCGTCGGAAACATCCGCAGGAGGTTGTCTGTCCTCCTCTCAGGTGTTTGGTTCGAACCTGTGTCATCTGCCCGCATTCACAGCGACAAATCCAACTGGATCGGTTCGATTTGAATTCTGTCAACTCCGGCCCGCGCTCAATAATCGTCAGGCGACCGATGACCTCGCCCGTAAGATCAAGTATTTTGCTCATGGCTTGCCAAGGACCGTCATCAGCGCCTCGTGCAGGTGGTCAATGTGCGCCTGCTTCGCTGCAATCACCCCGTCGGCGTTCGGCTTCCCGCTTGGCCGGAAGCCCGCCTTCACCATGTCGTCGAAAAGCTTCTGCGCGCTCGCCTGGGGCAGCCTCACAATCTCGCTGATCTCCCCGTCCGCCGGGTCCTGAGCAAACTGCAGCCCCGTCGCCGGGAACACCCGCCCGCCCTTTTCGATGAACAGGCAGATGGGGAACTCGGGCTCCCGGGGGAAATTCTCCTCGCGTTGAAGGCGAATGTGCAGGACATCGGCAGAGGGCTCGCTCATGCCCCCTGCCCTACAACGACGGCTTCAAGCTGTCAAGCGTTCGGTTGGGTTTCCTTCTCCAATGCCAACAGCAGGCCCTTGCATACGCCCTCCTTGTTCTCCTCCGTGATCCTGTGCTTGGTCCGCCCGCATTTGACCCATATCGGCATCTTGATTTCCCCTGTCATCACTGCGGTCATCAGACTTCCGATTGTGAAATCTCGGATGTCTATCTCAGCGCGGGCTGGGCATTCTTCGGCATCAATGCCGCCCATGCCGACTCGCGCGATCACCCCGCAGTGTTTGCACTCGTCTGTCATTCCCCTGGAGGTCCATTCGTGACGATTCATAGCACGTCCTTCCCGTGTTCTTGCATGTCCCGCTGCGCACTCGCCCCGCTCGCCTTGACGTAGTGCTGGGCCGTCCGCAGTTCGTTCCACCCGAAATGTTCCATCAGGCCTGTGATCGAATAGCCGGCCATGGCAAAGCGCGTTGCCCCGGTCGCCCGCAACCCGTGAGGCGTCACCGGATGGCCGATGCCCGCCCGGCTCGCCATCCCCTTCACCCGGTTCCATACCTGGACCCGGGAAAGCCTGATGCCGTCCTCAAGGTCAAAGAACCCCTGCAAGACGGCAGAGATCCGCTCAATCTTGCCGAATGGGACGATGCGCGCTTTCTGCCGCTTGGCAACCGAGGCCGGGATCTTGATCGTCCTGGCCGCGAAGTCCACCCATGCCTTGTCAGCCGATGCGATCTCCCCGGCCCGGAGCCCGATGAGCCCGAGGCACAGGATCGCCTTGTCCTTCGCGTTTTTGCCGGCGTCCATCATGGCGCTGATCTCCTCCAAGGTCAGGATGGAATCAAGCGCCTTGGTCCGCCGGTCACCAGGCGCGATGTCGTGAGATTTGGGCAGGAGTTTCATGACTCGAAAGCACACCGCCGCGGGGTGAAGGTTGGCAGCCCGGCGAAATTCCAGATTTCAGCGCGGTCGGGCCAGTCCATGACGTGGGCAATGGCATGGTAGGCCAGCTCCTGGGTGCTGGACTGCATACAGAGAACGACGATCGCGAATGCTTCGATGATGGATTTATCTCGGGTTTCAGCATAGAGATCGATGATGTGAACGGCTGCGGTTAGCGCCCGGTAGTCGGTGCCGGTGAGTGGCGCGAGGCAGGTCTTCCCCAGGTTGGACCGCAACCACGGCAGGAGGGTCGAGCATTTGGGCTTGGCGCGGGAAGCGATTGCGGCCAATACTGCGTTTCCGAGATCTTCGGTAGGGCTGAATCCTTTCCCTTCCAGAGCTGGTAGCATTTCTTTCAGTGCAGCAAAGAGTTCCAGGGCGGCGGCGATCAGGCGGGCGTTTGCGGCGGACTCCTCAAATTGAGGTGTGCCGAAATCCCCATAAAGCAGGATGTCCGCAACTGGCCGCGTCGGCTTCACTCCGAAAACCCGTTGGCTCCGATAGGTCCAAGGTCCCGGAGTGTGCGCGGCGGTGGAGTTCCCCGCGCCCGTTTCGATTTTGGTTTTTGTGCTCACGGGTTCTGAGACGCTTGAAGCTGTCATTCGTCAACCGGTTTTCTTAACTATTTTTCCGATTTGTATCATTTCTTTCACCGGATTGAAGTCGGAACAGGCCGTTTTGAGCCGTCCGCTTATCATCTTCCGGTATTCTGTTAATCGTCTTGGACGGTGAATTCCCCATCGATAACCACCCCGCCGGCCTCGACCCTCACCCCGCCTTTTTGCAGATTCCCGATCGCTTTGAGCATCTCCGGCGACTGAGAAACCCTCTCCCGGGTCTGCTCCATGCTTTCGAACTTCTGCACGAGGATCGCCTGGCGCTGGACCGGCAAGCCCTCCTTGTAGGCAGCGATCATGTCGGCGCAAGACTTCCGGACTTTGTAGTCGGGAACCTCGACCCATTTTCCCCGGAGCCTCCCCTTGTCATCGGTCCAAGCGTTCTCGTGCCAAATGCGCTGCGTTGCCTTGAGCCCGTCGCGATAGACCGCGGCGACGTCGGCCAGGTCCTCGTCGGTCAGGATGGCAGCCAATGAGGACGCGATTCGTTGCGAGGTGGATATTTGGTCCGGGCGTTTCTCCTGCGCGGACGCGCGCGAGAGATTTGCCCGCTTTTTCGGTTTCTTCTCTTTTGATTTTTGGGCCTGAGCCTTTGGTATGAGTTTCATAATTTGGTGCAGAGGTGCAAAGGTGCGGTGAGCATTGATGCGGAATAGATGGTGCAGGTGCAGCGGTGTGTTATCCCCTTTATGGGGGAACACCACTGCACCTCACCAATCCCGCTGCAATGGGCCGATGCAGTGCATTGGTTATACTGCCGATGCAGCGTTTGGTTATTCACGGTTAGAATCGGCGTTGATTCCGCCGTATGTTTGGGAAGATTGGTCGAACGCGATTGCTCCTGAATTAGCGATCTTCGACCAAAGATAGCTGAGGATTTCCGGTTGAGTCATGAGCCAAGAAACGGTTTCGGAGCGGTAAATGTCGAATGGTTCGGGCTTGTTCGGGTAGTGGGAGAGACCGCGTGGCATGAGAGTGGCGACCTGGAAAGCCTTGGAGTTTTTGAATGTGGGCTTCGCTCCTTTTGGGGCCGGCGGGACTTCCTCAATAACTGGATCTGGAGGAATAATGGCGTCGGGATGGACGGAGAAGAATCGGCCATCTTGGAAAACAAGCGGGGATTTTTTCACCTCGTCTGTCCACAGGTTCCATAACGTGCGAGGTGACATCCCGAGTTCGTTGCTCGCCATTCTCTGGATATCAGAAGAAGCAAGTTTTTGCTGGCTTTCTTGGAGGACTCTGAGGATGTCGTTGCCGGTATACTTGGGTATGAATTTTACTGATTTCATGGTGTGGATGGTTAGGGCAGCCCGGGGATCGGACCCGGCTTGCCCGGTTGATGGTCAACTGAGGGCGGCCACGATCGCCTTGAACAGGGAGTCCTTGCGCTTTTGATCGTCCGGCAATTCCTCGTATGGGACGAAGCACGGATGTTCCTTTTTCTCGGGGTCTTTGACCGGTCCGTATTTCCATCCGGTGGCTTTTTTCTCTGCCAGCCATGAGTCATGGTTAGCACTCGCCGGGGCATCCGGATTTGCGCGGCAGAACTCAACTCCCTTGATGGCGCTGTCGCGTTGCCATTGGGGAGCATCGCCCCAAGGAAGCTGGGAGTCGTCACCGATGGTTGCGCACCATGCGCGGTTTGTTTCGTGGCACACGATGGCCACCTGTTCGACTGTTGGTGTTGGTATCATTGGTTTTTGGTTGGCCACGCGGGCGAGTTCACCACTCAGCGGCAGGTGACGCCGTGAAATCATGCTGTTGGCGACCAGCGGCTGTCCTTTTCGACCACTCGGAACGATTCTTTGAGTTGCTTCCAGATGCCCCAGAACGTGCGCTCCTTGATTCCAAGCTGCTCGTGGCACAGGGCCATGAGTTCGGACGGCTTGCGGGGCGTCCCGGCGTTCCTGAGAACCTCCAGGAGGTCCTCCGGTGTGTATTTGGTCTCGTATTGCCCGGAGTTCTTGCGCTTGGCCCCCTGTTTTTCGACTTCCTCTGGCTGGGCGATCTGCTCCCAGAAGATGGCGTGCTCGGCGTGCTTGAGATAAACGACGTCGGTAAAGGGAGGGATATGGTCGGTCGTGCCTTCTGGATGCGGGTTGTATTCGCGGAGGCCCGAGCGCTTCCCTCGCTTGGAAAACCTGAGTTCGAAGTTTCCATTCCCGAGCGAGCGTAAGACATTGACCGCCCGGGCCCAGTTCACGAGTTCTGAGGACCCAAAGGCGGCGTAGCTGAAATCGTGGTCCGTCCAGTGGGCTTTGGCTTTGGGATCGGTCGAGGGCTTTCCCGTGTGGTGGAGGAGCATCCAGCAGATGCCGGTATCGAACGCGATCGGGTTGAGCGTGTTTCTCAAAAACTGGCTGGCAACCTTCTGCGAGGAAATGTCATCGCCGGCGTAGGAGAGGAGCGGATCCACCCAGACGAGATCCGGGCCGTATTTGTGGATCAACTTTGCGGCCGAGCGGGCGAAGTCCGTCGAGGTGTGGATCGTGTCGCGCACGAAGATCATGGATTTCCGCATCTCTTGGATGAACTCCTCCCGGGACGTTCCCTCCGGGATGGGATAGGCTTTCAGCACCCCCTGCATCATCTCTGCCATGTCGCCCGAGTCGTTTTCGGCCTGGATGAAGAGTGATTTCAGCCGTTTGCCCTTCGTCGGAGCCACCCCGAAAAGCGATCGTGCCTGTGCCCACATCATGCCGGCCTGCATCGCGAGCGAGGATTTCCCGATGCCGGACTGACCAACCCAGAGAGACGATCCTCCCCGGCAGAGCCAGCGCGAGCCCAAGACAGAATCCGGGTCCTCCTTCGTGTTGAAATCCAGCATGTGATCGAACGAATGAACCTCGATCCCCTGCTCAAGGCCGCCGGTCGAGAGTGAGATCCTTTCGATCTTCTCCTTGGCAGCCTGGATGACATTTCGGATGTCGGCGCCGGGAACGAAGGCCTCGACAGTCAAACTCTCTGTCAGTCCGATGACCTGCCGCAGCGCGTGCTTCTCTTGCAGGATTTCGATGTAGTGGTCGATGTTCGCTCCCGTCGGGGTGAACGTCAGCAGGTCGGTGACAAGCGCTGCTCCTCCGACCTTTTCAAGAATCCCCTCGTTCTCCAAGGCGTTCGTGAGGGTGATCAGGTCGAGCGGTTCGTTGTCGATGTGGAGCTGCTTGATCGCCTCAAAAATCTGCTGGTGTGCTGGGAAATGGAAATGAGAGTTCCCGATCTTCCCCTCGACCATGAACATGACCTTGCGAGCGATGTCGGGTCCACGTTCGGCAGAGAGCAGGATTGATCCCAAGACCCCCTTTTCCGCATCGAGGGACTGCGGGAGCGAACGATGGATTTCCGGGAGGTAGGATTGGCGAGCCGGACGAGCCGGACGAGATGTTGGCAACTCTGCCGGCAACGGGTCTTGTATGACTCCATGCTTCCGCAATTCGTCCTCGGAAATGCGGCCATTGGGTTCAGGGCGGGCCGCAAGTTCTGCCCGTTTGCGGGCCAGGTCGTCAGCAATTTTGCTCATAGTAATGTTCTTTCGTTTGAAACCTCGTAGCCAAGCGACTCATACAGGCTGATCCGGCGCTTCGATTGGGCGCGCAGGAAGTAATGCTGCACATCGTCGAAATCATTGATGAGCCCATGGGTCTTGTCCTTGAAAGTGCGGAGCACCCGGCCTGTGCGCTGCTCGGCCTTGGCTGCCGACCGGCCGCCCGCGGCGAGGGTCAGGACATTGGCGCGCGGCACGTCGAGCCCCTCATCGGCCAGGCTCGTTGCAAACATCGTCTTGAGTTCGCCCGCGGCGAATGCCTGGATTGCATCCCTGCGCTTCTTCTGGCCCATCTTTGAGAACACGACGACCGAGCCCGGGAGCTGCTCCTGCAGGGCTTGTCCATGTTCGATCGACCCAATGATGATCAAGTGGGAATCTTGCTTGTGCAGGAGGCCAAGCCTGACGATATCGGAATTCCGTTTTCGGTTGTTTGAGATCCCGATTTCCTGAACCACTTGCCAGATACATCGGTTCATCTGCTTTTTCTCATCCTGCGGGGTCCGGAAAAGGAACCGCCATTTCTTCCTTCGCTCATCGTAGAGCGGTTGTGCTGCCTCCTTGACCTCTTGCTCCATCTCGTTCTCTGCGTTCGGCTGGTGGATGATCACCCGGGCCTTGGCCAGTTGGCCGGCTTGGACAAGGGCCGCCCGCTCCACGATATGGACAATCGGACCGATGAGGTAGAAGACATCATTCGCCAGTTCATCGGCTCGTTTTGGGGTAGCCGACAGTCCCCAGCGCCAGCCTTCATTGAATTCCAGAATCTTGCGGAACTCCGGGGCCGAGATGTGGTGGCACTCGTCGAGGATTACCAAGTCAAAGGACGCGAGCGACATCCCCGCGGCATAGCAACAAATCGTGACATCCGCATATGTTGGTAGGTCCGTGAACGCATCCAGTGCCCGGCGTGCCTGGTCGCATTGCTCGGTCGTATTGGCCACCCAGGCAACGCGCATCTTCCGCCGGGCCAACCGCGAGCGGGGAGCGGCCCAGCGATACGTTCCCGCCGCCCCGATGATCGTCTTGCCCGATCCCGCCGGCGCTTGGATGATGCCCCGCCTGTTATCGATGAGAGCGGCCACCGCCGGGACTTGGTAATCTCGGAGTTCGATCATAGCCCCAGCCCCTTCGTTACGGTTGTCCGCCTCTCAATGAGCGGGATGTAATCCGGGTTGAGTTCGATCAGGATTGCCTTGCGCCCGTGTTCGAGCGCGACATGGCCAGTTGTCCCCGAGCCCCCGAAAGGATCGAGCACAGTGTCACCCGGGCGGGATCCTGCCAGAATGCAGGGAGTGATCAGCGCGGGTGGGAATGTGGCAAAATGGGCCTCTGGATAGGCGTCGCCCATATTCACCCAAGCGGTCCCATCGGATTTGAGCACCCGGCGAACCTCGCGGAACACCTCGACCAGCTTCGCAATGAACTCATCGACAGTCGCCTCGAGCCCGATCTGCCCGGCGCACCCATAATCCCGCAGGCCCCAGTAAGGCGGCGACGTTACGCAACACTGGACCGAGCAATCCGGGAGCGTCCGGAGCATTTGCAAGGCATCGCCGTTGAGGATTGTCAAGGCGCTCATAACGGCAGGGAGAGTTGAGGGCTGACCGGATTCCACAAGTCCGCCACCGCATAGGTGCGCCGGGTCTTGCACCCCTGCAGGCGGATCGCTACAAGCCCCTTCTCGCGGTCCAGTTCGACAACGATATTCCGATCCTTCCCGCGGTAATTAACCTTCGCGCGGACCCACCGTGAGAGGTGCATTCGGGATTTACTCATGGGAGACTCCCTCCAAGAGCGAGCCACGCTGCGGCAACCACTGCCGGAACCTGTCCATCTCCAACGGCGCTGATGCGGTCCACCCGATGGGCCACCCCGATGAGCTTTGCGCCGAGAATTCCGCCACCAGCGCCCGCGAAAAGCGCCAGCTCATTCCGTGTTGCCTCAATGAAAAAAGACACTTTGGGGTAAAATAGTTTTGTCTCCTTTGGCGGATAGCGAGGCTTGTTCATAAACGCCCGGAGGGCGAGGTAGCGGCAGCCCGAGCCCGAAGGGCTGAGC
>Ga0247842_10001273_pt1 | contig 43268 bp, 42 predicted proteins | sample LaCruzMarch2015__3_FD_192411 | JGI IMG/M metagenome (GOLD analysis project Ga0247842, IMG submission 192411) | Freshwater microbial communities from meromictic Lake La Cruz, Castile-La Mancha, Spain - LaCruzMarch2015_19m | ecosystem: Environmental > Aquatic > Freshwater > Lake | place: Spain...
AATAATCTTGAGGAATACTTTTTAAATTTCATATGGTTTTCTCCGTTTACCGCCTGCTTTCCTGACGGTGCCACAGTATTTCAAGCATAACAGTTTATCCTCTCGTATGATTATCAAAATCAGTCAACAATAGCTTTGAATCGTAGGAGGAAGACAATCGAATTCTACACGAAGGCGGAATACACTGTCAAGATATCGCATGTTGTCGAGTAGGCATAATATGGTTCCTATCATTTAGGTTTACTTTGTATTCCCTGTTTCTCCGCCCTTTCGGTTTGCGGAGTGTCACAATATTCAAACCATATTTGGTACTGAAGATGCTGCTGACATGGTGATCCATAATTTCCTCCTGGCATTAAGCGACTGAACAGGATATTATCATGACGCCTCGGGATAAAGCGCTATAAGAATTGTGCCGGACGAGGAAAGCGGTTGAGGCGTGAATAAACAAAATCCTGAAGCTAAGCAATCAATGGAGGTGACCAATGTCGATGAATACGGTGGAACGGTTTGATGATGTCAGCGTGATTTGCAAGGCAAATATCTATTTTGACGGGAAGGTGATCAGTCACACCATTCTCTTCAAAGATGGCAAGAAAAAGACCGTGGGCCTGATCTTTCCCGGTTCATTTACCTTCAATACGGATGCATCGGAAAGAATGGAGATCATCGCCGGTAACTGTCGAGTAAAGCAGGCCGGATCTGAGCATTGGGCTCCTTACGCGCCCGGAACATCTTTTCTCGTCCCGGGCAAATCGTCATTCGAAATTGCCGTGGACGAAGGAGTTGCGGAATATGTCTGCTCGTTCGAATAAGGGCAGGTCCCTAGACTATCCCCTTTATGAGCGGATGAAGAAAAAAGCGCCCCAGGCGGCTAAATATTGGCTGATCGGGGATCGCCTTTATCACGCCGGTCTATTTCTGACCATGATGAGTATCCCGGCGTTGTTTTTTGCCTACACGCAAACAGGATCAGGAGGTATGTTTACCTGGATAATCGGGGTTATGGCAGGATCGGTGGGAATTTTCGGGTTTGGAATCTACTTTAAAAGGGAATCATACAAACTGGCAATCAAAGCCGGGATTGACGTAAATAAACTCTCCTGACGGGCGCTATCCCGGTTCCAGATCAAAGTGCTATCTTCATTGGTTTCGTTATCGGCTCTTCGACGTATTTCCATATACGCCTGCGTCGCCTCTTCCTTGCCGTCTTGATGTCATCTTTGATTTGGAACCGGAATTACAAGATGTTCATGGTTTTGATCATTTTCGTCAGGGCAGCGACATCGCCGCTGTGGAGCAATGCCTGGAGTTCGTCGAGATTCTTTCTGTATGAAGCCAAGAGCTTGTCCGTGTGGTGATTCCCGGCAATGAGGTGGGCGTAGAGGCTGGGGTGAGCAATGATCCGGCTCAGATGATCGAGCCGTTCCCGGAAGACAGGCGTGGAAAAACACCGCAGCTCCTCAAGGGAGACGCTCGAACCGGCCAGGGTCAGCCCCATCATGACGGTGTTGAAGTGATTCAGAGCCTGGACGAGGGCCATCATCTTGTCATGCCCCTCTGGCGTGATCTCCACCAAGTGAGCCCCGTTTTTCTCCAGGATGTCATTCAGCCAGGATAGCCAGCGTCCTCCCCGGCCGGGGCAGACCGCGATGTTTTGGCCGTCCAGGGAAGCAATGCGGGGACCGAAGAGGGGGTGGAGGCCGATGACCTCGGAAACGGAGGCCTCCAGCATGGCCCGAACAGGGACCTCCTTCAGGGATGTAAGGTCCATGAGGACGGATTCTCGGGGCATACAGGGGCCTATCTTCCGGATTACCGCTTCCGTTGCTTCTATGGGGACGCTTACGATAACCACCGGACAATCCTCCGCCATCTGCCGGGGGCCGGGGCCGGTCTTACGCCCCGAAATCTGTACGGAATAACCTTCCTGCTGAAAAAAGGAGGCAAACCATTTGCCCATCCCGCCCGTGCCGCCGATGATCCCGATCGGAAATTTATCTGATCTCATCTAAAAATGCCCTCGTAGTAATGGCCCGCTGCCGCAGAAGATGATCCACCAGGACCAGGCAGATCATCGCCTCGCAGACGGGGAGAATCCGGGGAATGACGGACACGTCGTGACGGCCGCCGATGGACAGCTTCACGGGATTTCCGTTTATGTCCACCGTATCCTGCTCCCTGGCGACAGAGGGAATGGGTTTGCAGGCCGCCCGGATCACGAGATCCTGGCCGCTGGCGATCCCCGCCAGGATTCCCCCGGCATGATTAGCGGCAAAGCCGGAAGGAAGGAGCGGGTCGTTGCATTGCGAGCCGGTCATATCCGCCGCGGCAAAACCGGCGCCGATCTCCACCCCTTTAACCGTGCCGATACCCATGAGGGCCTTGGCCAGATCGGCGTCCAGCTTGTCAAAAACGGGAACACCCAAACCGGCAGGGCAGCCCTGCACTATTATCTCCACGATCCCTCCCAGGGTATCCCCTGCCTCCTGGGCCTGCTTCAGGGCCGCTTCCATTTTTATCGCCGCTACCGGATCAGGACAGTTAAAGCGGTTCTGCACCGCTTTCGCCATGATTCCGGCTTCCGCTCTCACACCGCCCAAGGCAAGGGTAAAGGCCCTGACCATGATTCCTTCCCGGGCGAGGATTTTCCGGGCAACAGCCCCGGCGGCGACCCGGGCAGCCGTTTCCCGGCCGGAAGCCCTTCCCCCGCCCCGGTGATCCCGGATGCCGTATTTGCGATCGTAAGTATAATCCCCGTGTCCCGGCCGGAAGACATTCCGGAGGGCTTCATAGTCCCCGCTTTTGACGTCGCGATTCCAGATGATCAGCGAGATGGGCGTTCCCGTCGTTTTTCCCTCAAAGATCCCCGAGAGAATCTCAACCCGGTCGCCCTCCTTCCGGGGAGACGACGCCTCAGTCTGGCCCGGTTTTCGCCGCTCCAATTCCGTTTGGATATCCGCCTCCGTAAGTTCCATAAGCGGCGGGCATCCATCAATGACCGCCCCGAGGGCGGGGCCGTGGGATTCCCCCCAGGTAGTGACCCGAAAGAGTACGCCCGTGGTATTTCCTGACATATACTTTCCTTTCCTGTTTCTACGCCGTCATGATTTCCGCCGCAACTTCATCCGCCAAACGTCCGGTCGTATCTATAACCCGGTCGGCAACCAACCGATAAACAGGTTCACGTTCCCGCAACAAGATCCCTATTTCCGCACCGGAATCCATTCCGGAAAGGGAGGGGCGCTGCGCATTGCTCACCCGATCGTTCCTCAGACGTCCCGCAATGGTTGCCGCATCAGCTGTCAGCCAAAGGAAGAACCCATTCCGTTTGAGTTCTTTCACATTTTGCTCATCAAGGACGGCGCCACCGCCCAAAGCGATTATACACCCTTCCCTTCCGGCGAGTTCCCCGACAGCGCTCCTTTCCAGCGCACGGAATGCCTCCCATCCCCCGTCGGCGACGATTTCCCGAATCGTCTTTCCCAAGCGCTCCTGAATCATTGCGTCCGTATCAAAAAACGGACGCTGCAGTTTTGCTGCCACGATCCTGCCGACCGTGGTCTTCCCGCAGCCGCGGTATCCCATCAAGACGATATTCATAAGTCCGGGTCCCATCCGCGCTTCAGACATAATATAAAATTTGATTATCCGCAATATTGCAAATCTTCGTTATCATTTATGATACAGCTTATCCAGCTCTTTCCAGAAACCCGGGAAGGATTTATCCACGCACACGGGGTTCTTTATTTTCATCCCTGGGACCGCCAACCCCAAAATTGCAAAGCTCATGGCAATCCGATGATCGTTATACGTCTCAATTTCCGCGACCCGGGGGTGCCCACCGGTAATGATGAGGCTGTCCGGCCGTTCTTCAACCTGAATCCCCGCTTTTCTCAGTTCCGTGGCCACGGCCGCCAGGCGGTCGCTTTCTTTCAGGCGCAAATGGGCCACATTGGCGATAACCGTCCGGCCCGGTCGCAATGCGGAGAGAACGGCCAGAGTAGGGACCATGTCGGGCATATCCTTGAGATCGAAGACACGGTCTCCTCCGGAAAGAGGCCGGCCTGTCAGCTCCACCCCGTTTCCCTTCCGATTAACGACACACCCTGAATCTTCCAGAAGGTCAAGGAAGCCGATATCGCCCTGCAGGCTATGGGAATTTATGTTTTCGACCCGTATCTTTCCCCGGCAGAGGGCGGCAGCCAGGAAAAAATAGGAAGCGCTGGAGACGTCGCCTTCAATCCGGCAGCTCATTCCCCGATAGCACTGATTGCCTTTTACACGGTAACGGCAGGGAACTTCTGTTTGTACTTCTACGCCAAATTCCTTCATGGCCGCGACAGTCATGTTGACATATGGCAGGGATGGGGTGCGGCCGGCCAATTCGATGAGCGTATCGTTTGCAGCATAGGGGGCCGAGATCAGGAGGGCCGAGACGTACTGGCTACTTTCGATGTCCCGGAGGATTACCGCGCCCCCCCGCAGCCCCGACGTCCGGACAAGAACGGGGGGATAGCCGTCCCGGTCGCGGCCCCGGGCATCGACGCCGAGTTTTCTCAGGGCCTCCATAAGTGGTTCGATGGGTCTTTCCCGCAGGCGCTCGCTTCCCGTCAGGGTGAAAGTCCCCGGGCCGATAGCCACCAGACCGGTCAGGACGCGTATGGCCGTGCCGTTGTTCCCCAGGTAAAGCTCTTTGCCCGGATCGGCCAGGCGGCCTCCGACGCCGGTAATACAAAGATTCCCGTCGCTGCTGTTGATGTCCGCCCCCAGAGATTTCAGGGCGGCCACGAGATAGGAGGTGTCCTCCGACACGAGGGGATTGTGGAGAATGGATTCCCCGGCGGCAATGGCCGCCAGAATTAGCACCCGCTGGGTATGGCTCTTAGATCCTGGCATGGTTACCGTGGCATCCAGAGGATGGGGCAAAGGCCTGATTATTTTACTATCCATATATTTTTATCTTTCACGAACACGTCATTCTTCAGGGTGCCCCTCCCGGAGGGCAGCGAGGACGGTTTGCCGCATCACGGCAAGGGGTGGTTCCCGACCCGTCCAGATCCGGAGCTGCTCCGCCCCCTGGTGGACAAAGAGACCCACACCGTTGATTGTCAGACAGCCCATCTCCTGCGCGTCTCTGAGCAGCTTCGTTGTCAGGGGGTTGTAAATGGCATCCATGACATAGCGGAAGTTGGTCAGAATCTCCCTATTCAGGGGTGAACTGCCCGTATCGGGGGCCATGCCGACGGGGGTCGTCTGGATCAAAGCTTCGGCCCGGAAATCGTCTAAGGCAGCAAGAGGCAGGGACAGACTGTTAAAAGCACGGGCCAGGGCAGCGCCTCGCTCCCGCGTCCGGTTGAAGATTACCGGGATTCCGCCCTCCTGAAGGAGGCCGAAAACGGCGGCCCGGGCCATCCCCCCGGCCCCGAGGACAGCGAAGGTTTTCCCCTTGATTGGCATATAATCCTTCAGATCCCGAACCAGGCCGATCCAGTCCGTGTTGTCCCCGACAAGCCTGCCTCCCCGGTTGAGGATGGTATTGACGGCGCCGATGGTCCGGGCGCTTGCCGAGATTTCATCAAGGCTCCCGATGATCGCTTCTTTGAAAGGCAGGGTGACGCTTGCCCCGTCAATCCCCAACGATTTCATCATGGGGACGATTTCGCCGGCGTTTTCCACCCGGCAAGCCCCATACCGGGCCGCAATTCCCATTACCTCGTAGGCAGCTCGGTGCATCCGGGGAGAGAGACTGTGACCGACGGGATTACCGAAAAGGGCAAAGTATTTCCCCTGATTTTTTCTTTTCACCTGAAAATGTCCTTCAAAAAATCCCCCTTCATCCCCTTTTGTCAAATGGGAAAAACTCCCCACAACCAGATCGGAACTCGGGATTCGAAGATCGGCTATCCCGGACAATTCCGACTTTACGCTAAAATTCTCAGGACTTGCCTCATTTCCTCGACCGTCATCTGCCCCGGCGCCGCCTCTTGACCCTTGTCCAGGGCGGCAAAAGCGAGGTACGATCCCAGCAGCGGGGCCATGACCCGGCTGATCCGCCCCTGTTCCCCCATGCAGAAGGCAATGATGTCCTGCCCTCTTTTCCGGGAGTAGGGGATCAGGGACAAAATCCGGAGATTGTCCTCGCTGCACCGGGCATGGGTGACGATTTTTACGATATCGCCGCCCTTTCCCCGGCAGGTGTCCCATATCCGACGCAAGGCGCCCCTCGTCGGGGTGGCGTTAAAATCATGAAAAGAAACAATTATCCTGGTGTGGCCTCCCTGCCATGCCGCGGCGTCAAGGATCCGCCGGGCCAGGCCATCGTCCGTAGCTCCTTCCATGTCCACGTATTCCGCCCTAAGGCGGACAGCCTCACAAAGAAGAAGTATCCGCTCTTCCTCCGTCCCTCGAAAACCTCCGCCTTCCCCCTGCCGCCGATTGGTGACAAGTACCGGGCCCGTTTTCGCTTTCAGGAGAACCGGCAGTTCCAGATCGGCAATCAGGTCAATCCGCAATTCCAGCAGATCGGCATGGTGGGAACGGTTGGTCATTTTTTCCAGGGCCGTTTCCATCGTCCCGGCCACCAGGGAAGCGCAAATCACGTCGTCTCCTCCCCCCGGGGATAGGAACCGAGGATTTTGAGAAAGGTAGTCCTACCTTCCATATCCTGCAAACATTGCCTGACCTGTTCGTCCTCCCGATGACCGGCAAAATCGGCAAAAAAAAGATATTCCCACATCCGGTCCCGCAGGGGATGGGACTCGATCCGGAGCAGGTTGATCTGCCCCCGGGCGAAGGTTTCCAGGGTCTGAAAAAGGGCCCCCGGAACATGGGGGGTTCCGAAGAGAATCGATGTCTTGTCCCGTCCCGTCCTTTCACCTTTACCCTTCCCGATGACCAGGAAGCGGGTGGTGTTGGCGGGATTGTCCTCGATATCCTCCGTCAAGATGAACAGGCCGTGGATCGTTGCCGACAGGCGGCTTCCCACCGCCGCCCCTCCCTCAGGGTCACGATGCGCCCGCTCTCCGGCTTCCGAGGTGCTGGTGGTCTCCAATTGTTCGGCCTGGGGCAGGTTTTCCCGGAGCCAGTTCCGGCACTGGGCGAAGGCCTGAGGATGGGAATAGACCCTGCTGATCTCCTCCTTCCTTAAACAATGAGACATCAGGCACTGGGAAATCCGCAGGAATACTTCCGCCCGAATATCCAGCGATGTCGTAATCAATCTTCTGAGGGTATGCCCTACGGAGCCTTCCGTAGAATTTTCGACCGGGACAATTCCCAAGGCGATATTTCCTCTCTCCACGCGGTCAAAGACCTGATCGATCGTCCCGGCGGGGGCCAACTCCGCACTGTGTCCGAAATGGGCAAGGGCGGCCAAATGGCTGAATGAAGCCTCCGGTCCTAAATACGTTACCGTCAGGGGCCCCTGCAAGGCCCGGGAGGATGAAAAGATCTCCCGGAAAATATCCCTGACGGCGGCATCGTTCAAGGGCCCGGTGTTGTGCTTGCTCAGAAAATCAAAGACCCGTGATTCCTGGACAGGACTGTAAACATCGACGCCTTCGGAACGTTTGAACTGACCTATTTCCACGGAGCGGGCCGCCCGTTCGTTAAGGAGCCGCAAAATATCTCCATCAAGTTCTCGGATGTCTTCTCGAAGTTGTTCAAGCGTTTTTTTCATGATTGTTTACAGCCTTTCAATAATCTCCCTGATCAGGCTATCCGGGACGCCACCGTTAACAAATGGCATCCCGGGTCTTTTCAACAGGACGAAGTGGACAATATTCCCCTCCTTTTTCTTGTCCCGCTGCATCCTGGCCAGGACGCCGTCGCTGCTCATACCTGCGGGCATGTGGACGGGAAGACCTGTCTTTTGCAGGAGGCGGATGATCCTGTCCCGGTCGGCGGCCGGCAGGTGTCCAAGCCGCTCCGAAAGGACAAGGGCCGCCGCCATGCCGATAGAGACGGCTTCACCGTGAGGAATAGCGTAATCGGCCTCCGCCTCGATGGCATGTCCCAGGGTATGACCGAAATTGAGGATTCTTCTCAATCCGTGCTCCTGCTCATCGATTTCCACGATTTTCTTCTTGATTTCACAGGTTCTCGTCACGATGGGAATCAGGGCGGCCAGATCGCCATCAGGCTTCAAGGCCGCCGCCTTTTCTTCAAGAATCTCCAGGAGGCTGGGATCGTCGATAATGGCGCATTTTACTATTTCCGCCAGACCGTTTCTGAATTCATCGCCGGGGAGCGTCCTGAGGAAGGACAAATCGGTAAAGACCGCCTTGGGCTGATGAAATGTCCCCAGCATATTTTTAGCTGCCGGCAGATCCACGCCCGTCTTGCCGCCGATGCTGCTGTCCACCTGGGCCAAGAGGGTTGTAGGCAGGTGGAGGTAGGGGATGCCCCGCATGAAGATGGAGGCGACAAAACCCGTCAGATCACCCACCACGCCGCCGCCCAGGGCAATAAGACCGGAGGTGCGGTCGGCGCCCCGGTGGAGCAGCTCTTCCGCGATCGCGACGGCGGTCGTCATGGTCTTGGATCTCTCTCCCGCCGGTAAAACAATCGCTTCCACGGGCAGTCCCATCTTTTTGAAAATGTCCATAACCCTCTGTCCATGGAGTTCGGAGACATTCGTATCCGTGATCAGGAAATATTTTTTAGCCCAGTTTCCTTTGGCGATAAGCAGGACAGCCCGATCCAGAATGTCCTGTCCGACATAGACCTCATAGGAGCGGGAGATCTTCTTTTCAATGCTTACCTTGAATCGGTTCATCTTGTCACCTCGATCCGATTCTTCATAACCGCCGTCAAAATGCGCACTTCCTCCATAAGTTCGTAGAACTTCTCCGGTTTCAGGGATTGGGCGCCGTCGGAGATGGCCTTTTCCGGCTCCGGATGGACCTCGATGATCAACCCGTCCGCTCCGGCTACGACGGCTGTCCGGGCCAGGGGCTTGACATATTTCCAGTGACCCGCGGCATGGCTGGGATCGACGATGACAGGCAGATGGGTCAGTTCCTTCAGGACGGGTACGGCGCTGATATCCAGGGTGTTGCGGGTTGCCGTCTCGAATGTGCGGATTCCCCGTTCACATAGGATCACGTTGCCATTACCGGCAGCCAGTATGTATTCTGCCGCCATGAGGAGTTCCTCGATGGTGCTCATCATGCCCCGCTTGAGGAGGACGGGTTTTCTTGCCTGCCCCACCTTCTTCAGGAGGGCGAAGTTCTGGACGTTCCGGGCGCCAATCTGGAGGATATCGGCGTATTGTTCCACCAGATCCACGTCCGTCGTGTTCATAACTTCCGTCACCACGGGGAGCCCCGTCTTTTCCCGGGCCTTTTTCAGGATCTTGAGACCATCCTCCTCCATGCCCTGGAAACTGTATGGCGAGGTGCGCGGCTTGTAGGCTCCTCCCCGCAGGATCTGGGCGCCCCCTTTCCGGGCGATATAGGCGCTCTCCAGGAGCTGTTCCTCGCTCTCGATGGAACAGGGACCGGCCATGACGACAAAATCGGGGCCACCGATCTCCACCTCCCCGACGCGAATAACCGTATTGCCGTCCCGCGATTCACGACTGGCAAGCTTGTAAGGCTTTAAAATGGGCATGATATTTTCCACACCCGGCAGGTGCTCCGCCGATTTCAGTTGCGCCTTGCCCCGGTCGTCACCGACAATGCCGATGATTGTTCTTTCCACCCCTTGGGAAGGATGGGCCCGATAGCCCACCGATTCGATCCAGCCGATAACGGCATCGATCTGTATTTCTGTGGCGCTTTTCTTCATGATGATAATCATTGCTTGGACCTCCAAATAAGTAAGGCCATGGGAACCTTCGCCGTCCCATGGCCTTACAAAAACAAAAAGCCATGGGGGATCTTCCGTTCCACCCATGGCTCATTTTTTTATTTTTTTATGGTTTTATTTTCCCCTGAGCGATAGGCAGTCCGGCGCGCCAAAATAATAATACCAAAAATAAAAGCTGTTTCGCGCGATCTGGCTACCCATCTTGTTGTTTAACTACTCCTTGTCACAATTTACGAGGGTGCATTAGTTCATGGTTTGTTAAGGAAGTCAAGAAATATTTTCTAAGAGATTATTTCACTTTTATCGGAATCACTCTAGCCTGTCAAGGGAAAACCAAAAAATATGGATGGTTCAATGGTTGCTGTGGCGCTTTTGTATTGATCATATTCCGGTTAAGTGGTAGAATCCCTTGCATGAATTAAGATTTGAGAAATATAAGCTCCACATATGAAGGAAAAAACAGTCGATGAAATACTGAGGGAGGAATTCCTCAAGGAAAGGGCCGTAGTTCTGGGACGGACCGGAGAAAGCGTAGCAAAAGCCGTTGTCAAGCTTCAGCGGATGGCGCAGGTTATTGAAGATAATCATCAATATATGAGAAGTATCGAGGACCGGTTGTGTGGGGACCCCAACCATGGTGACCTTAAAAAAGCGAAAGAAAAGGCCCTCAAGGACATTAACAAGATGATCCTTCAATACAATCGCCTTTGGGATCATGCCCAGTTGCGGTATTATTATCTGATCGTTACCCGGGAGGCTATGGGTTTGAGAAGTCATCACCGCGTGGAGGAAATCTACCGTATTCCTCCGAAGAAAAAACAGTTCCCAAGGGATAGGGAATAATGGACCGCTTCGTAAAGCAAAGGATGAAAATGGTGGATACCCAGATCCGGGTCCGGGGAGTTACAAACGAGCGAGTGCTCAGGGTCATGGAAAAGATCCATCGCCACCTTTTCGTTGATGAGGGTCTCATCGATCAGGCCTATAACGACAACCCCCTGCCCATCGGTGATCGCCAGACAATCTCTCAGCCCTACATCGTTGCCCTCATGACGGCGGCTCTGAACCTGACGGGAAGGGAGAAGGTGCTGGAAATCGGCACCGGCTCCGGCTACCAGACCGCCATTTTAGCTGAGCTGGCTGAACGGGTCTTTTCCATCGAGAGGATAGCCTCGCTGGCGGCGGGGGCAAGAAAGTGTTTGGATTCCCTTAATTATTTTAATGTGGCTATCCGGGTAGGCGATGGTACTTATGGCTGGAGGGAGGAGTCGCCTTTCGACGGGATTATCGTTACCGCCGGGGCACCGAAGGTTCCCAGGATCCTCCTGGAACAACTTGCCATCGGCGGTCGGCTGGTCATTCCCACCGGCAGCCGCGTCAGCCAAGAGTTGTTAAGGGTTACACGTCTGTCCGAAGACATTAAAGAAATAAAGACCGAGGCTATGTGTGGATGCCGCTTTGTCGATCTTATTGGTGATCATGGCTGGAACACCTGAGCCGAAACCTTTCCCGCTGTTTTTCCCGATATTGTTCTCTCTTTTTATATGAGACAAAAAATCCTGTTTTTAGCCACCGTGTGTCTTTTCATCGTTGCTTGCGCTAGTCAGCAGACTAATACATACAAGACCAAAGGGGTATATCACAGCGTAAAAAAAGGTGAAACCATTTCGGATATTGCCCGCGCCTATAACACTGACCCCCGGAAACTTGCCGAGATCAATCATATCAAAACCCCGGGGCGTCTGGAAGAAAACAGCGTGCTGTTTATTCCTGATGCCGTTCAGGTCCTGGATATTAAGAAATCGCCAAAATCAGAAATAAAAAAGCCCCAGACTCAAGGCGTTCAAAAAAAGACTCAGACAGGGAAAAAAGCTTCCTCCCCAAGCCGGCAACAGGAGCTCAAGCCAAGGGATCAAGGGAAAAAAATCGCCGCCGTAAGCCCGGAGGGAAAGAAGCCGGCTCGGGAAAGAACAGGGGGGGTGGAAAAAGAGAAACCAATGGATGCCCCGCTGCCACCACAACCGCCGGCCGGCGTCGATTCTGTCGCGAAGGGATCATTCGTGTGGCCGGTACGAGGCCGTGTGACCGCCAATTTCGGACGTCAACCCAATGGAATGGTAAATAATCATATCCGCATCACGGCGCGGGATCATGCTCCCGTTGTAGCCGCAGCCACTGGAACAGTCATCTTTTCGGCGCCCTTGAGGGATTTTGGGGAAACAATTATCATCAAGCATGACCAACAATTTGCCACCGTTTATACCAACTTGGGGAACAGATCCGTTAAGGCGGACAGCCGGGTAAAAAAAAGTGAAATCATTGGTCTGGCAGGAAAATCTGAAAAAAAGGGAGAAGGATATATTGATTTTGAAATCCGCCAGAACAATAAGGCAAGAAATCCCCTTTCATTTCTTCCTTGAATATAAGGCTATGCATGGTTACATTACATAAAAATTCAGGAATACAAAAATTTATGGGATTATCTTTTGAGCAGGGCCCCATCCGGCCGCCAAGTGAAGCAAGGAGCCTGCTGATTCGGGCCACCCGTAATTGCCCGTGGAATAAATGCGCATTTTGCCGGACCTACCAGAGAAAGAAGTTTGAACTCCGCTCGGTTGAGGAAATCAAAGATGATATCCGGCAGGCCAAGGCCATTGCCGATGACATAAAGGCCTTGTCCTGGAAATGCGGTGGCGCCGGGGAGGTGACGGATTCTCTTGTCCGCTTTATTTACAATGAAGGTAGTGGCTATAACGACAGTTACCGGTCTGTCTGTGCCTGGTTGTATTGGGGAGGGGCATCCGTTTTTCTTCAGGATGCCAATTCCCTGATCCTGAAAACGGAAGATCTGGTTGAGATTCTATCATTTCTCAAGAACCAGTTCCCTTCTGTGCAGAGGATTACTTCCTACTGCCGATCGAAAACGGCGGCCAGGAAAACCGTGGCGGAATTAAAAAGACTCCATGACGCGGGTTTGTCGAGAATACACATCGGTCTGGAGAGCGGTTACGACCCGCTGCTGGAATTCATTAGCAAGGGCGCCACGGCAGCCGATCACATCGAGGGAGGTAAACGGATTGTTGCTTCAGGCATTTCCCTTTGCGCTTATGTTATCCCCGGCTTAGGGGGTGATCGTTGGTCTAAAGAGCACGCCATTGCCACGGCAGAGGTCATCAATGCCATCAATCCCGACTACGTCCGGCTGCGCTCGCTGCAAGTCGTAAAAGGAACGGGGCTTTATGAACTGATGCAGAACGGGGAGTTCACCCCTGCGGAGGATGAACATACGGTAAAAGAAATCCGTCTCTTTATAGATCATCTCGATGGAATACAAACAACCCTTGTCAGCGACCATATTCTTAATCTTCTTGAAGAGCTGGAAGGAAAGCTGCCCGGGGAAAAAGAAAGGCTGCTATCTGTTATCGACCGGTACTTTTCCCTCCCTCAGAAAGATAGAATGATCTTTCGATTGGGTAGGCGACAGGGAATCTACCGGCGATTGTCCGATCTGGACGACGGTGCTACTTATCAACAGATGAAAGCTCTCATTGATGAATACGTTGAAGATGGTTCCGAAAGATTCGATGAAGACCTGAAACGGTTGGTGAATAACTATATATGATTTATTGACTATGGCGAAAAAATATGTTAACATGCTAAATTCAAAATATATTAGGTGGTGTGTAAGATGTTTAAGATAGGCGACATGGCAGTTTATCCCGCACAGGGCGTCGGGGTTATTGAGGACATTGAGAACCGTGAAATCATGGGGACCAAGCAGGCATTTTACATCCTGAAGATCATGGGAAACGGCATGAAGATCATGATTCCCACAAAAAGCGCGAAGTCTGTAGGTCTTCGCGAAGTCATTTCTGAAAAAGAAATTTCCAAAGTATATGATATTCTTAAAAATAAGGACGTGACGATCGACAAGCAGACGTGGAACAAGCGTTATCGGGAATATCTCGAAAAGATCAAGACCGGGTCTGTTTACGAGATAGCCAGGGTACTCCGGGATCTGCTGATCTTGAAGAATGACAAGAACCTCTCCTTTGGAGAGCGCAAGATGATGGATACGGCAAAGAACCTGCTGGTCAAGGAAATTTCCGTGGCCACGAAATCGGACGAAACCAAAATTGAAGAGGACCTGAGAACGATCTTCACGATTCAATAAGCTGAATCAACAGGCTGCGAACATTTATCTGGGGAGGCAAGGAACAAATATCTACGGGACTTCCTGCTTTCCTTAAAAGCAATATAATAGAGATTAAAAAAAGAAAGGAGGTGAAAATATGATTATCAGAATGATGCTTATTGCTGCCTGTTCCATCAGCGGTTTTTTCATTGCCTACCTGTCTTATCCCGCCAGTCAGTGGTGGACCTGGCCCGTGGGATTCATTGCCGGGTTACTGATCTCCTTCTTCGTCATCAAGGTGGAACAGGATATTAGAAAGTTTTCCCTGAGGATTATCCTTGGGGGAGTTGTGGGCATGATAGTTGGTCTTATCATAGCTTTTCTTCTTGCCTATGGTCTAAATTTTGTAAGTAATATCAAACAAAATCAGGAAGTCGTTCCCTGGATATACGCCCTCCTGACGGGAATCATGGGATACCTCGGATTGGTTCTCGGATCGAAAAAAATAGAGGAATTCAATATATTCGGTTTTGGACAAGCCAAAGAGCCTGACGAAGCCAGGGTTCTCGACACCAGTGTCATTATCGACGGCCGGATTGCCGACGTCTGTGATACTGGTTTTATCGAAGGGACGCTCATGGTTCCCAGATTTGTCCTTGACGAGCTACAGTATATCGCCGATTCCTCTGATTCCCTGAAACGTTCCCGGGGCAGGCGCGGGCTCGATATCTTGAACCGGATGCAGAAAATGGCTGGAATCACGGTCGAAGTAGGAGAACAGGACTTCCCCAAGATCAAGGGAGTGGATGCGAAGCTCGTGGCATTAGCCAGAAAGACCAATGCCAAGATCCTCACCAATGATTTTAACCTTAACAAGGTAGCAGAATTACAGGGAATAAAGATCCTCAACGTAAACGAACTTGCCAATGCTCTGAAACCGGTGGTCCTGCCCGGTGAGACCATGACGGTCAAGATCATCAAGGAAGGCAAGGAGCCTGGACAAGGGGTGGCCTATCTGGATGACGGCACGATGATCATTGTTGACAACGCTCAGAAATATCAGAGTTCCGTTGTGGATGTGCTGGTCACAAGTGTTCTTCAGACTACGGCAGGCCGCATGATCTTTTCCGAGATGAAATCTCTGGCCAGCGATAAAAAACCCTTTGCCTTGCCATCCAAATCCTGAACATTTTCCAGAGCCCGGATGATGGAAAAACATCCGGGCTCTCTTTTTGTTACCATGACAAACGCGAAGATGAATATTACGGCCGTAATCCCCGCCGGTGGTTCCGGCAGGCGCATGCAGAGCAGCAAGGCAAAACAGTATCTCCTCCTGCAGGGTATCCCGTTACTTGTTCACACCCTTCGTACCTTCCAGGAGACGTCGGTTATTAGAAATATTATCCTCGTAGTTCCCGCGGCTGATGTGGCCGGGATTCAATCTGACATTGTCGATGCCTTTGCCATGACCAAGATCCGTCAGGTCGTTGCCGGCGGCAAGGAGAGACAGGATTCCGTCCGGAATGGACTCGCCGTACTGCCGGCAGATTGCGAGATCGTCCTTATTCACGATGCCGCCCGGCCTTTTGTGTCACCCGCCTTGATCGAAAAAGCGGTGAACGGAGCGGTGCGGGAAGGGGCCGTAGCCGTCGGCGTCCGAGCAAGAGACACGGTCAAGCAGTGTGATGGGGAAGGGAGGGTGATTGTCACCCTTGAGCGGGAACAGATCTGGATGGCCCAGACACCCCAGGCCTTCCGGCGGGCGACGATCGTGGCCGCCCATCAAAAGGCGCAGGAAGACAACTTTTACGGAACCGACGACGCCGCGCTGGTGGAAAGGATGGGGATACCGGTAAAAATGATCGACAGTATTCCCGATAATATCAAGATCACCACGACAGAGGACCTCGCCTGGGCAGAATATCGGTTCTCGACAAGGAAACGATGACAAAGTGAGAGCTTTGAATTTCTCCGTAAATGACCTAAGTTGTCACTCCGGATCGAGTCCGGAATGACAAAATAAAGACATTTTCGAAGATCTCAATCTGAAGGCAACGAAACTATGGAGCAGACAGCAAGAGTCGGTATTGGTTACGACAGTCACAGGTGGTCCGGAAATCGTCGTTTTGTTCTCGGCGGCGTCAATATCCCCTGTCAAAAGGGCCTTTTGGGTCATTCCGACGCCGACGCCCTGATCCATGCCATTTGCGATGCCATTCTTGGGGCGATCGGGGAAGGCGACATCGGCGCCCATTTCCCGGATCACGATCCCACTTTTAAGGATATATCGAGTCTCCTGCTGCTTGGCCGGGTAAGGGAAATGACGTACAACAAAGGATATCGGGTTGCTAACATAGATGCGACCGTGATTCTGGAACAACCGAAATTGCGACCATACATATCCGAAATGATTAACAACATTGCCCGAGCGCTCGATCTGATCCCGGAAAGGGTCAGCGTCAAGGCCAAAACCAACGAGGGGATGGGATTTGTGGGGCGGGAAGAAGGCATCGCCGCCCTGGCTGTCGCCCTGTTAGAAACCATAGAGCCAAATGGACGTTTTTCAACAGACAGAACGGATTCAACAATATGACGAATACGCCTCCCCGTGTCCGCTTCGCTCCCTCCCCGACGGGGGAACTGCACGTCGGCAATGCTCGGACGGCCCTGTTTAACTGGCTTTTTGCGAAGCATTATCATGGCAATTTTATCCTGCGTATAGAGGATACGGATCAGGTCCGGACATCCAAGGTCTTCGAGGCAAATCTGCTGCAAGATCTGGCCTGGCTTGGCATCGACTGGGATGAAGGCCCGGGCAAGGGAGGCCTTTACGGCCCCTACCATCAAAGCGAAAGATTATCACTCTACCGTACACACCTGGAAAAGCTGATCGCCGCTGAACTTGTCTATCCCTGCTATTGCACTGACGAGGAGTTGGAGGCGGAAAGGCTGAGTCTTCTGTCCCGAAAAATGATGCCTCGCTACATGGGAAAGTGCCGGAATCTGACTGCCGATGCCCGCAGAAGATTGGCGGCGGAAGGCCGGCCGGCGGCCTATCGTTTCCATGTGCCCCCGGGAACGATCAGCTTTACTGACCTGATCAGGGGCCCCATGCGCTTCGAAGGCAGCGCCCTGGGAGATTTCATCATCGTCCGCTCCAACGGTATCCCGGCTTATAATTTTGCCGTCGTCATCGATGATCAGATAATGGAAATCTCTCACGTTATCCGCGGGGAAGACCACCTCTCCAACACCGCCCTGCAGCTTCTTCTCTGCCGAGCTCTCGGCTTTATTCCTCCTCAGTTCGCCCACCACGCCCTGATCCTGGGGCGGGATCGGGCAAAGCTCAGTAAACGGCACGGGGCCACCGCCGTCCGGGAATTTCGTGAACAGGGAATACTTCCTCAAGCGTTAATCAACTATCTTGCCCTTTTAGGCGCCTCGTTCGGAGAAGGCAAGGAGGTCTGTACGATTGATGAAATTATCGAGAGTTTCTCCCTCGACCGGGCAGGTAAAAGCGGCGCCATCTTTGATAAAGACAAGTTGCTCTGGCTCAACAGCCTGTATATAAGGAAGGAATCGCTGACGACACTAACCGGCCATATGCAGCCCTTCATCAAGGAGGCCGGTTATGGCCATCTCGATGAGGATCGTCTCCACCGGATTCTTGACGCCGTCCGGGATAATATCACCAGTCTGGCGGAAATCGTAACTTATCTGAGAATATTTGATGACAGTGCCTATGAACTCTCTGCCGGGGCGCTACATATTCTTGCCGACGACGAAGCAAAGAAGGTTGTTTCGAGCCTGCTTGAGCTCCTCAACAACACTGACGCGGAAGGCGATGAGCTTCATGGGATACTGATGCCACTTCTGCCCGAAAAAACGGGCCTGCGGGGCAAAAAACTCTTCATGCCCCTGCGCGCCGCTATCACCGGCCAGACAAAAGGGCCTGAATTAGACAGATTCTTCTCAATCCTGGGCAAGTCCTCCCTGCAATACCGACTCCACAAGGCCATCGCCGCCACAACCTGAAAAGCCGTCCATCGACTTGGCCTGCTCGCATATCTGGGTCAGTTAATGTGTGACCCACTCGCAAAAAATTGTCGCCCTATCGCTCGGAGGAGGACAAGCGACGAAGAATCTTTTGCTTCATGTCCCCCGGATCAGTGCCGCCGGCCATATCATCACCCAGAATCACGCAGGAAGACTTTTAGAAATTGGCTCGACTTCCAACTGGACTATGGAAGATTCCAGGCTGTCCGGAGCTTCCGGTAGGTCCCTTCCGGGAGTTGGATAAGGACGGGATTTGCCGAAGGGTCGAGCCAACTGAGGAGTCTCTCCATGTTTTCCTGCGACATGGCCGTGCATCCCGCCGTCCCAACATCAGATCCTTTCCAGATGTGGATAAAAATGCAGGAACCACTTCCTGGAATGGCCGGGTTGGTGTTGTGATCGACAACGATGCCCAAGCGGTACTGATCGTCAGGACGGCGCATCTCTTCGGCGCTTTTCCAGTCGGGCCGGATCAGGTCCCTATCGACAATCCGGTTATAAAAGGCGGATTGAACGTCATCTATGCATCGCAGGGACGGCGTCGCTTCCATGTAAGGCAGTTTGATCCCGGCGGCTTCCGTAGCCGGAGCATAGCCAAAGGCGCTGCTCAATCTGAAAACGCCCGCCGGGGCCCGCCCGTCTCCCTCCTGTTTCTTAGGGTCGTCAAGAGCGGTTGCCGGGTGCAGACCAACGCCCCAGCCCAGGCCGTTACGCCCGACCGCAACGGGGACGGCGTCCCCCACCGCCTGCCATGTCTCTTTTGTGGGAGATCTTTCGTAGAATTGAAGGGTTCCCTGATGAGCTTGCCAATTAGCAGTTTTGACTACCACTAGCTGCTGGAGTACGGCAAGACGAGGTCCATGAGAACCGGAAGGCGTTACGGCAGCGGGATGAACTGGGACGAGGGGAGGGGTGAAATCCACTCCCCCCACCGGAGTTGAAATAGCTGATAATATCAATAACGACGTTGTTATCATAGTCCACATCCGTTTACAGCTCGCCATGAAATGTGAAAGGCGGGAATGAGAATCTATTCACGGCCCCGTTCATAAGTCCGCCTCGATTCCGTTAGCCCATTTGTTATAACGAATAAGTAATAGCAGCCCGGGAATGGCCAGGGCGGTGCAGATAATAAAAAACCAGACCCAGCCGGCGGCGACGACGAGATAGCCAGTGGGAGCCCCGGTGATGTAGCGGCTAACCGCCATGAGGCTGCTCAAGAGGGCGTACTGGGTCGCCGTGAAGCGGGTGTTGCAGAGACCCATGAGCAGGGCCGTATAGGCCGCCGTCCCCATGCCGCCGCAGATGTTTTCCACGCCGATGACGACGCTCAGAGCCCAGAGCTGACGACCCGTAAACTCCAAGAGGACAAAAGAAATAGTGGAGACGCCCTGGAGGATCCCGAAGACCAGGAGAGACCGCCGCAGATCCCATTTCGTCATCAGGGCGCCACCGACAATGCCCCCCAGGATCGTGGCGGCCATGCCGAATCCCTTGAAGATTGTTCCGAGTTCCGTCCGGGAAAAGCCGATGTGCTGGAGGATATAGGGCGTCGTCATCTGGGCGGCGGCGACGTCTCCGATTTTATAGAGAATGACGAAAAGAAGAATCTCCCAGGCCCCCGGCCGTCGGAAGAATTCCACAAATGGATAAACAACGGCCTCCCGGAGGCTTTTGGGCGGTGTTGCCGCCTCCTGCCGGGGTCGGCCCGAAGCGGGGTCGGGGCATAAAAATGTGACGGCACAGCCGATAGTCATGACCAGTCCCATGATGACATAAACACTGCGCCAGGAGATGTGATCCGACAGGATCAGGGCCAGGGCACCGCTGACCAGGAGGGCCAGCCGGTAGCCCATGATCCATATTCCCGCTCCCGCCCCTCGCTCTTCGGGGGCGAGATATTCCGTCCGGTAGGCGTCCAGAACGATGTCCTGGCTGGCGCTGAAAAAGGCCAGGGCCACAGCCCAGAGGGCAACGAGGAGGGGTTGCGAAGAGGGATTGAAAAAACCCATCGTGGCGATGATCGCAATAAGGGCCAATTGGGTGATGAGCATCCATCCCCTTCTCCTGCCCAGGAAGGGGGGAACGTAGCGATCCATAAGGGGCGACCAGAGGAACTTGAAGGCGTAAGGCAGGCCGACCAGTGAAAAAATACCGATCGTCTTGATATCGACGCCCTCCGTCACCATCCAGGCCGACAGGGTAGAACTTGTCAGGGCCAGGGGCATCCCGGAAGCAAACCCCAGAACAAGCATGAGGAGCATCTTTTTGCTGAGGTAGATTTTAAAAATGGCAAGAGCCCCCATGTTACGTCAAATGTTTAAAAGGCAGAAACCCTGTTATTGGCCGCTGCCTTCACGAGGGCCAAAAATGGCTGGCGATGAGGCGCCTCATCCTGCATCCGCTCCGGGTGCCACTGGACGCCCAGGACAAACCGGCCGCTTGCGGCCCAGGGCGAACCGGGGGCGGGTTCGATCGCCTCGATGATCCCGTCGGCGCTCCAGGCTGACGCGATGAGGTGCTTCCCGACTCTGTCCGGATGGATGGCCTGATGATGAAAGGAATTGGTCGCCAGCACCGCCCCCGGTGGTGTTCCCGTGGCACGGGCGGCAAGACTGCGGGAAGCGAACCGGACGGGATGCCTGAAAAAAGGGGCTTCTTTAGTCTTGTCAGTTTTTGCTTCCCTTTCATTGTCCCATACGGCCGCCGGTTTCTTCCCGGCCGTAATCCCGACTTTCACGCTCTGTCTCCCGCCTCGCATCTGCCCTGCCTCCGCTATCGGCCCTTGCTTTTCACGGTCTTGCCGGCTATGGGGCAGGGGCAAGCCACCCGCCGGTGCCGTCCATTCCGTGCCAATATCCTGAACCAGGGCGCCCCCCCGGGCGATGGTCAGCAGTTGACAACCTCCACATATGCCCAATACCGGAAGATCAGTTTCTTCCAGAATGAATCTGGCTAAAGCCACATCGAAGCGATCGCGCCGGGGGTGGACCAGTTCCGCAGCGGCCTGGGGATGCCCACCGTAATGCTCCGGCCGGTAGTCGGCCCCGCCAATGAATAGAAAACCCTTCAGGAGCGGAATTATTTCGCGGATCTGCCGGTGATCATGAAAGGGGGGGACGCAAAGCGGGATACCGCCGGCGCCCTCTATGGCATCGATATAGCACAGCGGCGCCAGCGCCCCGCCGTGATCATCCCCCGACGGCCGCTGGATAGACATGTTCAATCCGATAAAAGGCTGCATTTCAGGATCTATCCCAGATAGGGGATAGCGTCTCTATTTTCGAGCCAATAAAAATAGGGGCACTGCCACCCTATTAAATCCTATTTCAATTGCCAGAGCTGGTTGTCGCCGCCATGACAGTCCCACTGATAGACATTGGCGCCCCGGTCCTTGCTGACCCCGGCAACGTCCAGGCACTTGCCGCTGTGCTTGGCAGTGATCAGATAATACCCGCCGCCCTGGGGGATAATAGACCAGAGCTGGTTGGTGCCGCCATGACAATCATACTGGGACACATTTGTCCCGTTGCCATTGCCGTAATTTTCCACATCGAGGCACCGGCCGCTGTGCCTGGCCGTGATCAGGTAGTATCCACCCCCCTTGTCCGTAAGCGTCCAAAGCTGGTTGGCCCCGTCATGACAATCCCACTGTTGCACATTGGCACTGTTATGGGTGCCAACGCCAGCGACGTCAAGACACTTGCCGCTGTTCTTGGAAACGATATGCACCGTGCGTCCGGAAACAGGACCGGACGTACCGCCATAGGACCCGGAGCTTGACGCTTTTCCCTGGAACTCGATCTTTTCAACCGTGTCGGTATCGACGGTCTGTCTTTTGCCGTTCTTGAAGAAAATAACTATATTGTCTCCTGCCAGGGCAACCGCCGCCACGAACATCAGAAAAAAGATCACCGTCGTTAGAATGGAAACACATTTTTTCATAATTACTCCTCCTTTCTAAGCGTTGGGGGACGCTGTCCCCTATTTGTAGGCTTGCCTATACAGGGCGTCAAATCCGTCCTTACCTGTGGCCAAAAGCAGGGTCAAAGGCATGACCTGCCGGGCCGCTGCCAGCATCTTTACGGTCAATTCACGGATATCCCACTGGGCGTGACGATCCGCCCGCAGCCGGGCCATGTGGTAGAGTTCCCGGGCGTTTATCTTCAGGGCAACGCGGCGCCGGTGGGCATTGGTCAGTATATAAGGGGCCGCCGCAAAGGACGCCTTTCTCATTTGCCTATAGATTTCATTCGTTCTGGTCATGACATCCATGAACGACTCCTCCATATCGATTTCCCTGATTGCCGGCGGCACGGTAACCCCGAGGGCGGGGTCATAGTCCTGGACGGTGAGGGTGGCCATGCGATGCCGTTTCAACTGGGCGAAACAACTGGCGCTTACCGTCAGCTCAAAGAGGAGGTCCACATGTTCGAATTCCCGCAGGACGGGATCATAGGAGCGGACATGGCGGAGGGCGGCCCGCATCATATCCAGCCGCTGCTGCTCATCCATCTGCCCGGCCAGGGTAAAACAATCCGCCAGGGAACGATCTGAGGAAGAGTGGATCAGTCCCGCCAGCACCCGCAGGTCGGCGTCGGGGGTGGCATGCACCAGGGCAACGGCGGGCGGTTCATTCGATAACGGCGTCGCCCCGGAGAAAACCGGGACAGATTCCATATTTTTCAGGGATTGTCTGGATTCCGGGTCGAGCCCGGAATGACAGGAAAGGCCGTTTCCCGTAGGTTGCACAAGCGGCATCGGTTGCAATGGCAGCGAAGGTTTCAGCGCGGCAACCACCTCCCGGAGTTCCTGGCGCGTCAGGCGGTCATAGTCTGTCGCTTCCGTATAGCGAACCAGGGAAGGGGCCACGGATTTAGTGCTCTTGAATAAAGCGGCGCTGAAATCCCTGGCTTCGGCAAGGGGATGAGCGGCCAGACGCCGGAGCATCAATTCCAGGTTCCGGGCGTTGAGGGTCATGCCTAACTGTGTTTCCGTTGCCAGGGCAATCGCGTAGCGGGCGTCTTCCTTGGCCCAGCCTTCCAGCAGGGAGCGATTGGCCGGATCAGCAGCCAAGTCTGGGTGCTTCGCAAAGACGTAGGGTCGCAGCCGCTCATAACAGGCATGGTAGCATTCATTCTGGCGCCGGATTATTTCCGCGAACGGGGCTTCGAGACCGGCCTCTTTGATTTCAGCGGGGATCACGAAGTCATTCTTGAAAAGGACGTACCGCTGGGATTTCTCCGTGTACGAGCAGAGGCGGAATTTTTCGATATCCTCGACAAGAAGACGAGAGACGCCCAGGACGTCGATGTTGAACACGGCATGTTCGGCAATGGAGCTATGGCCCATCTCGAAGACGATATTCCGGTTGGACTGCCTGGCCTTGTCCACCTCTCCCCGCGCCGCGGCCCGCAGCTCATGGACCGCCCGGGGAGACCGACTGATCCGGGCATAAGCGGCGGCGATCGTCTCCGGCGTCAACTCTTCGAGATCCTCACAGAGGTCCTCCAGATCCATGATGGTTTCATAATCGATATTGTAACCGGCAAGGATAACTTTCATAGCCTTATCTTTCTAATCGGATATGAAGCTTTTGTATATGAACTCCCCTTTATTATCAAGAAAATTAGTCCGTCCGCCGGAGTCTGACCTTCCGCGAGGTTATCTCTTGACAGGAAGAGCTAAAAAAAGGAAAAAGAAATAAAATCGTTACACAACTATGAGGAAGTAAAAAATGGATAAGGCACAAGTCCTTAGTATTTACGACAACATCGGGAAGGACAAGACATGAAGCCGGTCATTGCCATCATCGGTCGCCCCAACGTGGGCAAGTCCACCCTGTTCAACCGCCTGGCCCGGAAAAACAAGGCGATCGTTATCGACGAACCGGGGGCAACCAGGGACCGGAACTACGCCGAGGGCGACTGGCAGGGGCGCCCCTTCATTCTCATCGACACCGGCGGGTTTGAACCCGCCGCCGCCGGCATCCTCGCCCAGATGCGGGAGCAGACGACACTGGCGATCGAAGAGGCAGATATCATTCTATTTCTCCTGGACGGGCGGGACGGTCTGACCCCCTCGGACCGGGAGATTGCCGGGATCCTCAGGGAAGTCAAAAAGCCCGTTTATTATGTTGTCAATAAGATCGACGGTCCGAAACACGAGGATCTCGGTTATGATTTTTTCGGCCTGGGAGTCGATAAACTCTTTACCCTCTCCGCCCAGCACGGCCCCGGAATCGATGAGCTGATGAACGACCTGGCTTACCTCCTTCCCGAAAAGGAAGCCGCCGCTCCGGAAGACGAAGAAAGGATCCGGATTGCCGTCATCGGCAAACCCAATGTGGGGAAATCGTCGCTGATAAACAAGATATTGGGTTACGAACGAACCATCGCGAACCCTATCCCCGGGACGACCCGGGATTCCATCGATACGCCTTTTGAACGGGAGGGAAAAAAGTATCTCCTCATCGACACGGCGGGAATTCGCCGGAAGAGCCGCGTGAGCCTTACCCTGGAGAAGTACAGCGTCGTCCAGGCCCTCAAGACCATCGGTCGTTGCGATATCGCCCTGATCCTTATCGACGCCGTCGAGGGAATGACGGAACAGGACGTCAAGATCGCCGGATTGGCCCATGAAAAGGGGACGGCCTGCATTATCGTCGTCAATAAGTGGGACGCCGTGGCCAAGGATAACGAGACCATCGGTCGCTATGTACTGGACATCAAGGATAAGGCCAAGTTCCTTGATTTTGCTCCGATTGTTTTCATCTCCGCCCTCTCGGGGCAGCGGGTGGTGAAGATCTTCGATCTGATCGCAACGGTTTATGAACAATTTACGCGCCGGATCACCACAGGAGACCTCAACCGGGCGGCCCGGGTATTCACGGACAGGAACCCCCCGTCCCGATCCCAGGGCAAGCCCAACAGCTTTGCCTATGTGACTCAGGTCGCCGTCAAACCGCCGACGTTTGTCTTTTTCGTCCGCGATCCCAAGGCAGTCCACTTTTCCTATGAACGCTATTTAATGAATCAGCTTCGGGAGGCCTTTGGTTTTGACGCAGCGCCGTTACGGATCTTCTTCAAGAAAAAGTCAAAGGATATAGGGGCGACTTGAGCTAAAGAAATACCCCACTTGCCTCATATACATACGTCGGAAGCGGCAAGATTCGTTTGAAGATCATTTATGAAAGAAAAACCCATGAGTAAGTGAAAAATGTCAGGGTCCGGGTTGCGGTTGTATTATCAGTGTTCTTTCTGTAATTGGTGGCTTACTAATTTCAAGAACAATGCAAGAATTCAAACGGTAATGTATGAAGTGCTGTCATTATTTCATTGACATTCAAATTCCTAAATATTATAATTTCATTGCTAAAGAAGTGACGCCTAATCAATCCAATAACATCGGAAATCTGGTTTTGTTGATCCGGCCTGGATCGGAACACGGAACATGGAAAAGAAAAGCGACTGGAAGAAGAAATACTTCGGTTTTCCCGGCGGCGTCCTGGTTTTCCTTATACTATATTTCATGCCCACACCGTCAGGTCTTTCCCTTGCCGGGCAGGGCGCCCTGGCTGCCTTTGCCCTGGCCTTCGTCTGGTGGGTCACTGAGCCTGTTTCCAACCATGTAACGTCAATTTTTCTCATGGTCCTCCTTGTTTTTCTCGGCGTCCGTCCCGAGGCCGAGGTCTTGGGGGCACTGGGGCTTGGGGTCATCTGGCTAAATATCGCCGCCTTTGTCCTGAGTTCCGTTCTCATGAAAACCCGGTTGGCCAAGCGGGTTTCCCTCATGATCGTCAGCCGGTTCGGTCACAGCGGCCAGACCATTCTTTTTGCCTTTTTAGTTCTCCAATTCCTTCTGTCTCCTCTTATACCATCGTCGGCGGCGCGAACAGTAATGACCCTTCCCATTATGGTGACCATTGCCGCCATCTACGGTTCCACGGCGGAAAAACCGAACCGCTTCGGTAAGAACCTCTTCCTCTCCAATCTTCAAGCCATCGACATGTCCGGCTCCGCCTTCATCACGGGCAGCGCCGCCAATGTCCTGGCCGCGGCCTTCATCATCGGCATGGCCTCCCATCGCGTCTATTATACGGACTGGATGCTGGCGGGTCTCCCCGTAGCGCTCGGAACGCTCCTCATTGCCGTCTATCTCGGCCCCCGGCTGATCTTCCGGATGAAGGCGGAGGAAATGAAACCCCAGACGGCGGGCGGACTGGACGCCCTGAAAACGGAGCTCCAAGGCCTCGGCGCCGTCAGCTTCGACGAAAGAAAGGGGGCCATTATCTTCTCCATTGTCCTGGTCCTCTGGATGACCGACCGCTATCACATGGAGTGGTTCGGTTTTGAAATCAGCGCCGTCATGGCGGCCCTCATCGGGGCGATCATTGCCCTCACCCCCAAGATCGGGGTCCTGAAATGGAAGGAGGCGGAGATTCCCTGGCACCTCCTCCTCTTCAGCGCCGGCGCCTATGCCGGGGGGCTGGCCCTGGAGAGCACCGGGGCGGCGCGGTGGCTGGTCACCTTACTTATGGATGCTTTCGGGATCAAGCAAGGCGTCAACTTCTGGGTGGTCTATATCGTCATCATGGCGGTCAGCGCCTACAGCCATGTGTTTTTCACGAGCAAAACCATGCGCACGATTATCCTGATTCCGTTAATTATCGCCCTGGCACAGAAACTCGGCTTCGATCCCGTCGCCCTGGCCCTGCCGGCGGCCATTACCATGGACTGGGTGATCAGCCTGCCCATCAACGCTAAGCCGAACCTCATCCTCTACAGCGCCGGGCATTTCTCCGTCTCCGAAAATTTCCGGTCGGGCATGATTGTCACGACGATCGGGTTTATCCTCCTCATAGTTGCGGGCTTTACGATTTACCGTCTCTTCGGCATTGTGCCGTATTAAAGGGATGATGGGCATGGAAACAAAGGATAAAAAACCAACAAGGACCTTTTGAGATGATGCCAATGAAGGTATGGGGATACAATTCGCGAAAGAAGGCGTGGCGGCAAGGCGCAGTAAACGTGATTACCGTCGTCCTGTTGGCATTTTTTCTCGTCGCAGGTGATCCATCGCCATCGGAAGGCGGGGAAAGACACTTGGCTGGCTATGGGGAAAAAATCAGCATCCACAATAACGGGTCCGCCCGCGTGGAAACAACTGTCATGCTCGCAGGGGTGACAGACAGGGCCCTCTTGCTACCCCTTAATTATCTCTGGGTAGAGCAGATCCAGGCGCGGATTAAGGAAACGGGGGAAATCATCCCAGCGGCCATCGCTACCGTTGATGGGATAGATTATCTCCGGGTGGAGCTGCCCGATGCCACCTCCCGTCAAGGCGGAGCACTCTTGATCAGTTTCCGCGATCCGGCTTATATGCTTTGGAAAAACGCCGGTCCGAGGGATCATGGCCTGTACCGGTGGAAAAGCGAGTTTCGCAACACCTCTCCCTTTACTATTGACGTCTATGAAATGGAAGTCGTCCTGCCCAAGGGATTCGCTGTTTTCCAAATCCAGAAGAGCGCTCCCGCTTTACGCAAAAACGTACCCGAACCGCCATACACCTTTTACCGGGATCAGGAAGGCGATCATATCCGCATCCGCGCTCGGGACATCAGCCTGGGGAAGGAGTGTTTCGTCGAATACACCTTTGCGGAAAAAAAGCGCTCCTACGGCTTGTTGATCGGCGGCCTGGCCGCCATCCTGGCCCTCCTCTACTTCTTTCGGGAAACCTTCAAGGAGACGGGCAATGGAAAATGACCTTTTGCAGATAACCAGGAATAAAGAGATGTCCTTTCCCGGCGTAGCGGCCCGTATCCTTGTCATCGCCATTGTCTTTGTTCTGGTACTTATATCCGGCTGCGACCGGGGAAAGGCGCCATTCACCGTCAATCCGGAAATCGTTTTCGGCGAGCGGGGACATAAGGCGGATCAACTTCTCAATATCGACGGCATCGCCGTCCACGGCGGCAAGATTTATGTGGGCGACGTCCACCGCATCCAAGTCTATGACGACAAGGGGAAATATGTCCGCTTTCTGGGCCGGCCCGGTTCCCGTCCCGGGGAAATCATGGAGGATGTTCCCGGTTTGGTCATCGACGACCGTAAGCGTCTTATTGCTGTCGATCCGGGAAATTATCGCGTTCAAATCATGTCTCTTAACGGCGATTTCCTGACGGCTTTGGGCAGGCGCGGCACCGATGCGGGCAGTTTTCTCCGACCCCAGGGCGTGGCGGTAGACCGGGACGGACGGATCTATGTGACGGACAACGGAGCCAACCGCGTGCAGGTGTTCAGCCCTGAGGGCGCCTATCTCTTCGCCTTCGGAAAAACCGGCGGCGGCCGGGGGGAACTTCGGGAACCGGATGCGATAACAATACATCATGACAAGGTATATGTGGCTGACGAGGGCAACGGGCGCATCCAGGTCTTCGATCTCCAAGGACATCCCCTGGGAGAGATCGGACGTATTACCGGATCCTTGGCGCCCCAGGTCCTGCAGGATGACGATTATACCGCTTCCCAAAGAGAATTGATGCAGAGCTATTTTCGTGCCGATGTGGAAGGTCTCGCTTTCGACCGCGACAACATCCTCTATGCGGCCAATGAAGATGAAGGAACTATTGAGCTTTTCCGGGAGACGGGCGAACGTCTCGGCGCCTTCACCTCCGCCGCGAAGGGAGGCATGAAGAAGATTCAGGGGCTGGCTGTCAATTCACAAGGCACGAAACTCTATGTCTGCGACCAGGGCAATATGCGCATTCAGGTCTTCGATCTTACTGCCGTAAAAAAAATGATCAATAAATAGATAGGAACTTGTCCATGTCACACCAAGAAAATGCCAGTCCAAAATCACCGAGCTATACGCCAACAATGGCCGAAGACTATAGCCGGATATCAGATACTGCCCAGGCGGTAAACGCATGGGTTTTGCCGGGCATGATGTCATACATCCAGTCCATAGCCCCTCGGATAGCGGCGATGGATTCAGAAGCACCTTTTGTAATTGCGGATTATGGCGCGGCCGATGGGGTGAATTCAAGCGAACTGTTGGAAAAGATCATTCGGGAAATCCGTTTTATAAACCCTTCCTTAAACATAAGCTTGATCTATATAGACATCGCGGACTCGACCTATTTCGACAAATTCTGGACGAGCTCTAAATTGGCGCAGATAGAGAACGTGGAGGCCGCATATATCAGACGTTCCTTTTATGAACCCTTTCCAGAGCTGGCCGGCAGACTTCATATCGGGTTTTCTTCCACCGCCCTGCACTGGTTGGATACAAGTACGGTTGACGATGATTTCTTTCAGCACCAATCCTTTATCCAGGCCAACCAGTTAACAGATATGGATCGTGGGAAGTTTGTTGAAAAATGGAAATGTGACTGGCGGGTTTATTTCCATGAGTGCGCAGTTGCTTTGGTTGAAGGCGGCGCCCTGTTTCTTGCAAACCTAACCAACCTCGGCGCTGACCATTGGCCTGCATCTCCGGGATACAATAACCTCTGCGATATCTGTAACGAGTTATACCGGGAAGGCCGCATCTCGAGTGAAGAACTTAACACTATCTTTGTGCCGGATTATTTTGCCACGCCGAAGGAAATGGAGTCCCTGCTTGGAGAAGATGATCTCAAGCGACACTTCTCTCTCCGCACTTGCGACGCGATGACCGTCCCTTGTGCTTATTTCACTAAGGTAAAAGACAAGTTGGATTACCACGGGGAAAGAAAACGGCTCGCTGCTACGTTGGCGCACGTTGTGCGGGCGTGGAGCGAGTCGTCCATCAGAGTAGGTCTTTCCTTAAATAACAAAGGCATGGTAGAAGATATTTATCAGCTTCTAAAAGATAAATTCTATGAAGCCCCCAAAGGCTTGCCCTATCAATACTGCCTGTTAGAGCTTGTTAAGCACGGTAAATTCAGCCGGTAAGTACATACCCAACTCCTTATAAATGGGTAGTTGCGCTACCTATGGCCGCTTTTTAAGCAAGATATTCCTGATGGATAGCAAACAAAGCTATACCAAGATTATTGTCATATTGTGCCTGGCGGTTTTTCTGACCAGGCTTGATGCCTATATCGTCGCCATAGCTATTCCGTCCATGGCCGAGAGCTTTGGCGCCACCTCGAGTGAGGTGGCTTTTGTCATTCTCTCGTACATGGTTTTCATGACAAGTTCGCTGTTGATTCTCGGTAAATATTCCGACCGGGCAGGCATGAAAAAAGTCCTGATTCGGGGATATACCGTTTTCATGGCGGCTTCGCTGTTCTGTGCCCTGGCGAACAGCCTGGCCGTGCTTGTCGTAGCCCGATGCCTGCAGGGAATCGGGGCAGCCATGATGTCGGTCGCCGTTTACGGACTGATACCCGCCCTTGTTCCCCAGAATCATATCGGTCGGGCCTACAGCGTTATCGTGGCGGCCATGTCTTTCGGCGCCACCCTGGGGCTGCCGGTGGGCGGCCTGATCACCTGGGGTATGTCCTGGCGTTGGATATTTCTGGTTAACCTGCCGATCTGCGCCGTGGCGATCCTTATGACTCTCAGGTCGATTCCGGCTGTCACTGATAATCAAGAAAAAGAACGCCCTGCTTTCGATTACGGCAGCGCTGTTTTCAGCTTTCTGTTTCTGACTTTCTTAATATTTGTCCTAAATCAGGGTCCGGAACTGGGCTGGACATCCAGGTGGATTGTCATCTCCATTCTGGCCACTACCGCTTCCTTCGTCATTTTTATTGTTTCCCTCCGGAGGGCTGGGGAACCGCTCCTGGATGCAAGCCTTTTGAAGGAAAAAGGGTTTTTATCAGGTGTACTGATCATCGGGATCATCTTTTTTTTCATTGGCGGCAACCTGTTCCTGATGCCGTTTTATCTGACATACATGCTCGTCTTGAGTGTCAATGACTCAGGTTTGATCTTTTCCCTCTACCCGGCGGCAGGGTTTTTTATAACTGTCGTTGCCGGAAAAATGACAGACAGCGCCGGGGCGGCCAAGACAGCGCGCGTTGGCGTCCTGGCCGCCGTTTTTGGTTCTTTGTTTTTCGCGGTTTTCCTGAGGGACTTGCTACTGGCGGTGGTCGCCTGTTACCTGATCTCAATGGGAATCGCCAACGGCATCCTCATCCCGGCAGTCAATAAGATGTCTGCCGCCTTTTACCCCGAGGAACACAAGGGGAGCGCCTCAGCAATATGGAATCTTTCCCTCAACGTCAGCCAGGTCCTTGGACTGTGTGTCCTCGAAGCCGTTTTTTCCGGTTTCTTTCCCAACGGAAAATTCTCGGCTGATAACGCTGGGCAATATGCAGCCGCTGCTCATGACGGATTTTTTACCGCATATATAGTGCTGCTTTTCATGTACGGCATCGCCCTGGCGCTCGTGACCCGCCTGTCTTCAGAATACAAGCGGCTTTTGGCACAGAAATAATAGAGCCGCGAATACCCTTGATAACATCGGGCGAGTGCATTTTGGGGAGACAAGTGAAGAGAGCGTGGTTAAACTTCTTGATAGTGTGTGCAGGTTCATTCGGCACCGCAGAGACTTCCAATTTATGGTTGCCAATGATGAGAAAAACGGCGGCAATTTGAAAAAGATTCCGGCGGAATCACAATTAACAACTCTATATCATTAAGAAAAAACGGACATGCTTGTTGCTGGCTGTTATAGCGGCTTTATTAATAAGATCATCATCTTACGCTTAGGGATAGCGGGGTCAGACTTACTTATAGACATTGACGTTAAATGTCTATAAGTAAGTCTGACCCCGCTACTCGTTCCCCTTGACGCATGAGGGTTTTTTAAAGTATGGAGACACCCTGATCTATACAAAAATAGTAGCGATAAAAAGGAGGTTATATGAAAATCAGGTTATCCGGGCGTGTCTTTTTATCTTGGATCATCATTGCCGGACTGGCAGGTTTTTTTGCCGGTCCCGCCACGGCGGCGGACACGATCAAATTGGGAGTTGCCGGCTCTCATAGCGGCGACCTGGCCTCTTATGGTTTGCCGACCAAGCGGGCGGCGGAATTGGTAGCCAGGGAATTCAACGCCAAAGGCGGCGTGCTTGGGAAAAAAGTGGAAATCCTTGCCGAGGACGATGTCTGCAAACCGGAACTGGCCACGAACACGGCAACCAAACTGGTTTCCCGAGGGGCCAATGTCGTCCTGGGACACATCTGCAGCGGGGCTACCAAGACCGCCCTGGGGATTTACAAAGACGCCGGAATCGTGACCATGTCCTCCTCCGCGACCAATCCCGAGCTTACCCAGAGCGGCAAATACCCGAATTTCTTCCGGACCATCGCCTCTGACGACGCCCAGGCGAAACTGGATGCCGATTTTGCCATGAATGTCTTGAAGGTTAAAAAGATAGCCGTCCTTCATGACAAAGGCGACTATGGAAAAGGTCTGGCGGAATATGCCCGGAGCTTTATCGAAGCCTCTAAAAAGGCGCAGGTTGTCCTCTTTGAAGGTGTTACCCCCGGGGCCGTCGATTATTCCGCGGTGGTGAACAAAATCAAGCAATCAGGCGCGGAAGCGGTGATATACGGGGGCTATCATCCCGAGGCCTCGTCCATTGTGATTCAGATGCGAAAGAAGAAAATGAACACCTACTTCATCTCCGACGACGGTGTGAAGGACGACACCTTTATCAAGGTGGCGGGTAAGGCTGCTGAAGGGGTTTACGCCTCGGGTCCCAAGGATACCACCAAAAACCCCCTGGCCATTGCCGCCATTGCCGCCAACAAAAGCACCTATAATACTGATCCGGGGGCCTTCTTCCTGAACGGATACGCCGCCGCCCAGGCCCTGCTCAATGCGATCCAGAAGGCGAAGTCAACCAAGTATGAAGCTGTTGCCAAGGCGTTGCGCACCTACCCGGTGGACACTCCCCTGGGAAAGATCAAGTTTGACAGGAAGGGCGACGCCATCGGCGTGGGTTTTTCCATGTACCAGGTGCGAAACGGCGTCTATGTCGAGATCCCCGCGGCCGCGGCGGCGACGGTAAAAAAGAAAAAATAAGTGGATTATTTTCTTGAACTGTTTCTTGGCGGACTGACCCGGGGTAGTATCTACGCCCTCATTGCCCTCGGCTATACGATGGTTTACGGAATCATCGAGTTGATCAATTTCGCCCATGGAGAAATTTACATGATCGGGGCCTTCACGGCCCTGATCGTGTCTTCGGTCCTGGCGTTTGCCGGGATGTCGGGTCTGTCGGTGCTCTTTTTAGCGGCGTCGGTGGCGATTATTTATTCCGCCGCCTATGGCTTCACGGTGGAAAAGATCGCCTATAAGCCCTTGCGCCAGGCGCCCCGCCTTTCTCCCCTGATCAGCGCCATCGGCATGTCCATCTTTCTTCAAAATTACGTGATGTTAGCCCAGACGTCGGATTTTCTTCCCTTCCCAAACCTGCTTCCCGAGTTGACCTTTTTGGAAAGCTATGGACTGAAGATCGGCTCTTCGGAATTTATCATCCTGCTGACGACGGCAGTTTCCATGGTCCTCCTGATGCTGCTGATCAAGTTTACGAAGATGGGCAAGGCCATGCGGGCGACGGCCCAGGACCGCAACATGGCCATGCTCGTCGGCGTCGATGTCAACCGGACGATTTCCTACACCTTTATCATCGGTTCTGTCCTGGCCGCCATCGGTGGGGTCCTCATTGCCTCCCACATCGGCCGGATCAACTTTTACATCGGCTTCATCGCCGGGATCAAGGCCTTTACCGCCGCGGTCCTCGGCGGGATCGGATCGATTCCCGGGGCTGTTCTGGGGGCCTTCATTCTCGGCTGGACGGAGAGTTTTGCCACGGGCTATGTCTCCAGCGATTACGAAGACGTTTTTGCCTTTGTTCTCCTCGTCTTGATCCTCATCGTTCGTCCCTCCGGTCTGCTGGGCCGCTCCACGGTCCAGAAGGTATAGGAGGCTTACCCCATGAACGCCTTCGCCCGGATCCGCCAATCCCTGATCATCGCCCTGTGGTTCATGTTCCTCACCTTTCCTGTCCTGGCTGTCCGCGTCAACACCATCGAAAAAGTCGTCGAATGGCGCTGGCCGAACATGGTCTATGTCGGGATCGGGAGTTTTCTGATCTCCTTTGTCTGGCGGTATTTTCTGGAAAGAAAGGCTCAGGGGGGAAAGAAAGAGACGCACACGGCCCCGGCCACAGCTACGGGGAAACCCTTTATGCAGCGCATCATCGCCGAGCCGCGGCTGTACCGTCCCGTCCTGATCGTCCTTTCCCTTTTTGGCCTTGCCTTTCCCTTCTTGCCTTTTGCCTCGACCTACCAGATCAATATTGTCACCAACGCCCTTCTCTATATCATGCTGGGGTTGGGACTGAATATCGTGGTGGGACTGGCCGGGTTGCTCCACCTGGGTTATGTGGCTTTTTACGCCGTCGGGGCTTACAGTTACGCTCTCCTCTATTACCATTTCGGGGTCGGCTTCTGGGCGGCCCTGCCCATCGGCGCCCTTTTCGCGGCCATATTCGGGATTATCCTCGGGTTTCCCGTCCTGCGCCTCCGGGGAGATTATCTGGCTATCGTCACCCTCGGTTTTGCCGAGATCACCCGCCTGGTCCTGGAAAACTGGAATGAATTTTCCTTCGGCCCGAGCGGCATCGCCGGCATCCCCCGTCCGGGCCTCTTCGGCATGGAGATGGACCTCCATCAAGGGACAATCTATATCTATTTCCTCATGATCGCCCTTTGTCTGTTTACGATCTTTGTGGTCAACCGTCTCCAGAACTCCCGCATCGGCCGGGCCTGGGTGGCCCTCAGGGAGGACGAAGTCGCCTGTGAGGCGATGGGGGTAGATCCCACGATGGCCAAACTGACGACCTTCGCCCTCGGTTCCACCTGGGCGGGGCTGGCGGGGGTGGTCTTTGCCGCCAAGACGACCTTCGTCAACCCGGCGAGTTTTACTTTCCTGGAATCGGCCATGATCCTCTCCATCGTTGTCCTGGGAGGAATGGGCTCTATCGTGGGGGTAATCATCGGCGCCTTCATTCTCATCCTCCTGCCCGAATATCTGCGGGCCTTCAGTGAATACCGGATGCTCCTGTTCGGCATGATTATGGTGGTGATGATGATCTTCCGTCCCCAGGGAATCATTGTCGGCGTCCGCCGGATTTATGAATTCAGGAAAGCGGCGGAAAAGGAGGGCGGCCGGCGGTGATGGAACCCCTTCTGGACGTGAAAGAGCTGACTATGGACTTTGGCGGTCTCCGGGCCCTCGACAAGGTCAGTCTTCAGGTACTCCCCGGCGAGATCGTGGCCCTGATCGGTCCCAACGGCGCGGGGAAAACTACCTTTTTCAATTGTATAACCGGCATCTACAAACCGACCGGGGGAGATGTGTTCGTGACGCCGCCGGGGAAGAAACGGCATCGGATAAACGGCATGAAGACCCACCGGGTGACGGCGCAGGGCATGGCGAGAACCTTTCAGAACATTCGCCTCTTTCCGGAGATGACGGTATTGGAGAACGTCATGATCGGCAGGCACTGCCGCTCCCGGGCGGGTGTCCTGGGGGCAATCCTCCGTGACGGGGCGACACGCCGGGAAGAGAAAGACATTGTAGACAAGAGTTACGCCATCCTGGAGAAAATGGGTCTGGCCGAGGAAGTAAATGAGTTGGCCAAGAATCTTCCCTACGGAGCCCAGCGGCGTCTGGAGATCGCACGGGCGATGGCCACGACACCCTTCCTGCTCCTCCTCGATGAACCGGCGGCGGGGATGAACCCCCGGGAGACGGACGCCCTTGAGGAACTGATTCGCCGTATCTGTAAGGAAGAAAATATTGCCGTCCTCATGATCGAACATGATATGCGCATTGTGATGAGCATCTCCAGCCGCATCTATGTGCTGGACTATGGGCAGAAGATTGCGACGGGAACGGCGGTAGAGATAATGGAGAATCCCATCGTGATCAAGGCTTACTTGGGCGAGGAAGACACGGATGTGACGGCTTCGTAAAAAGCCCGGATGCGGCGTTACGCTGCATCCTTCGTCACTGCGGCGTACAACAAGTACGCCTCATTCCTCAGGATTTGCGCGCCTTGCCTGCGGATCTTTTTACGAAGCCGTCAATTGTAGCCAAATTTTTGACCTTTTTTACGGATTTATCCAATAATGAAGAGTGTTCTCGAACTGATAAATGTCCAGACCTTCTACGGCAACATCCAGGCCCTGAAGGACATCAATTTCCAGGTGGGCGAGGGGGAGATCATTACCCTCATCGGCGCCAACGGGGCCGGCAAATCGACGACCCTCATGTCCATCTCCGGCATTGTTCCGCCCCGTTCCGGAGAAATCCGTTTTATGGCTAAGAGCCTCGCGGGCATGAGTCCCAACGGGATCGTGGCCCTGGGCATTTCTCAGGTTCCTGAGGGCCGCAGGATATTCCCCTGGCTGACGGTCACGGAGAATCTCGATATGGGGGCCTTTCTGAGAAAAGATAAAGAAGGCGTCAAAAAGGATATGGCCCATATCTTCGAACTTTTCCCCATTCTCTCGGAGCGAAGGAACCAGCAGGGGGGAACCCTCAGCGGCGGGGAACAGCAGATGCTGGCCATCTCCCGGGCTCTGATGGCCCGTCCCCGTCTGCTTCTCCTTGACGAGCCTTCCCTGGGCCTGGCCCCCATCTACGTCCGCCTGATCTTCGACATCATCCGAAAAATCAACCGGGAAAACGGGACAACGATCTTCCTGGTGGAACAAAACGCCAATATGGCCCTGAAGGTGGCCCATCGTGGCTATGTCATGGAGACCGGCCGCATCGTCATGGCCGATACGGCGGAGAATCTCCGCAACGATGAGGGCGTAAAACGGGCCTACCTGGGGGTATAAAGGCAGTGTTCCTCCCCCTTCAAGGGGGAGATTAGGAGGGGGATGGGGTTGTATGACGGAGCAGAATATGTTTGCATCAAAGGTAATTATCGAATCCCTGCCGATTGGCGGCCCGGACGAGACCGAAAGAAGGATCCACTCCGACAAGGGCGAGATGGCCCAGATCATCAACCGCGAAGAAGAATCCTTCCGGCAGATCGTTTACTGGGACATCGACTCCCCCCGGACCGGCGTTGACCGGGGGCATCACTACCACCTAAAGAAAACGGACCGGTTGTATGTGATCTCCGGCGAGGTCGAGCTCCTCCTTGAAGATCCGCAGACCGGCGAGAAGGCCACGGCGCACCTCAAGACCGGCGATCGCGTCCGCATCGCTCCCGGCGTCGCCCACGCCGTCCGCTCCCTGACCTATGCCCAGGTCCTTGAATACGCCCCCGATCCTTATGACCCTGCCGACACCTACCCCTACAAACTTAATGAAATAAATGCTGCGGATTAGCTTGACAGCATGGGTTCAATCTTTTAGTCTCACCGTTCATGGGCGTCAAGACAACATCAGCGACCATCAGTAGGAAATCCTTTCTTGCCCTCGCCTTCTTGAGCATGATCTGGGGATACAACTGGGTGGTCATGAAGGAAGGGCTTCGCTTCTGCGATCCCTTTGTTTTTGCAGCTATCCGGGTATCCCTGGCTGCTGTCTTTCTTTTTGCCATCCTGCTCTGGTCAAAAAAAAGCGTCCGTCCGCGACAAGTAAAGTTGACCATCCTCCTCGGATTGCTTTCCACGACCTTTGGGCTGGGCCTTCCCATGTGGGCACTGGTTAGCGGCGGCGCGGGAAAGACGGCCATCCTCCTGTACACAATGCCGTTTTGGGTCATTCTCCTTGCCTGGCCCATCTTAGGCGAAAGGATGAGAGGCCTGGAATGGCTGGCCGTAATCCTGGCTTTTACAGGTCTGGCGCTGATGGTGGACTCCCATGCCGTCGGGGCAAAGCTCTGGTCGAGCATCATTGCCGTCCTCGCCGGTGTCTCCTGGGCAGGAAGCGCCATTGTCACCCGGATCATGAGACGAAATCCGGAGTTCGACCTCCTTTCGGTTACGACATGGCAGATGATTTACGGCTCGGCGCCCCTTATCGTCATTTCGCTCTTGTTGCCGGCGCCTCCCATTCAGTGGACCCCGGTATTCATTGCCGCTTTGTCCTACAATGTCATTTTCACGAGCGTTATCGCCTACCTGCTCTGGTTTTACATCCTGGAAAGGGTGCCGGCAGGGATGGCAACGATGGGTACCCTGGCAACACCGGTGATTGCCATTGTCGCCGCTGCCCTCCAGCTTGGGGAAATCCCGTCCTTACGGGAGGCCGCCGGGATCGTTTTAATCCTGTCCGGGATAGGTTTTCTGAGCGCTATCGCTATCTTTAGAACCCGCCGGTTGAGAAGGATTCAATAAAGTCAGGGCGATCATGAACATGGCATGGGAGGAAGGAGTCCGGGAGATGACGGGAGAAAAGGCCCGCCCCAGTTTGCCGGCCCGGGTGGCATAGGCTTCCTCGCCGGTCAGGCGGTGCAGGCGAATGAGATTATAAAAGGCGACGCTGTTCCCGGAGGGGATGGCGCCGTCAAAGCTTTCCTTCGGGCGGATGGGGATATCCGTCTGATCGTCGGCACTTATAAAATAACCACCCTGCTTTTCATCCCAGAAATGGCAATCCAGAATCTCCTGGAGGGAACGGGCCGCCGCCAGGAAGGACGCATCGCCGGAATAGTCGTGACACTCGAGCAATCCCCAGACAAGAAAGGCGTAATCATCGGCAAACGCCTCTGCCGACGCCTCGCCGTCACGCCAACGATGACGGAGGCGCCCGGCGGAATCTCTCAGATGTTCCTCGATAAAAAGATAGGCCCGGCGGGCGGCCTCGAAATAAGCAGGTTCTGCAAAAACAGCCGCCCCTCGGGCTAGGGCTGCAATCATGAGGCCATTCCAGTCCGTCAGGATCTTGTCGTCTCGGTGGGGGCGCACCCGTCTTTCCCGGACGGTAAAGAGCCTTTCCCGAGCCTTTGACAGCTTGTCCTCCAAAGCGTTCTCCGTTATCCCCCATACCGAGGCAAGACGAGCGGCAGCCTCGAGACGATGAAGGATGTTTTCCCCGGTCCGATTGCCCGTGGCTTCTTCGACGAAATTGCCTTCTTCCTCCAGACCATAGGCTTCAATAAAAAGATCGGCTTCATTTTTTCCCAGGATATTTTCGATTTCCTTCTCCGTCCAGAGATAGAATTTCCCTTCCCTCCTCTCACTGTCTGCATCCTCGGCGCCGTAAAACCCCCCTTCCGGGGCCGTCATATCCCGCAGGATGTAGGTGATAATTTCCTGGGCCGTCCGGCCGAAAGCCGCCTCCCCGGTAGTCTGAAAAGCCTCGGTATAGGCCAGACAGAGGAGGGCCTGGTCGTAGAGCATCTTTTCAAAATGGGGGAGCAGCCACTGCCGGTCCGTACTGTAGCGGTGGAATCCGTAACCGATTTGGTCGTATATGCCGCCGGCGCGCATCATCCGCAGGGTGTCGGCCGCCATCTGCATGGCCTTGTCCTTCCCCCTTGCCTTCCCGTAGCGGAGGAGAAAAACAAGCTGGTGAGGCATGGGAAATTTGGGCGGGGGGCCGAAACCTCCCCAGATATCGTCATATCTTGACATCAAATCTTCGTAAGCCTCATCGGCAAGGGCCGCCGTCAACCGTTCTCCGGGCGCCAACCTTTGGTTCTCCCTATTCAGCAACTCCAGAACCTGAGCCGCCGACCGGCTGATTTCGCCCCGCCGGTCTTTCCAGGCCTGTTTTACCTGAGGAATGAGCTCCCGCAGACCCGTCCGCCCGAACCGGCTGTCTTTGGGGATATAGGTGGCAGCGAAAAATGGGCTTTTATCCGGGGTCATGAAAATGGTCAGGGGCCAACCGCCTCCACCCGTCATCATCTGGCCGGCGGTCATATAGAATTTATCGAGGTCGGGCCGCTCCTCCCGGTCCACCTTGATGCAGACAAAGGTCTCGTTCATCAAGGCGGCTATGTCGGGATCTTCAAAGGATTCATGGGCCATGACATGGCACCAGTGGCAGGTGGAATAGCCGCTGGAAAAAAAGACGGGTTTATCTTCCCGGGCAGCCCGGGCAAAGGCTTCTTCTCCCCAGGGACACCAGTCCACAGGATTTTCGACGTGTTGGAGGAGATAGGGACTTTTTTCGCGTTTCAGCCGGTTGGTCATGGCAATTCATCCTGTATGTCAACGGTCATTTTTCCCAATCCCGCTGAGGGGTTTTTTCGGAAATGTAAACGGATCACCCGGCGGCCACTGTTGATCAGAGCTTGACGGTCTCCCATCGCCTGGGCAGCCTTGAGGGCGCCGAAGGTTACGGATGAGGACGACTGCCCGGGTTCATCGGGAATGGGGGCGTCTTCCGGGTCGGCGGCGGTGATCTGGATGAACAGCCCTGCCCCCCCGTCCCCTTTGTGGAGTTGCCCGGTGGAATGGAGATACCGGGGACCATAACCGACCGTGGTTGCCAGGCGGTATCTGTCCCGGATGCGGCGGCGCAAGTCCGCCAAGGCCCGATCCAGTTCCCGCGTGGGGGCGACATAGGCCTGGAGGGCAAGGTAATCCCCGGCCTTTGCCTGGGCAAGGTAATCACTCAAGGAAGTGGCATCTCCAAAAATATCCATGGCTTCTGAAGACCAGGCAGGAGTCTCTTCCGGGAGCTTTCCCTTGTCCCGGTAAGCGGCGGCCATTTGCCGGGCCAGCACCTTGGCGGCCTCGACATCGGGCTGGTCAAAGGGGTTGACATCCAACCGCTGCCCGGCGATGGCGGTCGCCATTTCCCAGCGAAATATTTCTCCTCCCAGGGCATAAGGTTCTTCCATTGAAAGCTCTATGACGGGGTGACCGGCCTGACGGAGCGCCACCAACAGGTCATGGTACCGGTTGTCTTCCCCAATGCTTACATTGATGAAGACCCGGTCGTCGCCGTAGACCTCCGGTGATCCCGGCGGCTCCCCGACAATTGGAAGAATTCCTTGGCCATCCTTGCCTGTGCTTTCCGCAATAAGTTGCTCCAGCCAGTCGCCGAAACTCTCGATCTGCGGGGATATAAAGAAAGTCGCCTTATCCCGCCCCGCTTTTGCCAACGCTCCCAAGGCCGCACCCAGCAGGGTGGAGCTTATGATTGTATCTACCAGTTGAGCGTCGCAGTCCTTCTGGCTGCCCCCCGGGGGAGATATTTTTTCTCCACCTTCTTTATGTCCGGCACTGAAGACCGCAGACTTATCAGAGCTCGGCGCTTTTTCACTTTCCCCCTCCGTACGGGCAGAGGCAAGCAGCCGCCCTACGTCCATCCCCATGAGAGCCCCGGGGACAAGGCCGAAACAGGACAGGGCTGAAAACCGTCCCCCGATGTTCGGGTCGTTCAGGAAGGTATGGCGGAAATCAAGTCGCTCCGCCCAGTCGGCAATCCCGCTGCCCGGATCGGTGATGGCAATAAAATGGCGGCCCGCCTCTTCCGGACCCAGCGTGGCCAGGACCTGGTTATAGAAATATTTCATGAAGGAGAAGGTCTCGACGGTGCCCCCGGACTTGGTGGAAACAATGAACAGGGTCCGGGAGAGATCGAGACTCCGGGCCAAGGAAAGGACCGTGGCCGGATCGGTGCTGTCGAGAATGGTAAGCTCCAGGTAGCCTGCCTTGACGCCGAACACCTTCCGGAAGGTCTCCGGGGCCAGGCTCGATCCCCCCATCCCGAGGAGGAGGGCGTGACGGTATCCATCCTGCCGGACGGTTTCTACAACGGCGTGAATCTCCGCAATGCGATCCCCCATGTTCCAGGGACTATCCAGCCATCCCAGGCGATTGGAGATTTCGGCGGGCGAAGGTTTCCAGACCGTGTAATCCTTCGCCCAGATCCGCTCCGTGACATGTTCACCCTGTAAAGCGGCGAGCGTCTTCTCAATGGCAGTCTGGTAAGAACCTGGGTAAAAATTTTCATTCATTTGCCGTCACCTCCGTCACAAGACACCTTATGTTCCCTTCATGCTCATCCGGCAGAAAAAGCGGTACCAACATGTGAGTTACTTTGTCATAACATAGGAGTAAATACAACTGTTTTTGCCTGATTGGCGATTTCCTTATTGACTGAATGGGTTGGATACAATAATCTCTGGCTAATCATGATGTGTCCGCAACAATTCCTGAAACACTCTCCCCTTCAAGGGGAGGGCCGGGGTGGGGATGGGTTTCATGTAGTCGTTAACTGGAGAGAACGGTGCAAGTGAGGAAGTTATGATGCCTGCCATTATCAGAAGGGACCCACCGGCACTGATACTTGTGTTTGCTTCCCTTGCCCTCGTTTTCCTGTCGGTTGCCTGCTCTGACAAGCCGGCCCCCGTACCTTCGGGTGGCAAAGCCGCCTTCAATGTCCTCCGGGACCCGATCCAGGAGCCATGTGACCCGACGCCGACTTACCAAAAGCAGATTACCGGTGGCAGCGTGACCATAACGCCGGTGGCGACATATCGGATATCAGGGGAAGTCATGTCCAAGAGAAAATACACCAGCGGCTGGGGGGCCGAGATCATGCCCTACGATCTGGCCTTGGTGTGGGGCATGCTGACGTATCCCCATGTGCAGAAACAACTGACCATAAAACATGACAGCACCAGGATGGCCTGGTTCCGGGTGAAGGGAGACGATCCGCCGGTCGATTTCGACTACGCCATGTCCCACGGTTCCAATAACCACATCATTCCCGCGAACGAAAACATCCGGAAGATCGTCGATGATCAGGTCAGGATTCATGACCGGGTCGTCCTGGAAGGCTACCTGGTCAATGTGGAAGGCCGCAATAAAGAGCAAGGCATAACACTTAAGAGCAGCCTTTCCCGGGAGGACACGGATCGCGGGGCCTGTGAAATCATCTACGTCACCGGCGTACAGGTGGAGAAGAAAAGGTAAAAATATGTTATCTAAGGTAGTGAGTGTATGGAAAATAAGAGACAAGATAAGCCTCAAAAAAAATTCTTTAATCTCTCCGGGTTATATTCCCCGAAGCTTGCTTCATTCCTCGGTGTTTTAGATACCCCGTAGCTTGCTGCGGGGGAGTTCATTTGCGAGGGGTTTCTGGCTCTAAGATCGTACCGGACATCAGTTTAAAAAGAGGGCGTCAGAAAGGATATGATTCCGTGCATTGACTGTTAAATATACGGTCGGCGTATGGTATCATAATGCTGTACTATAAAGGAAGGAGGCATTATTAATACAATAAATGACAATCTTGTGGTTATTCTATCTGGTAGATAATCGGCATCCGCAATTCAGCCTTGACCGGCGGCTTCGGGAATGGTGATATGGCTTCAATAGTATGAATAACA
>Ga0247842_10001284_pt1 | contig 43085 bp, 28 predicted proteins | sample LaCruzMarch2015__3_FD_192411 | JGI IMG/M metagenome (GOLD analysis project Ga0247842, IMG submission 192411) | Freshwater microbial communities from meromictic Lake La Cruz, Castile-La Mancha, Spain - LaCruzMarch2015_19m | ecosystem: Environmental > Aquatic > Freshwater > Lake | place: Spain...
CTTCACTCAGGTCTCGATCTTGTAGCAGCTGTGATCACCTGGTTCTCAGTGAGGATCTCCGACCGGCCCCCTGATGAACACCATCATTACGGTCATGGGAAAATTGAAAATTTTTCGGCCCTGGTTGAGACCTTTTTACTGCTGATCACCTGTGCATGGATCATCTATGAGGCGGTTCAGCGATTGGTAAGCGGAAATACCCACATCGAGGTGAACGTTTTCAGTTATATCGTGGTGGTGACCTCCATTGTCATTGATGTGCTGAGATCGAGGGCCCTTTATCGTGTAGCGCGCAAGTATAACAGCCAGGCGCTGGAGGCTGATGCACTTCACTTTTCAACCGATATCTGGAGTTCGGCCGTGGTACTCCTCGGTTTGATCCTTGCGCATTTTAAATTCTATTTTGCCGACTCAGTCGCCGCCCTGGCCGTAGCCCTGATCGTGCTGGGTGTATCCTACCAGCTTGGAAAACGGGCCATCGATGTGCTGCTCGACCGCAGTCCGGCCGACCTGGTATCACGTCTTGAGGGAGTCCTGAATCAATCGAAAGGAATTCTTCGTTACCATGACCTGAAAGTGAGAACAGCCGGCGCTGAGAATTTTATCGAGGTGACCATTCATGTCGAACAGGGACTGGCTCTGGAAAAGGCACATGCCATTTCACACCAGATAGAAAAACAGATCAACGAGGCCATCCCAAGGTCTCATGTCCATGTACACATCGAGCCGGACAAGCATCTGGCTGAAACGGATGAAAACGGCCTACTGTAATCAGATCGGCTGCAAGGTTAGTGTCAATGTGGAGTTGAAGTACATCTGGATCCACTGGTACGGGACAGGGCCGGACAAGGTTGCATAGATGCGCAGGTAAAACCCATTGTTTCCAAAGGGGATGTTGCTGTTATTCACCGTGAGGGTCACGGTTCTCCCGGTCCCGCTGTTGTTCACGGCACTGCCGATCTGGGTTTCAGGTGAAAAACCGGAATTTTCGGCTACGACGGCCCTTACCGATTGCATCCATCCGAAGTTGGCTTCAGCCGGCGTGTCGATGGTGAGGCTGAACTGGGTAAACTCCGGGTTTTCAACAGTTCCGCTTGAGAGACCATACGCATTGAGGAGGCTGTCCACATTGATACGTACAAAGGCAGAGTATAAAATTTCTTCACCTGATTTGAGGGAAATGGGGGTGAAGAGGAAATTTGTTCGAGGCATCTGGTAGGTGACATTCACTGCTGTCAGATCTTTGATTTTCGAACAGGACATGAGAAAAACTACCGGTATCAGACCAATAGCAAGGACAAGTAATAAAATTCGTGTTTTCATTGTCGATGGATTTGGATGATGCAAGATAGGTAAAAAAGCGGGCCTTGTCAAGTCGACCCTCCTTTTTTCTAATTTTACGCTTATGAAACCCGCAAGAGCATGTTCCTGGATTTTATAAAAGACCTTCGCAGGAGAGACCATAAACCCCGTTTCGGAGGGCTGGATATTCTGAAATACATCGGACCAGGCCTGCTTGTCACGGTCGGATTCATCGATCCGGGCAACTGGGCCTCGAACATTGCCGCAGGCTCGGAGTTCGGATATGAACTTCTCTGGATGGTTTCTCTCTCCACCATCATGCTGATCATCCTCCAGCACAATGTGGCCCACCTTGGCATTGCCACCGGATTATGCCTTTCGGAAGCTGCCAACAAGTACACGCCGACCTGGGTGTCGAGAACCGTGCTGTTAACTGCGATGGGAGCATCCGTTTCAACCTCCCTGGCCGAAATCCTGGGCGCTGCCGTTGCTCTGGACATGCTTTTTGGGATACCGATTCCGGCGGGGGCCATCATGGCTTTTGCTTTTGTGATCATCATGCTGTTTACCAACTCTTACCATAAAATTGAGAAGTTCATCATTGCCTTTGTTTCCATTATCGGGCTCTCGTTCCTGTATGAGCTGACCCTGGTCGACATCAACTGGGCAGCTGCCGGGGTCGGATGGATCAGGCCAACCATCCCGCAGGGATCGATGATCATCGTAATGAGCGTGCTGGGCGCCGTGGTCATGCCGCACAACCTGTTCCTGCATTCCGAGATCATCCAGAGCCGACAGTGGAACCTGGAGGATGAAAAGGTGATTAAACGGCAGCTGGATTATGAACTTTTTGACACCCTCTTTTCAATGTTCATCGGATGGGCCATCAACAGTGCGATCATCCTGCTTGCAGCGGCCTCTTTTTTTACTAATCATATTCCGGTAAATGAATTGCAGCAGGCCGAACGAATCCTGAACCCGCTGCTCGGGAACAATGCGGCCGTGGTTTTTGGCGTGGCCCTGCTTTTTGCAGGAATCGCCTCCACCATTACCTCGGGGATGGCAGGCGGCAGCATCTTTGCCGGACTGTTCGGTGAACCGTACGACATCCACGACAGCCATTCGAGGCTGGGGGTGATGATTTCGCTGGTTATCGCGCTTTTTCTCATTTTCTTCATCCGGAATCCATACCAGGGGCTGATCATTTCGCAGATGGTGTTAAGCATCCAGCTGCCCTTTACCATCTTCCTCCAAATCTACCTGACCTCTTCGAAAAAGGTGATGGGAAAATATGTGAATACGCTTACCACGAAGATCATGTTAATTGGGGTTGGAGCTGTCGTGGCCCTTCTGAATGTAAAATTGCTGTTTACTTTCTGGTAAAAAAGATAACTTTGTGGAAAAAAGTGAGAGGGTAACAAGGTGACAAGGTGACAAGGTAACAGGGTAATTTTTTCAAAGATTTTTTATGCCGTCGGAACGGAAAATATACTGGGCGCTGATCATTCTGCTGATTGTTTCGGCGGTGGTTCGCGGTTTTATTGCCGGCTTTATTGAATTGGGGAACGATGAGGTTTATTACTGGACCTATGCGAAATTTCCGGCGCTCAGCCATTTCGACCATCCCCCCATGGTTGGCTTCGTGATCCAGTTCTTTACACTGAACCTGTTCCTCGACAGTGAATTCTTCATACGGCTGGCCTCCGTCGTACTGGGAACGCTGAGTACGGGAATGATGTTCCTGATCGGCCGGCAGATTAAAAGCCCGCTCACAGGGTTGTATGCAGCCCTTTTATTTACAGCCTCCTTTTATGGATTCATCCTCAGCGGGATCTTTATTCTCCCCGATACCCCCCAGGTGTTTTTCTGGCTGGTCACGCTTTATTGCCTCATAAAATCATTGCCTGACCAGGATCCTGCGCCTGAGAGCAGGAATTATCTTTTCTTCGCGGGGGTCACCGCCGGCCTGGCCCTTTTATCGAAATATCATTCGGTTTTCCTGGTTGCAGGGGCCTTTATCTACCTGCTTTTATATAACCGGAGATGGTTCATGGCCAAGGAGACCTATGCCTTTTTCATGATCATCATCATGCTGTTTCTTCCTGTCATATTCTGGAACATCGATAATGATTTTATCAGTTTTACCTTTCATGAAAAGAGGATCGGGATCACCGAATCGGGATTCCAGCCACTCTACTTTCTGACTGAAGTCACCGGCCAGCTTTTTTACAATAACCCGGTGAATGTGGCAATCATTCTTGGCGCGCTGATCGCGCTGATCCGAAGGAAACAGTTCATCGAGGTCTCGTACAAGCGCATCCTGCTGTGGACGAGTGTCCCGCTCATCTTGGTGTTCCTCTCTTTTTCACTTTTCCGCAGTACCCTGCCTCACTGGACCGGACCGGGTTACCTGGGTCTTATCCTGATCGCCGCCGCCTGGCTGGCCGAACCAAAGCAGAATGAATCGAAAATGCGTCTTGTTCCCTGGCCGGTCGCAGTGTCCCTGGCGTTCCTGATGACGGTAGCCATCACCGGGGTCGGCCAGATCCGTTTTGGCTGGATCCCGCTCCAGAGAATGAAAATCGATGATGTATCTCTCGACATGTACGGATGGAGACAGCTCGGTAAGAAGTTCCAGGCGATGGTAAAATGGGATGAGGAGCACTTTCTCATCGACAAGGGATCGCCCATCATTACCTTCCGGTGGTTCCCCGCAGCCAATTTTGATTATTACCTGGCTGACAATGACCGTAACCCGGTATATGCCCTCGGGGAGTTGGAGCGCATCCATAAATACCATTGGATAGACCAGCTGCGTGGAAATCTCAAAAAGGGAAGCGACGCCTATTTTATCGCCCTGAGCGATGATTATGAAGATCCGGTGGCACTATACGGCAATCTGTTTGATATGGTCCTTCCCTCCGACACCCTGTTCATCACGAGGGGCCGCGACACCGTCCGCAAAGCATTTATTTTCAGGATGGTCGACCTGAAACAGGATATGGTCTTCGGCCGCGATAAATATGCAACTCCAAAAAAAGAAGATACCTCCGATACCCTCTCCTTTTTTCTTAACCAGATCAGGTCGGACCGCCAGTTTCTTGATGTCCTTGAAAGAAGATCGGTCAAGCTGAAAATGCCCCTCGATGACCTGATCAGGGAAGAGGCCTCGAAGCTGTATGAAGAGTCAAAAGAAAAGATGGTGTTACCGGATACCCTTAAAGAGGGGAACAAGGTAACAAGGTAACAGGGTGACAAAGTAATGAAGTAATGGAGTAATGGAGTGAAATCGTGACGCGTGACAAAAAATCGTAAATCGTATATCGTAAATTACTCAATCACTCGTCATTCGTCACTCGTCATTCGTCATTCACTTCGGTCCTGTCATCTTTTTAGGATCAACGATGCGGGTGAATTCTTCATCGGTCAGCAAACCAAGTTCAAGGGTGGCTTCGCGCAGGGTTTTATGTTCCTTATGGGCTTTCTTGGCTATTTTGGCAGAATTGTCATAGCCAATATGGGGGTTGAGTGCTGTGACCAGCATCAGGGAATTTTCGAGATTTTTATTGATGGCCGCCATGTTTGGTTCGATGCCGATGGCGCAGTTGTCGTTGAATGAAACGCAGGCATCACCGAGCAGCCTTGCCGACATCAGGAGGTTGGAGATCAGCAAGGGCTTGAAGACATTGAGCTGGAAATGGCCGCTGATACCGCCGATGTTGATGGCTACATCGTTGCCGAGCACCTGGGCGCATACCATCGTCATGGCTTCGGGCTGGGTGGGATTCACCTTGCCCGGCATGATGCTGGAGCCGGGTTCATTTTCAGGAAGCATGAGTTCGCCGATGCCACAACGGGGACCGGAGGCCAGCAGGCGGATGTTGGAGGCGATGTGCATAAGACTGACTGCCAGTGTTTTCAGTGCGCCGGAGGTTTCGACCATCGCGTCATGGGCCGACAACGATTCAAATTTATTTTCAGCCGTGATGAAGGGCAGCCCGGTGAGTTCGGCTATTTTTTTTGCCACCAGCACATCATAGCCTTTGGGTGCATTCAGCCCGGTACCTACAGCTGTGCCGCCCAGCGCCAGTTCTGACAAATGGGGGAGGGTGTTTTTGAGTGCCTTCAGGCCGTGATCAAGCTGGGAGACATATCCTGAAAATTCCTGCCCCAGGGTGAGCGGGGTGGCATCCATGAGGTGGGTACGACCTGTTTTCACGATCTCTTTAAACTCTTCCGATTTCTTGGCAAGGGTGCCCTTCAGCAACTCCACCCCCGGAATGGTATTGCCGGTAACCATCTTGTATGCGGCAATGCTCATGGCAGCGGGGAAGGTGTCGTTCGAGGACTGCGATTTGTTTACATCATCGTTGGGATGGATCACCGTTTTGCCTTCGCCACCCAGTTCTCCGCCGTTCAGCACGTGGGCCCTGTTGGCGATTACCTCGTTGAGGTTCATGTTGGTTTGGGTACCCGAACCGGTTTGCCAGATCACCAGCGGGAACTGGTCATCGAGCTTGCCCTCCAGGATCTCATCACAAACTTTCACAATCAGGGCCATCTTCTCTGCAGTCAGCACGCCAAGGTCGGCATTCACCATGGCTGCCGCCTTTTTAAGGATGGCCATTCCTCGGATCATCTCTTTGGGCATGGATCCGGGCTCGCCAATCCTGAAGTTGGTGAGTGAACGCTGGGTCTGGGCTCCCCAGTACTTATCCATAGCGACCTCGATGGGTCCCATGGTGTCTTTTTCGATGCGTGTTTTCATGTGTATATGGTTTTTACTATGATATCGGAATGAAAGAGATCAATTTCAGATATTATTTCAGTAAAGGTTCAATGTTTTCAACCGGGTCGCCAATCACCGCCCTGTACCTGCCCTCAACAATCGGGCGGTGAAGAAGCCTGGGATTCTGGAGGATGATCTTCACCCATTCATGATCCTCGAAATTCTTCCCCTTCAGGTTTTGTTTAAAATATTCCTCCTGTGTACGCACCATATCAGCCGGTTTCCTGTTCAATTTCACCAGCAGGACCTCCATCTCCTTTTCCGTCAGGGGGTTCCTGATGTATTCAACCACCTCGAACGCACTGCCCGAATCCTTCAAGAATTGCAGTCCGGCCCGGGATTTTTTGCATTGAGGATGATGGTAGATCTTTAACATATTTACGATTTACGATATACGATTTACGATTTTTTTGTCACGCGTCACGCGTCACGTGTTACGTTTTTTCGTCACGTGTCACGCTTTTATGCATTGCCGTATTCCATCAGGTAGGACTTGATAAACGCGGAGAGGTCGCCATCGAGTACCGCCTGGGTATCCGACGTTTCCTGTCCCGTGCGCAGATCCTTCACCATTTTATAGGGATGCAGCACGTAACTGCGGATCTGGCTGCCCCACTCGATCTTTTTCTTCCCGCTCTCGATCACTGCGATCTTCTCCCGCTGCTTGCGGAGTTCGATTTCGTATAATTGCGACTTCAGCAATTTCAGCGCCTTTTCGCGGTTTTGCCCCTGTGAGCGGGTCTCCTGGCATTCGATGATGATTCCCGAGGGTTCGTGTTTCAGGCGAACAGCCGTCTCCACCTTATTTACATTTTGTCCGCCGGGACCACTGCTGCGAAAGGTATCCCAGCTGATCTCGGCCGGGTTGATGTCGATCACAATGTCATCGTTGATGATGGGATAAACATAGACCGATGCAAAGGAGGTGTGCCGTTTGTGGTTGGAATCGAAAGGGGAGAGCCGCACCAGCCGGTGCACGCCATTCTCGCCCTTGAGGTAGCCATAGGCATAGTCGCCGTCAAACTCCAGGGTCACCGATTTGATCCCGGCCACATCCCCCTCCTGGAAATCCACCTCGGCGATTTTGAAGCGGCTCCGCTCACCGTAACGGATATACATCCGCATAAGCATCTGAGCCCAATCCTGGCTTTCGGTGCCTCCCGCCCCGGAATTGATCTGGACGATGGCACCGAGCCTGTCTTCAACACCGCTCAGCATGTTGCGGAATTCCAGCTCCTCAATAAGGGCCAGTGTTTCGTTGTAGTGATTTTCAAGCTCCTCTTCAGTTCCTTCACCCTGGATGTGGAATTCCCACATCACCATCAGGTCTTCCTGCGTTGAAAGCGCTTTTAAAAAAGCATCAGTCCAGAGTTTTTTATCACGGATGGCACGCAGGGCCGTTTCCGCGGCCTTCGGATTATTCCAGAAATCGGGAGCCTGAGAAAGTTGTTCTTCTTCTGCTATCTGGGAAAGTTTCTTGTCGATGTCAAAGGTACCTCCTCAAGACGTCGAGCCTGGTCTTAAGGTCTCTTAGTTGGTCTTGTGCTATCATGTCAGATTTTAAGTTCTTTTAATATGTCGGCAACCAGGTCAAATTCAAAACCCTTGCCAATTACAAAAGTGATAATTTTTTCGCGGATGTTCAAGTTTTTTCCCGGTTTTATTTCCGACTTTTTTTTGAGAACCAGTTCACGCACGGTTTTTCGGTAATCTTCCTGGCTGATCTCCCTCATGGCCGACCGGATTATGATTTCAGGAATTTTGCGGCCCTTCAGCTCGTAACTGATCTTTACACGGCCCCATTTGTTGATACGGAATTTACCCCTGACGAATGTTTGGGCAAACCGTTCATCATCAATAAAACCTTCATCTTTCAGCGATTTCATCAGTATGCTGATCCTTCCCCGGGGAACCTTCCATTCAGCCAGCTTCTTCTCTGCATCCCACGCACACCGCTCCTGGTAAGCACAATAGCGGGTGATCCTTTCATAAATGCCTGCAGGATCGGGAGCGTGACTCATCCCGGTATTGTCCTTATGTTTGTTCATCACCTGTACAGCTGTGCGAACCGATTTGAGGGTTCCTGTTTAAAAGGTAAAGATAATCTTTACTTCACAGGAAAAAAAGAAAATGCCCCCATGACGCTTTGGTCACAGGGGCAAAATCATTAAGATACGGCGCCTGTAATCGAAAACAGGCTGATGTTTCAAATGGCCTGCAAGGCGGTATGCTGATTATTTGGCCTTGATTAATTCCACATTTAAACTGATTGCAACTTCAGGGCCGATAACGGCACCTCCGGTTTCAAGAAGTGAATTCCATTTAAGACCGTAATCAAGACGGTTGATGGTGGTGGATGCCCTGAAACCGGCCCGGGTGTTTCCGTAGCCATCTTTCGCGGTACCGCCATAGGTTACGGCAAACTTTACGCGTTTTGTTACGTCGCGGATGGTCAGGTTGCCGGTAAGTTCATATTTGTTGCCTGAGAGTTTCTTCATCGAGATACTTTTGAAGGTCATTGTGGGAAACTTTTCAGCATTAAAGAAATCATCTGATTTCAGATGCTTGTCACGCTGTTCATTATCGGTATTGATGCTGGCAATATCCACACTGAATTCGATGGTTGCATCCGTAAAATCAGGTTTTGCAGCAGTCAGGGTTCCGGAAAAGGATTTAAAATTTCCCTCCACTTCTGAGATGACCATGTGGGTTGCTGTGAATTTTACATTTGAGTGGACGTTGTCTACGGTCCATTTGGTTTGAGCTTCACTTTTGCCGAAGATCATCATGGTGATCACCAGGGCGAATAAAAATTTAACTGTGTTTTTCATTGTTACTTGTTTTAGGTTGTTGGTTTAATTTATTTTAATTGAAGTCATTGAAAGTGAGCCATAAATAGTTTTATCGTTAAAAAACGACACAGACTCATTTTTTTCCTGCATGGCCAATACATAAAGCAATGGGAGGAAGTGTTCGGGTGTTGGCACGGAAAGGCTTATTTCCGGCCCGAGCGAGGTGTAGTCCTTGAGTTTATGATAGTTCCCCTCCAGGATCAGTTTTTTAAATTTTTCGTTGGATTCATTTGCCCATTCATGTCCGCCATCAGGGTTGTGCCAGTTTATCAGGCGTAGATTATGAACCATGTTTCCGCTTCCGATCACAAGGATCCCTTTGCGCCGTAATCCGGCTAGTTGTCTGCCGAGGTCATAATGGGCCGAGGGGGAGAGGTTATAATCAAGGCTGAGTTGTAAAACCGGGATGGAAGCATCTGGGACCAAATGTGTAAGGATACTCCAGCTTCCATGATCAATGCCCCAGCTCTCATCCAGGCCAATATGTGAATCAGGTACTTCATCCCTGGTTTCGTAAGCAAAAGAGATACTTCCGGGGGCAGAATACTGTACCCTGAAAAGCTGCTCGGGGAATCCATAAAAATCATGGATGGTGCGCGGTTTAGGCATCGCTGTGACCATTGTTCCTGCAGTTTCCCAGTGTGCTGAAATACAGAGGATGGCCCGGGGCTTCGCGAGGGACTTGCCCAGAGATTGCCAGGCAGCAGTAAATTCGTTATTTTCAATGGCATTCATCGGGCTCCCATGACCCACGAACAGCAGCGGCATCGGGTTGGTACTTTGGCTGTTTCCGGCGGAGGTGTTAAATTCTTTCAGGTTCATGGTCTGCTGTGTTTCGATGAATGACGATGCAAAATTGCAACCTCTTCAGTGAATGGAGGTAACACAAAACAGAAATAGAGTGGTACTTTTAGGACAGGACAGGTTGCATGGCTGCGCGGAAGTCGGAGGGTGTCAGTCCGGTTTTTTTCGTAAAAACCCGCGTGAAATATGACTTTTCGTTGTATCCGAGGTCATACCCGATCTCCGAGATATTCAGGGGAGAGCTGAGCAGCAGCCGGCGTGCCTCGATCAGTTTCCGTGTCTCAATGATCTCGGAAACACTTTTACCGAACACCTTCTGGCACACCAGGTTGAGATTGCGGACAGAGGTGTTCAGCTTGTCCGCGTAAAATCCAACCCCCAGCGGCCTTTTATAATTGTCCTCGAGGATTTGCAAAAAATTCCGGAAAGCAATCCTGGCGGGGGTCCGGGCATCTTTTTCCTCCGACAGGTTGTGTTTACCCTCTGCTTCCAGCTTGGCCATCAGGGCAGACAGGAGGTACCGGTAAACATCTGGGCTCCCGGGATGTTTTTCATATTCAAACAGGATCATCTCGCATAAATTCCCGATCTCCTGCTGGCAGCTCCCCCGATTGAAGGTGAAGTTTATTTTGTCGAGAAAGTTGGAATAAAAGTGGAAATTGCTGGTGGGGATAAAATCGTTGCGATAACGGATGCACCAGCCGCGGGTTTCAGGATCGGGCATGAATTCATGCACCTTCCCCTGGGCTACATAGATCACAACCGGGGCTGTGAGGGTTTCTTCAAAAAAGTCGATAAAATGAACGGGATTCCCCTTTGTGACGATCAGCAGCTCCTCGTATTCATGACGATGTGGCTTCGTAGGATGACTTCGGATCTCCGTGATCACCTCCGCTGAAATTACAAATATGTGGAACAGCTTCTCCATTGTTTCAGGGGGTTCCCTCCCCGTTATTTTTGTTTCTCAAAAACATCCACCTCCCTGAAATAGAAGGGGCCGTGCTGGGAATTCTCACTCACCCACAACAGGTATCTGTATTCTTTCGATTTGTCCTTCAGGGGAAGAATGGTATACAGGGCTTTGCTGTTTCCCCAGAGATCTTCGGGCGGGGCGAGAAGGATGAAATTCCATCCGGCAGCCCGGGGATCGCCCTTTACCGATGGAACTTTATCCCCTGTAGCACCCCAGAGTGAGAACGACTGTGCGCCTCTTTTGATGTCCTGGGTCGTGAAAAGATGCATGCTATCCAGTTCAATTTCCTTCTGAAGATCCATCAATATCCTTCCCTCACCCTTTTCCGACCACTTGTCGTTCAGTGAATCACCTGGGAGCAGATCGTACATGCCGTCGTTGATGGCCGAAACATTCATGCCGTCATAGATAGGCCCCTTCAGCGTTGAATCAGCATCGGTGAAAAAATAGTTCACCCTGACCCCGTTTGGCTGGTGAAGGTCGGCATAATCTTTCATGGTAAGGCGGGCCGGCAGCTCCGCCAGGTTGCGGTTGTTGGTCATAACATAGCTGGCTGCAGGGACCAGATGATCATCCACATAACTTTTTGTCAGGTTCAGGGTCATGGCTTGCCGGTCGGTGAAATCATCATAGAGGGGAGAAGCCGGCCGAACCTGGTCGGAAGGGTTGTCGGAGACGGAGATGGCAAAGATTTTAATGGCCTCATTTTCAGGAAGCTGAAGGGTGCCGCTCACAGGGGAGGCTTCCAATGAATATTTAAAGAGGTAGGCATACTGGTAGGGAATGTTGAGGGTGTCCTTATGCAGATGGGTTGCGAACCATGCAACCTCATTGCGTTTGATGAACCCTTTGCCCAAACCGGTGATGCGTCCGTATTTATCCCACAGCCTGTTATCGAACTGCCCGATGTTCCCGTGATATTTCTGGATCCGGAGGGATGTTTTGGCGCCCCCTACTTTAAAGGTTCCCGAGGTATCGCTGAGGGCGCAAGCCAAAAGATAGACATGGTTGTAATTTCCTATTTTTGGCAGGATGATCTTTTGTCCCCTGCAGGCGATCATGTTGTTTTTTCCATCGGCTTTCGGACCGAAGTCAAATTGAACTCCATCGACGATCAGCGACTCCGGCATCAGTTCGGCCGGAATGCTGAGGCCCTGATCATCAAAACGGCCATTTTTCCTGTTTTTTTCACTGCTTATGGCATCTTCGTCATACGGGAGCGGCAGTTCCGCACAGGTTGGCTCAGTCAGCTTTACGGTGGAAGGCTCCAGCTGAAGTGCAAAACTCCGTATGGCAAATGGTTTCATGTCGGTCATCAGTTTCCCGTTTTTCAGGATTGCCTCGCCTGTAAGCCGCTCCTGCCCGTCGACCTCCCAGGCTTTGAGGATCTTCGCAGGCAACGATACCTCCACATTCTGAATTTCTTTTCCAACCAGTTCCTGAAGGCGGATGATCACATCCTTGCCGTTCTCAGCCTTTTTTATCGTGCGGATATCAACCTGCGATGCCGAGACCTTTGCAAAAGAAAAGCTCTTCCCCAGGGTTCCCGGATGCTGGGAAGCCTGGAAGACCCGGAGAGGCTGGTTGAGGCTGCGGCCCTGCCATTCCGAAAGTCCAGCCCTCCAGTCGCCCTTGTGGCTGTATATTCCGTAGGTAATTTCGTGGATTCCCCAATCCTGGGTTGCCTGGTCGTGGTAAAAATTGGTGGAGGGGGTGTAGAGCATTGTCAGCCTGACCGTTTTATCGTCCGGCTTGTCGGAACCGAATTTACAGTCCTCGAAAATGGTCACGCCAAAAGCACCCGACTTGTCGGTAAGGTCGAACCATTCACGGGAGGGAACTTCATACTTTTTTTCGTTGTTGTTACTCCGTTCTTCGGTACCCAGGCCCAGGTTATAGGTGGCCACCGGGTTGGAGGCGGTGAGGGGGAACGATGCCTTCAGGCTCACCCCGCGCGACTGCCAGGAGATGACGTTCCGAACGGTTAAATTTTCCTTGCCCGCTCCAAGCTGAATGTATTGGGTGAAATGAGAATTCCTGGCGTCCCGTTCAACTTTCAGGGTGCCGCGTACGGGGCCGTTTTCAACAACGGTAATGGATACCGGACCCTTTACCCAGTCGAGGGGAGGACGTTTGCGGTCATTCCAGTCCATGTTCCATGCAGGCCAGTATGCCGGATGTTCTTTCTGAAATTCCAGTCTTGAAGGGGCCGACAGGAGCTCTTTTCCCAGTTTTTTATCAATGATGCTTGAAATATCCCCGTTCTGGTTGACGGTTATTTTCAGGAACTCATTGTCGAGGGTCGTTTTTGAAACAGAGAGGGCTGTTTTATATTTGACGGCTTCGGTAGCCGGCTGAACATCAAACACTGCAAGTCCCAGGGAGGGCACTGCAGCCAGAAAAAGTACACGGAGACTGCCTTTGTTTGCCTGTATCACCTGCGAAGGAACTTCAGCGCCTGAGGCATCAAAAACTTTCACTGCTTTCGGGGCGCTTTCAGGGTAAAGAATTTCAGCCTCCACCATATCTTTACGTGGAACAGCCAGCGGGTTGTACACCACAAGTGAAATGCCTTTTCCCTGGGTATCCATGGCACGGATCACGGCCCCGGCCGAGCTTTCAAGGTTGGCCGAAAATCTGTTCAGGGCCAGCACCTCATCGTTCCATGCATATTCGTATGCTTTAGGAAGGCTTGTCCCGGGAACGATGTCATGCATCTGGCTGCCAAGGACCAGCCACCAGCCCTCGTTCATTGAACGCTGAGGATATTTTATTCCGCCGAGCCAGTCGGCCATGACGGCCAGGGGTTCAGTGGCCAGGGCAAGCTGTTCGTTCTTGCGGTTCCACCGTTTCATGTAAGCCTGTGAAGTGAGCGACCCGGAAGAATGTTCGGTGAGAAGCAGATCGCCGCTGTATGTGGGAAGCTGTTTTTTCTGATCTTCATTCAGATCCCTGAAAAGCTGGTCGGAAGAGGAGAGATAGATATTGATTTTACGGTCGGGCTGATCAAGGCATTCAACTGCATTTTTCACATCCTGCTCACGTGGTGCGCCCCCTTCATCGCCGACCCCGTAATAACGGAAATCGGCAAAAACACCATATTTATTGCCATTGTCCATCACCCGGTTCACCCAGTAGGCAGCGGTGTCGATCCGTTTTTTAATGTCGCTGCCATAGCTGGTGGCATTCAGTGCGGCTACGACCCCTTTCCCATCCGGCCCGATCCAGTTGCCGATGTTGAATGGGATCCCGGTGGCGGATCCCCAGGAAAGCTTCTGGGTGGAAAAACCCTTTAACCCGGCATGGGCCAGAACCGAAGGAAGGTGGGCCTGGAATCCAAAACAGTCGGGAAGGAGAAAATCGACACTTTCCTTGTTGAATTCACTCCTGAAATAGCCGTTCCCATGCAACACCTGGCGGATCACCGATTCGGGAGAGGGGATGTTGGCATCACATTCATCCACAGAGGAACCACCAACGAACCAGCGTCCCTGTGCGATGTATTTTTTTACCTTTTCATATTTTTCAGGATAATATTCCTTCATCATTTTATAACGGCGGGCCCCGGAGAAGGTGAAAACATAAGGTTTATATTTTTCAAGGCGCTGAAAATTCTCATCCAGCGTGTTTTTAATACACACGTTAATGGTTGCCTCATAGTCCCATCTCCATTCCGTATCGAGGTGGGCATAACCCACTGTGTAAAGTACCGGATCTTTCGACAGGTTGTATTTCGGGGCAGGCGATTTTGCGGCCTCAGACTGAGCCATTACCGGATTAAAAGTCAGTGATATCAGGAGGATCCAAACCAGGGTAGCGATGTTCTTCATAAGAGTCTAATTTTCATGGTAAAATTAGAGATTTATTTTGTTTCTCAAAAAGCCGTACTTTTGCAGAAATAAACCAATTGGAGGGGTATCCATGAAAAAATATTTGTTCATTCTGTTCGTTGGGGCCATGCTCGCCTCATGTACAGGAAATAAGGATCAGTTTACCATCAAGGGAAAGGTCAACGGCGTTGATTCAGGAATGATCTACCTGCAAAAATTTGATGTTGACCAATGGGTCAAAGTCGATTCATCTAAACTGGAAAAGGGAGAATTTTCATTCAAAGGATCTTCAGCTCTGCCGGAGATGTGGCACATCGTCATGGATGAAAAACAAATCATGCTTCCCGTGTTTGTTGAAAATGCCGGAATCAAAGTGGAGATATATGTTGACAGCCTTGATAAATCGTTGATCACAGGATCTCCTTCTCATGATATTTACCAGAAGTATCTCACCATGAATGAGTCCGTATATAAAAAGATGGATGAGAACACCATGGAGTGGAAGAAAGCAAAAGATGCCAATGATTCGGCGACAATGAAGCGCACCGATTCGGTTTCGAATGAGCTGGATAAGGAGATGAAAAAACAGCTCCAGGATTTTGCAAAGGCCAACAACAAGACTGTTGTTTCTCCCTACCTCGTTGTGCGCAACAGCTGGCAATTTGAGCTTCCCGACCTGGAAGAACTCCTTGCCGCCATGGATACCAGTCTGAACGGTTCCCAATATGTGCCGGCTCTGAAGAAACGCATTGAAATCCTGAAGCGTGTCGAAATTGGGCAGATGGCTCCTGATTTTACTTTGAATGATACCACGGGCGCTCCTGTTGCACTGTCATCTCTGAAAGGGAAGGTGCTGCTGGTTGATTTCTGGGCATCGTGGTGCAGTCCATGCCGGGCTGAGAATCCCAATGTTGTCAGGGCGTTCCAGGCATATCACAAGAAGGGATTTGATGTCCTGGGCTGTTCGTTTGACCAGAACCGGGAAAAATGGCTGAAAGCCATAAAGAATGATAAACTTACCTGGACCAATGTTTCAGATCTGAAGGGCTGGGGCAATGCTGCCGGCAAACTTTATGGCATCAATTCCATTCCCGCGAATGTTTTGCTCGACAAGGATCAGAAGATCATTGGACGTAACCTGCGCGGAGAGGAGCTGATGAAGAAGCTGGAAGAGATTTTCGGGCCGGCGGTTCCTGAGAAAAAGGGGAAAAAGTAACAGGGTAACAGGGTAACAGGGTGATAAGTAAAGGGTTGAGGTATTTCACGGTTTCATTCCAGCACTTTTTTTCAGGACGAGCAATTTTCTTGCTCATTTTCTTGATGACTTCATGGATGCTTCCTGCCCAGGGTGTTTTTGACGGCACCATTACCGGGATTGGAAAAAGCAGGATCATGCTGATGAGCATATACGGGGAGAAGCTCGCTGCGATCGATTCAACTTCCTGTGATTCCCTGGGGCATTTCAGGATCTCGCTGAATGGCCGCATGCCGGGCATGTACCGTGTCAAATGGTCCAAAGAGGGATTTGTCGACCTCGTGTGGAACAATCAAAATGTTCAGTTCAGCACCACCGGTTCAAGCCCTGAGGATAGTTTAAAGATCATCTCCTCAGTGGAAAACCAGATCAACCTGGCTTTTACAAAACTCGACCGGCTCAACCAGTCAAAACTTCAGTTGTTAATGCCGGTTGTTGACTATTATCCCCCCAATGAAGCTTTTTATACGCTCATAACCAATGAGTTTGAGGGGATCCAGCGTTCTCAGCAGCGCTATCTCGATTCGCTGGCAGGATTGTACCCGAATGCCTACGCCGTGCGAATTGCGAAAGTTTACCAGACCCCGTTCCTGCCTGTCACCCTGAAAAAGGATGTCCGGATCAACTTCCTGAAACAGCATTATTTCGACCAGGTCGATTTCAAGGATACCGCCCTGCTGCATAGCATGGTTTTTGCAAACAAGGCGATCTCCTATCTTTCATTGTACAGCAACAACCGCCTGACCCAGAAACAACTTGAAGGTGAGTTCATCAAGGCGGTCACCATCATGCTCAGCGCAGCATCGGTGAATACAGAGATATTTAAATTCTGGCTTGATTACCTGGTCGGCGGATTTGACAAGTACCACCTCGACGAGGTAATCACCTACATCGCTGATAATTTCCAGGATCCCTACGCCTGTGAAGACCAGCAGCGAAAAACGGCCCTGCAGAAAAAACTCGAAACCTTCAAGAAGATCTCCATCGGGAAAATATCACCGGATATGGAGGTGCCTGACAATAAGGGTAAACCGGTAAAGCTTTCGGCAATCAATTCGGAGTATACCCTCGTGGTGTTCTGGTCGACCCAATGTCCGCACTGCACAGCCATGATGCCCCGGCTTAAGGAATTGTATGATCAGCAAAAGCCCAGACGATTTGAGGTGATGGCCGTGTCGATCGATACCAGCCGGACTGCCTGGACAGCATTCATTAAAGAGCAGAAGCTTAGCTGGATCAATGTTTCTGATCTGAAGGGATTTGGAGGGAAGCCGGCTGATGATTTCAACATCTACGCCACGCCGACCATTTTCCTCCTGGACCGGGAAAAGAAAATCCTGTCGAAACCCATTTCGCTCAGGGAACTGGAAGCAGCCCTTCGGGAGAATAAACTCATTCAATAAATCGGTGATTTTTTTACCTTTGCACTTTTTCCGGGAAAACCGGCATTGATTTATCTTTAGGCATTGCGCACATGTACGATTATATCCAAGGAAGGCTGGTAGAAAAGAACCCGGCCTATGCGGTTGTTGATGTCAGTGGTATCGGATACCTGCTGAATATTTCCATTCACACCTATTCCCTGCTGAGGGAGGATGAAAAATGCATCCTTTACACCCATTTGGTGGTTCGTGAAGATGACATGTTGCTGTACGGTTTTGCCGACCAGTCTGAGCGTGAGCTTTTCCGGCAGCTCATCAGTGTATCCGGCGTCGGCGTCAATACGGCACGCATCATTTTATCCTCGCTGTCGCCCGAAGAGGTGATCAGGGCCATTGCCGAAGGGGATGCAGTTCAGTTACAGCGCATTAAAGGGATCGGGGCAAAGACTGCCCAAAGGATTATCATCGACTTGAAAGATAAGGTTCCACGGGAGTTGATTCCCTATGAAAAATCCGGATTTTTGCACAATACAAAGAAGGAAGAAGCGTTATCTGGATTGATCATTCTGGGCTTCCCAAAGATGCTTGCTGAGAAAGCATTGATTAAAATCATCGAAACGGAAGGAACAGGCTTGACAGTGGAACAGCTGATCAAACACGCCCTCAAGGTTTTGTAGCGTTCAGGTTCCGGAGTTTAATTCACCTTGAAGAGTTTAGTGAAGAAACGCATTTTATACTGTCTTATCTGCCTGGCCGTCCTGATTGCCACACGTATCCCGGTTTATGCCGGCGAAACAATGGACAATTATGGACTGGGCCGGTTTATTCTTTTACCCACCGACAGCATCATCACAAACCCTGATTCGGTAAAATTGCGCTATCCGTTCAATGACGAGAATGTCATGCCCGGTTCCGGGCAGGAAAGTCCGCTCTATCTCAAGAATCCGTCGAATATGAAAACCGATGTGGAATACGACCCCGTCACCCGTCAGTATTACTATTCGTACAAGATCGGGGAGACAACTTACCGGATCCCGACCACGTTGTCTTTTGACGAATTCCAGAACCAGGACCTGCAGTCCATGATCAACCAGTACTGGAAGGAGCGCTCGGAAGCAGCAAGCATGGATAATTCGAAGGGGATCATTCCAAAGATCCATATTCCCGGGAAGGTGTTTGAAACAATTTTCGGAAACAATACCGTGGATATCAGGCCGCAGGGATCGGCGGAAATTATGTTTGGCATCGTGTCGAACCGCCGCGACGACCCCATGCTGAATACCAACCAGCGCAGGCAGACCAACTTTGACTTCCAGGAGCAGATTCAGATGAATGTCATTGCGAAGATCGGAGATAAGATTGAGTTCAAGGTAAATTACAACACCGAAGCCACCTTTGATTTTGAGAACAAGCTGAAATTGAAATACGAGGGCAAGGAGGATGATATCATCCAGCTGATCGAAGCGGGGGATGTCAACCTGCCACTCAGCACCTCATTGATCCGTGGTACGGAAAGCCTTTTCGGGATCAAGACCAAATTGAGGTTTGGCCGCGTCACCGTCACAGCACTCTATTCACAGCAGAAGAGCGAGACCAAGAATATCACAGTACAGGGCAATGCGCAAACCTCAAAATTCAGGCTGCGTGCCGACGAATATGAGGAGAACAAGCACTTTTTCCTTGGTCAGAACTTCAGGGACACCTACAAGGCCTCGTTGCAGAATCTCCCGGTGATCACCTCCAATGTGAATATCCTGAAGATTGAGGTTTGGGTAACGAATATCGGGGCTGCCGTGACGGAAAACCGGAATGTTGTGGCATTCATGGATCTCGGCGAATACAAACCATACAATACCAGGCTGTTCACCGGTGATCCGAGTAAAAAATTCACATCCAATAATTCCAATGACCTGTTCCAGAAGATCATGCCTACCCCGGCCGATACCGCCCAGGTCCGCAACATCAACACTGTTTCGGGTTACCTGAAGAACCCTCCTTTCTACATGATCTCGGGCCAGGATTTTGAAAAGGTTGAAAATGCCCGTAAGCTGCTGCCTTCGGAGTTTACCTTTAACCCTAAACTGGGATTTGTCTCGCTGAACACCGCCCTCAACAGCGATCAGACCCTGGCCGTAGCTTACCAGTACCAGGTTGTGGGTGATACCGCCGTTCACATGGTCGGAGAATTCTCAGACCAAGGGATCACCTCTCCCAAGAGTTTGATCGTTAAATTGTTGAAGAGCACATCCCTCAATACCAAGCTTCCTCTCTGGAACCTGATGATGAAAAACGTTTATCCTCTGGGTGCCTACCAGGTCCAGGCGAACGATTTTACCCTGAACGTACTCTATTCCGGTAATGCGAACGGCGTTCCGACAGCATACATCACCGAGGGCAGGATTAAAGGGGTTCCCCTGATTCGGGTCCTCAATTTTGATAACCTGAATCAGCAGTTCAATCCCCCGGCCGATGGTATGTTCGATTTCATCGATCAGGCAGCAACCCAGGGAGGAACGATCCAGGCCTCGAACGGGAGGGTTTTCTTCACGGTTCTCGAACCCTTTGGCAATGACCTCAGGGACTCAATTTTAGATATCAACGATCCAAAAGGATCTGCAGCCTTAGCCGATAAATATTGCTTCGATTCCTTGTATACCATGACGAAGACCATGGCGAAACAATACCCGGATAAGAATAAATTTGTCCTTGACGGATTTTATAAATCGGCCGCAGGATCTGAAATTTCCCTTAACGCATTGAACGTACCTGCCGGATCAGTAAGGGTGACGGCAGGCGGAATCCAGTTGCAGGAAAATGTGGACTTCACCGTTGACTATACCCTTGGTCGCGTCAGGATCATCAACGACGGTATTCTCTCGTCGGGAACCCCGATCAGCATCTCCCTTGAGAGCAACGAGATGTTCAATGTTCAGACCAAACGGCTGATGGGGGCGCACATCGATTACAAGATCAACAAAGACTTCTTTATCGGGGGTACCATCCTGAACCTGAACGAGCGACCCCTCACACAAAAGGTCAATTACGGGGATGAGCCCATGTCGAATACCCTCTGGGGACTGAATCTCTCGTACCGCACCCAGTCGAGGCTGATCACCCGCTTTATTGATGCGCTGCCGCTGATTACCACCAAGGCCCCCTCGTCTATAGCCGTGGATGCTGAATTTGCCCAGTTCATTCCCGGTCATTCAAAGGCCATCGGGGCGGCCGGAACCACCTACATCGATGACTTTGAAGGCGCCAAGTCGACCATCGACCTGAAAAATATGGGAACCTGGTTTATGGCAAGCACCCCGCAGGGACAAACCACCAGCACCATGTTTCCCGAAGCTGCCAACAATACCAATCTGATGTATGGATTCAACCGCGCCAAGATAGCCTGGTATATCATTGACCCCCTGTTTTATGATAAAAATACCAGCCTGATGCCACCCAATGTTTCGAACACGGAACTGTCGAAACAATATGTCAGGCAGATATGGGAAACCGAAATTTTTCCGAACAAGCAGCCCCTGAATGGCGTTCCGGTAAACATGGCTGTTCTGAACATGGCCTATTACCCGTCGGAAAGAGGTCCCTACAATTATGATGTATTGGCTTCCCCTTACTCCAGGGGGTTGAATGCAGACGGCACCCTGGCCAACCCGGCCAGCCGCTGGGGCGGGGTGATGCGTAAGATTGAAACGACCGACTTTGAGGCCACAAACATCCAATATATCGAGTTCTGGATGATGGATCCATTCGTGTATGATTCAACCAACGCAGGCCAGTTGTATTTCAACCTGGGTGATGTTTCCGAGGATATTTTACGGGACGGGCGGAAGAGTTACGAAAATGGATTGCCCACCACATCGGTAGCGACAGGGGTTGATACAACCCTGTGGGGGCGGGTACCACAGCTGCAGTCGCTCGTGGATGCCTTCGACAACAATCCCAGTTCGCGTCCCTTCCAGGATGTCGGGTATGACGGTTTGCGCGATGCGGATGAACTTACCTTTTTTGATACGGTTTATAATGCCAAGATTAGCAACGCATTCGGGCAGAGTTCTGGTGCCTTTAAAAATGCAGCAACCGACCCATCGGCCGATGACTTTCATTATTTCCGGGGAACGGATTATGACAATGACCCGAACTTCAGCGACATATTGAACCGCTATAAAAAATACAACGGGCCCGACGGAAACAGCCCAACCACCGATCAGTCGCCCGAGAATTATCCGACCATCGCAACCACGCTTCCGAATGTGGAGGATATCAACAAGGACAACACCTTAAGTGAATCTGAGCGTTACTACCAGTATGTTGTTCAGCTTCGCCCCGACCAGATGAAACCGGGTATGAATTACATCACCAATGTATATCATGCCACCGACATTCCATTGGCCGACGGAACCCGCGGGGCGGTCAACTGGTACCAGTTCAAGATTCCCATCCGCACTCCGGATAAGGTGATCGGCGGCATCAATGATTTCAACTCGATCCGTTTCATGCGGATGTTTTTCAAGAATTTTCCACGGCCGGTAGTCTGTCGTTTTGCCACCCTTGAACTTACCCGCGGTGAATGGCGGAAATACACCTACAGCCTGCTTTCACCGGGAGAATATATCCCGGATGATTATCAGAACCAGACCCAGTTCGATATTGCCACGGTGAGCCTTGAAGAAAACGGAAGCAAACAGCCAATCCCATACGTGATGCCCCCGGGTATCGACCGTGAAACAAACTGGGGATCGACCAACATGCAAAAGCTGAATGAACAATCGATGTCATTCAATGTTTGCAACCTGGTTGATGGAGATGCCCGCGCCGCCTATAAAACCACGGAATTCGATTTTCGCCAGTTCAAGCGGCTGAAGATGTTTGTTCATGCCGAGCAGGCCATCCGCTCGCAAAACCTGAAAACCGGCGACCTCACCATCATCATGCGCCTTGGTTCCGACTTCACCGGTAACTATTACGAATATGAGATCCCGCTGAGCTTTACCCCCTGGGGAACGAGAAGCGATAATCCTGATGCCATCTGGCCTGAAAGCAACGCCTTCGACATTGAACTTGACCGGCTGGTACAGGTGAAATACAACCGGCTTGTTGCCATGCGCGACAAGGGGATTGAGCTGACCGCGGCAACACCCTATTCGGAGTATGACGGCAAAAACAAGATCACCATTGTCGGTTCGCCGACCATCAGCGATGTCAAGGCGATCATGGTCGGGATCCGGAATCCGAAAAAGAGCACACAAACGCCCGATGATGACGGGCAGGCAAAATGTGCTGAAGTCTGGGTGGATGAATTGCGTCTCTCTGACTTTAACAAACAGGGAGGATGGGCCGCCACAGCCAGGGTGGCCGTCGAACTGGCTGACCTCGGACGCATTCAGTTAACCGGGTCTTACAGCAGCGCAGGTTTTGGGACCCTCGAACAAAAACAGACCCAACGGCAAATGGAATCGATCCTCACCTTCGGCTTCGATACCGATCTAGAATTGGGTAAGTTCTTCCCGGCCAAGTCAGGAGTCAGGATCCCGATGCACTTCGATTATTCCATGCAGCAAAACAGCCCGAAGTACGATCCGCTTAATCCTGACCTGTACCTGTCGGATGTGCTGAATGCGTTTGATACAAAGGAGCAGAAGGATTCCATAAAACACCTTACACAGGGCTACACCCAGCGGAAAAACTTCAACCTGATGAATGTCAGGAAGGATCGCACCTCCAATAAAAAACCAAGGATTTATGACATTGAGAACTTCAACATCAGTTATGCATATTCTGAAATTTACCATCGTGATGTTGATATTGAGTATGACCTGAAGAAGACCTATGCAGGGGGACTGGGATATAATTTTGCCACCCAGCCTAAAAATGTAGTGCCGTTCCAGCGTGTGGCGGTGTTAAGCCGTTCAAAGGCATTTGCTTTGATCAAGGATTTCAATTTCTATTACCTCCCCAAATCATTTGCCTTCCGCACCGACATGAACCGGGAGTTCAACCAGCGCAAATACAGGAACAAGAGCCAGGCCATCGTCCCGATGGAGACCTTTTACATCAAGCGATGGGACTGGAGCCGCACCTATGACCTGAAATACGATTTTTCGAAATCACTCAGGATCAGCCTTGTCGCCAATGCCAATGCATTTATCAACGAACCTCCGGGACAGATCGACCGTTCCAACCGCGACCAGGTTTGGAGTGAAATTTTCTCCTTCGGGACCATGAACAATTATAACCAGGGATTTAATGTGACCTGGGACATTCCCATCCCCAAGATACCCTATCTCGATTTCATCAACGTGACGGCTGCTTACCAATCAACCTACCGATGGACCGCCACGCCGATCTCCATCCAGGCCCAGTTTGGCAACTCCATCGAAAATGCATCCCAGAAGAGTTTGAACGGAGGATTGAACCTGGTAACCTTGTACAATAAGATCCCATACCTCAAAAGAATAAACCAGAACGCATCATCCAATTCCCGGAATGTCCCTCCACCCCAGCCAAAAGTTGTCAAGGATAAAAATCTTGCCAAGCAGGACAGCATCAAACTTCAGAAGACCGGTCCCAGCGTGGGCAAGATCATCCTGGATGGGACGATCCGTTTCCTGATGGGGGTGAGGACCGCAAGGTTCACCTATGCCCAGGGAGCAGGAACCCTTTTGCCTGGTTTCAAACCTGAACCCATCGCGCTGGGCAACAACTGGAATATAAATGCGCCGGGACTTGGTTTCGTTTTTGGTGATCAGCGGGATATTCGTCCAAATGCCATCGAACATGACTGGATCACGTCAGATACCATGCTGAATAACCCTTACATCAACAAATTCAATGAAAACCTGAATATTACCGTCAGCCTTGAACCGATCAGGGACTTGAAAATAGAGGTGGTGGCAAACAGGCAATATTCAAAGACCCACCAGGAGTATTACAGGGCGGATGCCAGCGGGGCATTCAAAAACTACTCCCCGATGGACATGGGAAGTTTCTCCATGTCGTACATCATGATCGGAACCTCCTTTGATAAAGAGGACGAGTTCGGGAAATCCCAGACATTTGAATTGATGAAATCATACCGGATGCAGATTGCCATGCGGTATGCAGCGGAAAACCCGAATTCGAAAACATTCAATGACTCGACCGGCTTCCCTTCAGGGTATGGCCCAACCAACCAGGAGGTGCTGGTTACCGCTTTCCTGGCAGCCTATTCAGGAAAGGACCCTGCGAAAATCAAACTCTCCGCCTTCCCGAGCATTCCGCTTCCCAACTGGCGGGTAACCTATGATGGTCTTTCCAAGCTGAAAATTTTCAAAACCTGGCTTCGTACCCTCACCCTGAGCCATGCATATCTCTCCACTTACAGCGTTGGCAGTTTCAATTCGAACATCTATTACGCGGAGCAAAACGGGATGCCTTCAGTAACAGACAATGCGGGCAATTTCATTCCACAGGCCCAGATGACGGTTGTTTCGCTTACCGAACAGTTCAACCCCCTGTTTAAGATTGACCTTGGTTTCATAAACAGCCTCCTGGCCAGTCTCGAACTGCGTCGTGCCAGGAATTTGTCATTCAGTTTTGCAAACAACCAGATGACTGAAATTACAAGCAATGAATTTATCATCGGGATGGGATACCGGTTAAAAGGAATCCGTTTCAATCTTTCGGGCATGCTGGGCGGAGGAAAGAAGATGAAATCCAGCAGCGACCTGAACCTGAAACTTGATTTCTCGATCCGTAAAAACAAGACCGTGCTGCGGAGGGTCGACCAGGAGGTGAACCAGATCTCTGTTGGCCAGCAGGTGCTTTCGCTCAATTTCTCAGCCGACTATAACCTGAGCGCCCGGTTCAATGTGCGCTTCTATTTCGATAAGATCATCAACACCCCCTATGTTTCAAATCAATACCGCACCTCAAACACCAAAGGGGGCATTGCCTTGCGATTTACCCTGTCGCAATAAATCATTTTGTCATTTTAATTTGGCATGACTGCCGGTATTTTTTAAAAAAGATGTATTTTTGAAAAAACATTAAATACAATGACTATGAACGTTCCTGCAAATCTGAAGTACACGAAAGACCATGAATGGCTGAAAGTTGAAGGTGACCTGGCTTTGATCGGCATTACTGATTATGCACAGCATGAATTGGGCGATATTGTTTATGTGGAGGTGGAAACCGTTGGTGAAACCATTGGCAAACATGAATCATTTGGTACCATCGAAGCTGTTAAAACCGTGTCCGACATGTTTATGCCGGTATCCGGAGAAATCCTTGCATTCAACGAGGATCTCACCACAAAGCCTGAAACGATCAATCAGGATCCGTATGACAAAGGATGGGTGGTAAAGATAAAGATTTCAGATGCAGGAGAAATAGCCGAATTGCTTGATGCAGCCCAATATCAGGCGCTGATCGGGGACTGATGCAGTTAACGGGAGTTGGCTTTAAAGTAATCAAATACCAGCTTTCCTTTTGCTTTCCCAATGACCTCCTGTAACTCTTCGAGGGAAGCCTGCCGGATGTTTTTTACCGACTTGAATTTCCATAGCATTTTCTGATTGAGACTAAACCCAATGCCCGGAATTTCCATGAGCTGAGGCGACATGGTTGATTTTTCACGAAGGCGCCGGTGATGGGTGATGCCAAAGCGGTGCGCTTCATCCCGCATCTGCTGGATGATCCTGAGCGATTCTGATTTTTTATCCAGGTACATCGGGAGCGGATCGTTGGGATAATAGATCTCTTCCAGTTTTTTTGCAATCCCGATGACGGTCATTTTTCCTGTCAGTCCAAGCTTGTCCAGGCTTTTGAGCGCGGCGCTCAGCTGGCCTTTCCCGCCATCGACGATGATCAGTTGGGGAAGCGGTTTCCCTTCGTCCATCAATCGTTTGTACCGGCGGAAGATGATCTCCTCCATGGAGGCAAAATCGTTGGGACCCTCCACTGTTTTGATGTTGAAATGACGGTATTCGCTTTTGTCGGGTCTGGCATTTTTAAAGCAGACCATCGCAGCCACCGGATTGCTTCCCTGGATATTGGAGTTGTCGAAACATTCGATGTGTACCGGCAATTCGGTCATGCGGAGATCCTTCATCATGGTATCCAGGATTCGGCGAGATTTATGTTCCGGGTCGACAAGTTCTTTCTGTTTTTCCCGTTCGAGCTGGTAATATTTTACATTACGCTCGGAGAGTTCCAGCAGTTTCTTTTTGTCTCCGATCTTGGGTACGGTGAAGGTTACCCCGGGAATTTCAAAATCCACGGTAAAGGGTAAAATAATCTCGGGGGAGACGCTTTCGAACCGCTGCCTGATCTCGGTCATGGCAAACCCGAGCAGTTCTTCGGGACTTTCATCCAGCTTTTTAATAAGCTCGATCGTGTGAACCTGGATGATGGCTCCATTCATCACCTTCATGAAATTGACATAGGCATGCGACCCGGAGGAGACAATGGAGAAGACATCCACATTGTTGATGGAGGGGTTGACCACGGTGGATTTGCTCTGGTACTTATCGAGCAGGGCCAGTTTCTCCTTGATGAAATGTGCCTTTTCAAATTCCTGCGTACCGGCATAGTGCATCATGAGCTCTCTCAGCTGTTTTGCAACCGTGGTGATGTTTCCTTTGATGATCTCTTTGATTGCCGCGATCGAGTTGTCGTAATCTTCGGCACTTTGATGGCCTTCGCAGGGTCCCTTACAGTTCCCGATATGATATTCAAGACAGACCCTGAATTTTTTTGCCTGAAGGTTCTTTTCGGTGAGCAACAGGGCACAGTTGCGCAGCGGATAAAGCTGACGGCTCAATTCAAGCAGGGTATGCATAAGCCGCACATTGGCATACGGTCCGAAATAGGCTGATCCGTCGCGGATCACATGGCGTGTAGGGAAGATCCTTGGAAACGGTTCATTTTTAATACAGATCCAGGGGAAGGTTTTGTCATCCTTCAGCGCCACATTGTAGTGTGGCTGATACTTCTTGATCAGGTTGTTTTCAAGGAGGAGGGCATCCTGTTCGGTTTCAACCACGATGTATTTGATGTCGGCGATTTTCCGCACCAGCATCTGCACCTTCCCGCTGATCGAGTTTATTTTGGCAAAATAGGAACTTACCCGTTTCCTCAGGTCCTTGGCTTTCCCGACATAGATGATCTTGTTCTTATCATCGAAATACTGGTAAACACCGGGTTTGTGAGGCAGGTTCCTCACGATGGATTCGAGATGTGAAAAATATTTATTCAGAGAATTGACCACTTTTTTGAACGGAATAATCCCGGCAAAGATATCTGAAATTTCCTACACCGGCTACCGGTCCATTCCGTTATCGAACTCGAACTTCGCCTCCTTCTGCTTTTTCCCGTTGGTGCCGAAATTAAAGACGAAACCGGCATATATTACACGGGCATCGCGGCGGCGCGTCGATTCCTGGATCAAAACAGGCGTGTTTACGGTGGACTTGTAAGTCTGGGAGTTGAAAAGGTCAGAAATGGTGGCAATCAGGGAGATCCGTTTCTTCCAGAAATCCTGGCGGAAGCCCAGGTTTACCACCCAGGTAGGAAGCCGGTTTCCCTGCGGCGTGAGGACCTCTGACCGGTATTGTCCGAAAATCTGGAACAGGGTCGTCTTTGTGATGTTGAACGATGCATTTATTTTGGCGTTCCATGAAAAGGTGGATTTGTTGCTTCCATATCCAATGTTGGAGGCATCGATCACACTGTAAAATCCCGAGGTACTGAAGTTAAGGTTCATGATCTTTCCCGCCTGCCAGCTGCCGCTTAAATCAACGCCGGCCGACTGGTCTTTGGCCATGTTCTCGATGGTGGTTTTGAGCACACTGTCGTTCACACTCGTGGTGACCCTGGTAAATCCGTTGATCTTGTAACGGTAAAAGAGGGTAGGGATGATGATGAAGTTCTCAGGCCTGAATGCATAGCCAAATTCGATTGAATGAATATCTTCGGGTTTGAGACCGGGGTTGCCAACATAAATATTTCGCGGATCGCGGAATTCGGGAACCGGGTTCATGTCCTCCCCATCGGGACGGTTAACACGCCTGCTGTAATTCAACTGCCATTCATTTTTTCCGGATGCCAGTGCCAGGTGAAGGGTAGGGTAGAGGGCAAAGTAGTTGCTGTTGATGGCCGTATCGAGGGTGATGAATTTCAGATCAACGGTTGTTTCTTCGGCGCGCAGCCCTGCCATGGCGGTGAACTTTTTCCATGTGCCGGTCACAGTGCCATAAAGTGCATACACCGTCTGGTTTGATTTGAAATGGTTGCTGGCTGCGGTATCGTTGTACCATTTCCCTGATTCCGGATCCAGGTGATCGACCACCTGGTCCTGGTCGCTGATCTCCACGATCTGCTGATAACCTCCTTCAAAGCTTGCATTTTCCCAGAGCGGACGGGAATAGTTGGCCGAGAAATTGAACTCCTGATTCCCGTTATTCCCGGTTGTATGATCCTGCCCCCGGGGATAGGCTGGAAGGGTGTAGTCATCGGTCCAGTAATCATCTTCCTTTTCTGTTTCCTGCTGGTATTCAAAATCGGCCCGGAAAATATGCTCCGCCTCCCTGTTAAAGACATGCTCATAAAAGGCAGTCAATCCGGCACTTTGCTCACCCTCTGTGCCTGAAAGGGTGCGGGTGTACTGTTCCTCCGGTTGCAGGTTATTGTCCCTGTAAAGGTTTTCATCGGTATTGGAACGCTTGTTCTCACGGAAGTTATAGGTGCCCGAAATGCCTGCCACATCCTTTTTCCCCATGCTCCAGTCCGATCCCATCTGCGCCAGGTGCGACAAAGAGCGTGAGTACCCCGTGGAGGTTTGTTCCAGGTAGGTCGACTGGTTCGTCACGGTGTCGATGGTCTGGGAACTGAGATCGCCGCTGCGGAAGCGGTAATCCTGCCGGTACCCGTAACTTCCGAAGAGGTTGATCTTGCCGGTGTTGTAGTTGATCTGAAGATTTGTATTGAAGCGGCTGTTATTGCCGGCATTGGCCCCGAGAATGGTGTTGATCCCGGCTTTCCGTTCCTTTTTCAGAATGATGTTGATGATGCCGCCGGTACCATCGGGACGGTATTTGGCCGATGGATTGGTGATGACTTCTATTTTTTCGACCAGGGAGGCGGGCATCTGTTCCAGGTTTGCAGCACCGGTCATGACCGATGGCCGGCCATTGATCAGGATCGTCACATTTCCCGATCCACGGAGGCTTATGTTCCCGTCGATATCCACCGAAATCGACGGAATAGTCTGGAGCATATCGGTCACGGTCCCGGTTTGTGCCTGGATATCCTTCTGCACATTGAAGACCTTCCGGTCGATCTTGTTGATCATCATACTCCGTTCGGCGGTAACGGTCACTTCACTCATGGTGATGGAAGAAGTTCCGATGGTCAGGGTTCCCAGGTCTGCCTTCGGACTTTTACGGCTGATCAACACGGGCCGTGAACGCTGTTTCTCATAGCCGATGAAGGTGTATTCGAGGTAGAAAGTGCCATAGGGAACATCCTTCATCCTGAAAAAACCTGTACTGTCGGAAACCACGCCGGTAACCATCGCATGGTTGATGGTGTCCCTGCAAACGATGTTGGCGTACTCAACCGGAGCTTTGGTTTGCGCATCAATGATTTTTCCTGAAATGGAACCGGGAAATTTATTTTGAGCTAAAATGGGAAATGAGAACAATGAGAAAATCAGGAGCAGAATGAGCGGTCGTGTCATAGGCAGATCGGGAATTACATGACCGTAAAGGTAGGTAAAAATCACTTCGAGGGATCTGTCCCGGCAGTATTTTGGGGCATTTCAGTCAGGGGATCATGGTTTCCCCTCAGGGAGGGTAAAGATAAATGTTGACCCTTTTCCGGGTTCACTTTCGATGCGGAATTCCCCATTGTGACGCTTGATGAATTCCTTGCAGAGGGTCAGTCCGATCCCGGTTCCCGATTCGTTCTCAGTTCCTGCCTTCGGGTTTTGAAAATCGTAGATCATGAGGGCATTGCAGATTTCCGGTGTCATCCCGATGCCGTTATCCCTGACCATGATCTCAAGGAACCCTGGATGAGCCGATTTGCCGGCAGAAATCTCAATGCTTCCTCCGCGCGGGGTGAACTTCAACGCATTGCCAATCAGGTTCCTGAAAATGGAAGCGGTCATATTCTCATCCACTCTTCCCGCGAATCCCGGGGGAACATGGTTGGTAATGCTGATCTCCTTTTCGGCTGCTTTGATGCTCACCATCTCAATACAGGATGAAACCATGATTTCAAGGGATAGGCTTTTAGGTTCAAAATCTCCAAGTCCCTGCTGTGCGCGATACCATGTGACAAGCTGTTCCGACAACTGATAGGTTTTTTTTGTCGAATTCAGGATCAGGTTATTTATGTGGATAAGTTCAGAAACCGGCATCTTTGACCCCTCTGTTTTGACAATCTCACCCAGGCCGAGTGCGCCTGATAAAGGTGATTTGAGGTCATGTGCAACAAGAGAGAAAAGGGTATCCTTTGTATGGATAAGCTTTTGCAGTTCATCATTCTGCCGGAGAATCAGTTTGAATTGACTTTCGATAAGCCTCTTGAAGAGCAGAATGCCACCCGCGCCTGCCAGCAAAAGAAAAAGGTGAAGCAGCCCCACGATCAGGATTTGATTCTGAATGGCGGAATAGTACCGTTCCGATTGCATGGTCACGCTGATGCCCCCCCTTACTTCACCTAACTTATAACCCTGTTTGGCATGACATCGCAGGCAGGATTGATCAGTAAAAAGGGGTGCCATATAACGAAAAACCTTGATGCTGTCATTTCTGACAAGATCAAAGGCCTCTTTTTTGCCCTTTCCAAATGATCGCAGCGCCTGAATTTCCCATGCATCCGGTTTGTTTGCAGGCCTGATCGGATTCAGGCTTGTGATATGATATTGCACATTAACCTTTTTCCGGGCAAGCTCTGCAATCTGGCGGGTCATGAAGGCAGGGTTGATCTTGGTCAGATGCATCCCTTCGGTGGTGATCAAATCTCTTTTCGGATCAATAAGATATTCGTTTGGTTTCACATTGCCGGTAACCGGGGCATAGATCCCGCCAAGCGAGGCATTCCAGGCCCGGGTCGTCAGGATCTCCTCGAAGAATGAACGCGAGGCCTCTTTGATAATCAGATGGTTATTTTCATAAATGAAATGAAGGTTAACCAGGAATGAACCCAGGATAAAGAAAATCCACAGTATCAATAAAAGGAAGATGTTTTTTTTCTTCACCGGGAATTTTTTAACATATAAAGGTAAGCATTACTTTGTTAAATATTATTTAATCATCTGTTATTTTAAGGAACCTCAGTACCTGAAGTGTGATGGTTTTCCTTGCCATCGCGAAATCGCTTATCTCCTGCTGACTTTTAGGCTCAACCAGGGTTGCGATGAAATACACCTTCCCTTTCGTTTCAATCCACCCTACAAACCAGCCGTAGTTGTTGCCATTCCGAATAGCCCAGCCGGTTTTACCACTCAGGGTGTATTCCGGGGTGGTTTCCTGCACCATGATGACTTTCATCTCTTCCATAACCGAACTTTTCAAAGGAAGCTTCTCCTCATAAAGCCGCTTTAAAAAATCGACCTGCTGTCGGGGTGTGATCCTTGAATTCCCCTCCAGCCAGAAAAGGTCAATGTCCTCTGGGTGAACATCCATTCCCTTATAATTCATTTTTTCAAGAGATGACTTCATCCTGGCTGCGCCAATTTTACGGGCCAGCTCCTGGTAACAGGGAACGCAGGAAACCTGGAAGGCATCGCGCAAACTGAGATCTTGTTCCCATTGTGGAAGTCTCCTTTCCTCCCCCTTCCATTTGAATACATGGTTTGGCTTTATTACCCCGGTCTCCAGTCCGATAAGGGTATTCGGTATCTTGAAGGTGGATGCCGGGAGATATCCGCTGTCCCACCTGGCAGGATTATATCCGAATGAGCTACCTGATTGCGGGTCGAAGATGAGTATGGTTCCGGCCATTCCGTATTTGTCAAAAATGCCCTTCAGGATCAATAACGAATCGGTCTCCGATTTCATGGCCGTAACCTGTTTCATGATGTCGTTCGGAATGGTCGCTGAAAGAACATATTGTGAAATCTTCCATTGACCATCTTTCTTCACAAGAACACCTGAACCCCTGCAAACCCCCATTTTCGTATCCAGCAACTCATCGAACCAGGCTGTGAGGCCATTGTCAGCCAGGCCGGTATTTCGGCTGACCACCTTAAAATCCCAGGTCTTTTTCCGTTCAAAGTGCGGTCTGCACCACGCGCTGAATTCCGCAGAGGTCCATCGTTCCGTGGCATCGGTTCCAATGAAGACCCCGTCGCTGGTCATGGCAGCAATATATGCGGCGTGGTTGGCTTCGGCGGCATCGCGGTGCCATTTATCCAGTATAGCGTTCACCTGATCAGAGGCAGGATCTTTGTCAGCCTTTTCCGGAATTGGCTGTGCCGAAACAAGTTGGTAAAATAACAGCGCCTGAAGGATGAAAATTAAGTTCTTCATAGGAGTATTGAAAAATATTATAGGCAATAAAATTACACAGAAAAGTATTGCTAATTTTGAATGTTCCGAAATCAAAAAACACAATGGCAATACCAACTTCCCGAACCAAAGAGGCAGGTGTGATCTCAGTTGATCAGGAAAAGTGCACCGGCTGCGGCCAGTGCATGGCAGTTTGCCCTGAAGAGGCGATCAGTATCAGTGGCCGGTTCATCTCCCGTGATGATTTATTCGACCTGTCTGACAGGGAGAAAGCAGCTTCGTACGACTCGCTGATGAATTTGCTGAATCACCGCAGAAGCATCCGGAATTTTAAAAACATCCCGGTCGAAAGTGGTTTGATACAACAGGTACTTGATGCTGCAAAATCTGCCCCGATGGGACTCCCGCCAACGGATGTCAATGTCATCGTGTTTGAAACCAGGGAAAAGGTGCGTGCTTTTACCGAAGATTTTTGCCGCTACCTTGAGAAGATCAGGTGGATTGCATCAGGTTGGTTTTTAACAATGATGAAGCCGGTCTGGGGAAAGGAAACTGATGAACTTTTCCGGAGCTTTATGCGTCCGCTTATCGACAAGTACATCAACTCGATGAAAATAGGCGAGGATGTTGTGGCCTACGATGCGCCCGTTGCCATCTATTTCTATGGTTCTCCCTGGTGTGATCCCGCCGATCCAATTATTGCAGCCACCTATGCCATGTTCGCGGCCGAATCGCTGGGATTGGGAACCTGCATGCTCGGGGCCATCCACCCGTTGATCCAGAACGGTAAGGCAGCCGCGAAATTCAGAAAAGATCACGGAATCCGCTTAAAAAGCCGGGAAGGGATCTTCATCATTATGGGATACCCGAAACCGGTTTTTATTAAATGGATCAAACGGGGATTTGCCTCGGTGAATTGACAATCAATCATGATATATTCATCCTCGCGGATTGATTCTTTTTTTCAGAAAGATCACACTTTTTTAAGACCTTTGAGAAAATCCTTTTTATGAAAAAAATAACCTGGTTTTTGATCGCAATAATGAGCTTTATGGTCCATGGCTCTATTGCACAAAAGGGGGGACAGGAATACAAGGTGATTAAAACCATCCCGGTGGATGGAAATGGAGGGTGGGATTATCTTATAGTCGATAAACCAACCCAGCGGCTGTTTGTTTCGCACGGCACCTGTGTTGATGTGGTTGATCTGAAGACGCTTAAGGTTCTCGACAAGGTCCCCACAGGCAAGAACCCTGATGCCATCCTGTATGATCCGTTCAGAAACCGCATCTTTACCTTTAATGGCAGGGGGAGTTCGGTCACGGCCATTGATGCAAAAACAAACCAGGTGGCAGGCACCCTGCCGGTTTCAGGAAAACCTGAAGCTGCGGTGACCGATGGAAAGGGAAAGATCTTCTGCAACATCGAGGATAAATCGACCGTTGTGAAGTTCGATGCTCTCACCCTGAAAATTGAAGCTGAATGGCCCCTTGACCCGGGAAAAGAGCCCACGGGGCTCGGTTTTGATCCTAAAACCAACAGGCTTTTTTCTGCATGCAGCGAATCAAATCAGATGGTTGCGCAAACGCTGGCCACCCGGAAAAGTGCACGCACCATCACCTATGATGAAACGACGAAAAGAATCTATCTGTCATCTGCAGACGTAAGTATGGAAAACGGAAAAAGGAGCATCATTCCCAGATCCTTTGAGATCCTGGTAGTCGGTAAATAGTTCCCTTCCGGAAGGAGGCTTCCGTGCCACCTGGTATTTACTTAACAGGGATTCCTGGGGCTGATGACGAAAAAATATCTGTAAAGTAAAGTTTGATGATCGATTTAAGAAGTGACACCGTTACACGTCCGTCAAAGGAGATGCTGGAAGCCATGTTTGCAGCGCAGGTTGGCGATGATGTTTTTGGTGATGACCCCACGGTGAATGCCCTGGAGGCGAAGGCTGCGGAGATGTTTGGCAGGGAAGCAGCCATCTACTGCCCATCGGGCACCATGACAAACCAGATTGCCATCAATGTGCATACCCGGCCGGGGGATGAGGTGATCTGCCATAAATATGCCCACATCTATTATTACGAGGGCGGATCCATCATGCGCAATTCGGGGGCATCGGTATGCCTGCTTGACGGACCCCGCGGGCAAATTACCGCGGAGGAGGTTGAAAGCCACATCAACCCCGATGATATTCACCGGCCGGTGACCTCAATGGTTGAGGTTGAAAATACCATGAACAAGGGAGGGGGAACCATTTACAAGTATGATGACCTGGTATCGATCTCAGCCGTATGCCGGAAACACGGGCTCAGACTTCATCTCGATGGGGCGCGTTTATTCCATGCCCTGGTGGAGACCGGCGAAAAACCGGATGATTATGCCAGGCTGTTCGACTCGGTTTCAATCTGCCTGTCGAAAGGACTTGGAGCGCCCATTGGTTCGTTGCTGATTGGCGACAAATTGTTCATCAAGCGTGCACGAAGGGTAAGGAAGGCATTTGGAGGTGCCATGCGTCAGGCAGGGTACCTGGCTGCTGCCGGCATTTATGCCCTCGACAACAACATTGACCGGCTGAAGGTGGATAATGAAAGGGCCCGGTCCCTTGGAAATATTCTGGAAAAACTATCCTTTGTTGAGTCATTGATCCCGGTCGAATCAAATATTTTGATTTTCCGGTTGCGGAAAAAGAATAGTGCCAAAGAATTTCTGGCAGTGTTAAGGGATCAGGATATCCATGCCCTGCCGATTGACCCGCAGACGGTACGGTTTGTAACGCACCTTGATTTTACCGATGCCATGATGATGAAAGTGGAAACCGTGCTGAAAACGCTCAAATTCTAAAAACAGCCTTCAATATTCGGCATTCGATATTCTAAATTCGACCTTCACTTCCGCATCCCATCCCATCCCTGGGCTGTTATCGGGATGGATTTCCCATCGGGGGTGATCATGTTTTTTCCCTCTGAGGCTGCATTCATATGGCCGATGATGGAAATCCCGGTGATATCTTTGACCTTTTCGTAATCCTCCTGTTTCACGGTGAAGAGCAATTCGTAGTCCTCCCCGCCACTCAGGGCAGCAACACTCGGGATGATTTTATACTCCTTTGCGAGTTCCTTTGTGTATTCATCCATCGGAATTTTTCCTTCGAAAAGTTTGCACCCGACGCCCGATTGTTTACAAAGGTGAAGGATCTCGGAGGCCAGTCCGTCTGAAATGTCGATCATTGATGTGGGTTTTACGCCGATTCCCAGGAGCAGATTGCGCACATCAGTACGGGCCTCTGGCCGTAATTGCCGACCGATCTGGTAGTCGAACCCCGTCAGTTCTGGCTGCATGTTGGGATCAGCCTGGAACACCGACTTCTCCCGTTCAAGGATAAGCAGCCCGATATAGGCGCTTCCCAGATCGCCGGTAACGCAGAGCAGGTCGCCCGATCTGGCGCCGCTCCGGTAGGTGACCTCCTCTTTTTTAGCCTCACCCAAAATGGAGACGGAGATCATCAGTCCCTTCACATTCGAACTGGTGTCGCCGCCGACAAGGTCGATCCTGTATTTTTCACAAGCCATCAGAACACCGGCGTAAAGTTCGTCGAGCGCTTCGGCCGAAAACCGGCTTGAAACAGCCAATGAAACGGTCATTTGCCTGGGAATACCGTTCATTGCCGCAATGTCTGAGATGTTTACAACAACAGCCTTATAGCCAAGGTGCTTGAAGGGCATGTAGGTCAGGTCAAAATGAATTCCCTCCACCAGCAGGTCAGTGGAAAACAGGATGACTTTGTCTCCGGCATCAATCACGGCAGCATCATCACCAATTCCCATCAACGTTTCGGCATGATGGTATTTGACATCCTTTGTCAACCGGTCAATAAGACCAAATTCACCCAGTTCGGCCAGGGAGGTCAACTTCGGTTTCTTCTCTGCCGGCTGCTTGTCTTTTTTCTCAAACATGTGTTAAACTTCACGGAAACGGTTCGTCCCCGGTAATACCAACCTACTTCTTGGCTTTCTTCTCCTTTTTTTCCAGTCTTTTTTCCTTCAACGATTTGGTCGGCTCTTTTTTAACCTCTTTTTTTTGATCTTGTCCTTTTGACATGACGTTCAGTATTAAAGTTAATAAATAGGTTCACTGTACATTAAAATGGCATTCCATCGCCCGAAGGCATCTCATCATAACCTGGAATCGGCTCCTGTTCCGGCGGAATCGACTGCCCTGCGCCTTTTTTAACAATTTTCCAGGCTTTGGCTTCCGTGTACCACCTGCTGTTGAATTCACGGCTCTCCAGGTCAAAGGAAACCTCGGCATTGTCTCCCTCGGTAAGCTTAAACTGATCGATTTTGTCACCCCAGAGTGAAAAACATATTTTCCGGGGAACCTGAGCAGCAGTTTCCAGGATAAATTCCTGTTTTTTCCAGGTCCCGTTCTTTCCTGCGCCTGACTGAAGGGGCAAAAGTTTGATAATCCTTCCAGTTATATCCATGATAATCAATTGTTTTTAAATTGAAAACCTGAATGTCTTCAACGAAGCTAAATTAACACAATTCAATGAGATTTCTTTACAGGGAAGAATGGATATTCATTTATTTGTTTATCCGTATTTTTTGACGATCCTCTTCAGATCTTCCTGCGATACCGGTTTGGCAAGAAAATCGTTGAAGCCGGCATCCTGAGCTTTGTATCTATCCTCATTCGATGTAAATGCTGTGAGCGCGATCACAGGCAACCCGGGACGGAAAGATCGTATGATCTTCGTGGCCGTATAACCATCCATTACAGGCATTTTCAGATCCATGAGCACCATGGAGATCTCCGGATGCGCTTTGCAGCGATCCACCGCCTCTTTACCGTCGACAGCAAAGTAGGTTTTGGAGGAGAATTCCTTCATGATGATTTCAAGAAAATAGCTGCTGATGGACTCATCTTCAGCAATGAGGATGACGGGAGCTTTTGAAATATTTGGTTCAGGAACATTTTCTGCCTGCGAGGTCAATAAATCCGGTATGGTCTCGTAGGGCAGAGAGAATATGACAGTCGTTCCGATCCCAACTTCTGATTCTATTTTGATATCCCCCCCCAGTAAACGGACGAGTCCGACAGCGATCGTCAGCCCTAGTCCGCTGCCTTCGTAACTCCGTGTGGTTGTATGATCTCCCTGCATAAAGGGGATGAAGATCTTTTCCAGCACTTCACTGCTGATGCCAATTCCGGTGTCGCTTAAAAAAAATTCAATTTCGCCGGGGTGAACGATATACCCAATGGAGATGGAACCTTTCTTTGTAAACTTGAATGCATTGTCAAGCAGGGCATGGAAAATTTTCTGAAGGAACTCCTCGTCCGTATGCAGAATGCTGACATGGGGGAATTCAGGGACCTTCAGGAGCAGCGAGAGGTGATTTATTATGCAAAGCCGGTCGTACTTCTTCACCATGTTCTGAAGAAACTTCCCGATATCCATTTCTCTGATGATTGGCTTGTGGGATCCGGCGGCCAGCAACGAAACATCAATATAATCTGTAATCGTCCGCAGTAACCTGTCGCTCGATGTTTTTAGCAGGAAGACATACTCTTCCCTTTCAGACTGGGTGACATTCTGATGGGAAAGCAAGTTGCCAAACCCGATGATCCCGTTAAGCGGAGTGCGAACTTCGTGCGAGATGTTATTCATGAAGGCAGTTTTGATCCGGTCACTTGCTTCAGCATTTTCTTTTGCCTTGATCAACTCTTTCTCCATGATCGTCCGTTCAGTGATGTCGGCATCCGAGCCCCGGTATCCTGTGAGCACTCCGGCCTGGTCAAAAACGGGAATCCCTTTGGTTGAAATCCAGACCTCTTTTCCTTCAGATGTGATGATTTTATTAACAAAATCATGAAAGTGTCCTTTTTTCTCCAAAACCTCCAAAGCTGCCAGCCTGATTTTCTCCTGGTCAACCCCCGTGTACAGATCATAATAATGCATTTTTCCGACCATTTCCTCCGGCGTAAAACCATAAACCGTCTTTGAAACGGGACTCACGTAGGTATACAATCCTGTATTGTCAACTTCCCAGACCACCTCACGGCTGTGTTCAGTAAGCAGCCGCAAACGTTCTTCGCTGTTTTTCAGATTCATTGCAATCTGTTCTTCGAGCTCCTTCACGGGCTCTTCGGACCACTGATGATCAGGAATGCCACTGACCACCACCCGGTAACCCGGCCTGCCTTCAGCATCAGGTTCAGTGGAGATTTCCACCCCGGCCCTGAAAGGATGACCGTGATTGCGTTTAATCCTTATTGGATAATGTTTTGGTGCACTTGTTTCAAAACGGGTTTTAAAATGATGTCGAAGGATGCCCTGGTCTTCATGGACGATATAATGGGCGAATGGTTGTTTGATCAGGGATTCTTTTGAAACGCCGAACATGCTTGCAACAGAGTGGTTGGCCTCTATGATGATGCCTTTTTCATTCAGGATCAGGTAACCGACAGGTCCAAAATCAAAAAAGTTAAGATACCGGTCGCGCGAAACCTCAAGCTCCGCTGCTTTTCGTCGGAGTTCATCATTTTGCATTGACATTTCAATCTGCGCTGTCAGAAGTTGATAATAAACCTGGCGGGCCTCCGTAATGGTATTAAAACCAGGCTCACTGATACCGGCTTCGATTATCTTTTTCTCTGAAAGACTTAAATTTGCATCAGCTATGTCTCCGGTCAGGAGTTTCTTTTTTATCATTTTGATTTAGCTCTGGCGCCTTCTCTAAGTTAACTTTTCCAGGGTTGATAATAAATCGGAGAAAGAATATGGTTTTGAAAGGATGGCATCTGCTTTAAAGGCTTTTGCCATGGTAAGATATTCGTAAGCTGTTGCCCTTCCGCCACCTGAAATGGCAATGATCTTGGATGGGATATTCCTTTGTTTAATGTCCAAAATGAGCTCAATCCCCTCTTTACGCGGCATGACAATGTCGGTAATGATAAAATCATACTGGTTTGATTCCAGGAAGGATTCTGCATCCACTCCGTCCATGGCTGTATCTACTTTGTAGCCGGCACCCTCCAGGAGTTTTCTGGAAGCATCCCGAAAGGCCTTTTCATCATCGACAAACAGAATCTTTTTCATAGCTCAGGTATTATTAATTATATCAGAATTACTGGTAAATAGTATATCAACCGATGTCCCTTTATTGGGCTCAGAATCAATCTTGATGGTTGCATTGTGCTTCTTTACGATACCCAGTACGGTTGCCAGGCCCAAACCTGTTCCTTCCCCAACACCTTTGGTGGTGAAAAAAGGATCAAAAACCCGGTCGAGCACCTCCTTCTTCATCCCTATTCCATTGTCGGTGATCTGAAGCATGATATCGTGTTTTGACCTCTTTTCACGTGTTTTAATTCTCGTCAGGCTGACCGTAATCGTGCCTCTTCCGCTCATGGCGTCGATGGAGTTATTGAACAGATTGAAGATGATCTGCTGAATCTGAACCGGATCGCATAATACCATACCGGTCGGTTCAATTTTCAAAATTATTTCTACGGATGTAGGAAAGATTGGTCGGGCAATGTGGATAATTTCTTTCACCAGGAAATCAAAGCTGTACGGCGCCATCTCATTGGGTGCCTGCCTGCTGAAGGAGAGAATGTTGTTGACCAGGCTTTTCCCCCTCGTGCAAGCCCTGATGATTTCCTTTATATTCCCCGATACCTGGGTGTTGTCTTTTTCCTGGTATTCGATTAGTTCGGTGTATACCTGTACGATTTGCAGAATGTTGTTGAAATCGTGGGCAATGCCTCCCGCAAGCGTTCCGAGTGAACGAAGCTTCTCCGACTGCTGGATCACCTGGTCATGGCGCAACTCCTGGGTTATGTCCCTGGTGATCGCAATAAAATTGGTAATATTGCCGTCGGAACTTCGCACCGGCGAAATCACATCATCTTCGGTATACTCTGTGCCATCCTTCTTTTTATTGATGATTCTCCCTTTCCAGGTTTGACCCGACTGAATGGCTTGAGACAGATCAAGATAGAATTCATCGGTGTGTTTATAGGACCGAACGATTTTCGGGGTTTTTCCCAGCAGTTCCTCCAGGCTATATCCGCAAGTTAGCACATACTGCTGATTGACATACAGAATTTTATGGTCTCTATCGGTTATCATGATCCCGCTTGCAGAATGGTCGGCGGCCTGCCATAAAATCTTCAGCTCCTGTTCTCCCTTTTTTCTTTCCGTCAGGTCGGTAAAGGATACCACAAAAAACATCAGGAACCCCTCCTTGTCAAAAATCGCAGAGGCATTGGCCAGGGCGGGAATCTTTTTACCGTTAAGGTGAATGATCATCACCTCCATGGAGGTGATATCGGAACGTCGTTTGATGAATTGGGAAAATTTATTGTAATTCGGCCCTTCGTGATCGACGAACTTATCTATAAATTCGGAATTTGCCAGGCTCTGCTCCGAACAACCGGTGATTCTGGAAATCATCCTGTTCGAATAGACGACCAATCCTTTCGACGACAGCAGCATGATGGGGTAGTTGGCCTTGTCGGCAATGGTTTTGAACTTCACCAATTCGTCATTCTGCTTTGCCAGCTTTCCCAGAGATTCATTCAGTGCTTTATAGCTGGCCTCCAGCTCCCCGGTCCGCTCTTTGATCAGTACTTCGAGATGATTCTTGTAATTTTCAATCGCCGATTCACTCTCTTTACGCTGAAGGGCATTGGTGATGGCAATCGACGCATTGCGCAGCAACAGTTCCGTATCGCTGTCCCATTGCTTGTATTCGGTAACTGCATCAAACCCGATAAAGCCGGTCACGCCCATTTTATTGATCAGCGGGACCACGATTAACGACTTGATATCCTGTGATTCCAGAAGTTCCTTCTCCACCGATGCTTCCGGCGGCATTTTACTTACATCTTCAATATTGATTAACTGTTTCGCTGAAATTCTTGCCATCCACCAGGGTAAACTGGAAACCGGGATGTTCTGCAGGTTCTCTTTCTGGGGACTAATACCCTTTCTGCACCATTCATGCGTGTTTGATGATTCAATTCCCAAAGGGTCCATTAAAAAAATATAGGCCCGGTCAACCCCAATAAAGCCACCAATTTTTTTAAGCAGCACTTCCAGTTGCTCGTCAATCTGAGGTAAAGGGATGTTAATCAGCCCTGTAGCAACCTCGTTGATCAGCTGCTCGAACGACTCGCGAAAAAGCAATTTCTTCTCAGCCAGTTTTTTTTCAGTAATGTCAGAATGGGTTCCCGCCATCCTCAGAGGACGGTTCTCCTGGTCCCATTCCACTATTTTTCCACGGTCGAGGATCCAGACCCAATTGCCATCTTTACTTTTCACCCGGTGTTCCGACTCATACCGGGATGTCTTTCCATCTAAATGATGTTCAATTTCAGCAAATACCTCCTGCTGATCATCGGGGTGGACGATTTCTTCCCAGAATTTCACATTGTGTTCGAACTCATCCAGCCTGTATCCGATCATTTCGGCCCACCGGGTACTGAATACCACCTCACCCGTTTGTACATTCCAGTCCCAGAACCCGTCATTTGCCCCATCCAGAACCTGGCTCAGCTGTTTCTCGCTTTTTGCCAGGGCCACCTCATTCTTCTTCTTTTCAGTGATGTCTTCTGCAACCGTGAGCAGGTATTTGTGGTTATTCGATTCAAATACGGTGGCATCAAATGAACAGAGAATCGTTTTATCCTTTCGGGAGAAATAAATTTCAAACTCCTCCCCTTGAACCGATTTCCCATTTTTCAGATCATTGATCAGCTTTTCACGCAAACTCGGTTTAAACAATTGAAGATCGATGGAAGTCTTGCCAATGGCCTCCTGACGTTCATATCCCGTTAAAAGTGTAAACTGCTCATTGATATCGAGATACTCCCCGGTTTCGTAATCACTGATGGCCTTCATCCGGGAGCTCAGTTCAAACGATTTTTTAAATTTCTCTTCCGATTGAGCCAACATCTGGTTGGAGTTGATCCATGCTGAAATATCTCTGGAGATACCAAGAATATAGGTTCTGTCTTGTAATTTCAGGGTGGATACTTTCGTTTCAACGGGAACTTTATCTCCCGATTTTGCCAGCAGGGGGATCGGACAAACCGATTCGGTCCCTGCAAGCATTTTTTGCACAATGATGCCTGCCTGGTTGCGCTGGTCGGCCGGGTGGACCTCCAGGACACTCATTCCCGTAAACTCCTCAGCCGTGTACCCAAGTTTCCTGATCGCAGCGTCGTTCGCGAAGACGATCATTCCCTTTTCATCAAGCAGAAACACGTAGTCATCGAAACTGTTAAGCGCCTTTATCAGGACCTGATCGAGGAACGAAGTAGCATGCATGAGGTTAAAGTTAGAAGTCAGTTGAACTAAACCGCCTTTGGCGGTAG
>Ga0247842_10001291_pt1 | contig 42859 bp, 41 predicted proteins | sample LaCruzMarch2015__3_FD_192411 | JGI IMG/M metagenome (GOLD analysis project Ga0247842, IMG submission 192411) | Freshwater microbial communities from meromictic Lake La Cruz, Castile-La Mancha, Spain - LaCruzMarch2015_19m | ecosystem: Environmental > Aquatic > Freshwater > Lake | place: Spain...
GTCCACTTATATTTTTTATTCGATTAAACGATTTCATGTGCATATTTAGGCACATAATACTATTTATAGATTTCGGTTACTAATAACGAAAATCATTTAAATATGCCTAAATCATGGGGAGGTCAGGCAAAACGTCAGCCAAATATTGCATCACGACCCACAGGAACTATACTGAAAAAAATTGGGAAAAAGATGGTCTGGCCATGCACCATCTTTCTATTCAGTACTGCCGGGCCATGTAGGTCCTGACAGCGCTCTTTTTGCAGCAGACAGCACAGGCGGCCTCCGGGAAGTTCTGGTACTGCGGCTCGCCCAGCATGTTGGCTTCCACCTGATCCTCCAACTGATGGCCGCATTCCACCTCTCCGCACCAGGGCACCAGGGCCACGCCCACCTGCGTCTGGGCTATGGCCTCATTGATGCCGGCGACCTCTTTTACCTTGGCCTCATGGAAAAGACCGGCCCTTTCAGAGAGCACTGCCTGGAGATCTTCCGCCTCTTTGATTATGGCTTCGACCAGCCCCTCCATGGGCACGGCTTTCTTGGCTCCGTCGCGGCGGGCTAAGGTGACGACCCCCTTCTCAATGTCCCTGGGCCCAACCTCCAGACGGATGGGCACGCCCTTCATCTCCCACTTGTAGAATTTGGCTCCCGGCCTCTCATCGCTGGTATCCATCTGCACGGCAACGCCTGCAGCAGCAAGCTCGCCCAGCAGATTCCGGCAAACGGCCAGAACCTTCTCCTTGTCTCCCAGGAGGATGGGCACTATTATTACTTGAGTAGGAGCCACGCCCCAGGGCAGGACCAGGCCCTTCTCGTCTCCGTGCACGGATATGAGAGCGGCAATGCAGCGCTCCGATATGCCGTAGCAGGTCTGAGAGACCAGCTTTTGCTCGCCGTTCTCAGCCTCGTAGGTGATCCCGTAGGTCTTGGCGAAGGTAGAGCCCAGGTGGTGCGCCGTGCCCACCTGCAGCGTCTTGCCATCAGGCATGATCACATCTATGGCCGTGGTGTAATCTGCGCCCGGGAACTTGTCCCAACTGGGACGGCGGCTTACCAGGAATGGCAGGGCCAGGCGGCGGTAGAACTCCGAGTACCTGGAAATGGCCACCTCCACCTGTTCTGCTGCCTCCTCCCAGGTGGCGTGAACGGTGTGCGCCTCCTTGAAGGAGGTGATCTCGCGCAGGCGTATGAGCGGACGGGTGTGCCTGGTCTCATAGCGGAAGGTGTTGACAATCTGGTAAATTCGCAGCGGCAAGTCGGCATGCGATCTGATCCACAGCTTGAACATGGGATAGATGGCCGTTTCGCTGGTAGGCCGCAGCGCCAGCTTGACCTCCAGTGGCGACGTCCCGCCGCTGGTCACCCAGTAGACCTCCTCCTCGAAGCCCTTGATGTGCTGCGCCTCCTTCATGAACTCGTTTTCCGGTATCAAGAGGGGGAACTGGGTCTCCTGATGGTCGGGATCTAAGAGCTCCCGGATAACTGCGTAGACATTCTTTTTGAGGGCAAAGCCGAAGGGAAACCAGACGCACATGCCCTTAACGGGGTAGCGGTTATCGACGATCTCCGCCGTCATGAGCAGCTCGTGATACCACTCGCTGAAGCTCTCCTTAGCAGGAAGCTTGGCTTGCTTGCCGTCTCTTGCCTGGGACTTTGTTTTGGAATCGATCATGTAACCACCGATATAGCGATTGGGGTGATAAAAGTTTCAATGGCCGCTGCCAGGAAGAGCAGCGGCGCGACATAGCGCACGAGGAAATGAAAGGCCATCCGAATTTCGCCGGAAAGGTCGGCCTTCTCTTTGGCCAGGGTCAGGGCCAGCAGATAGCCCAACCTAAAGCCAATGGCAATGCTGATCAAGACTACAGGCAGTTCAATGATGCCGTGGGGCAGGATTCCTGCCGCCAGAAAGATCCACCCTGCTTTTTGCACGGTAGCGTAGCCCACGATGCCTAAGAGAAAGCCGTTGCTGGTGACGACCAGCAGGGGAATGAGCCCCAGGCCCAGGCCCAGCAGCATGGCCATTGCTGACGCCAGGAGGTTCTTCAGGAATATTATCATCATTATGAGGATGGGTGGCTGATCCAAGATCCACTTCAGCATCTCCAGCTCTTTCGTCCAGTTGGATGCCAGCTCTGGATCAACGGCTGCCGCATAATAACCCACTACAGTCGTTAGCCCGAAGATGAAAACGGATAGACCAATGAATATGCGAATCGACTTCAGATAGGCCAGATCATCCTTTATTGACAAGCAATATCTCCCCTTCAACCTCGCCCGGCCTTTATTTAAGGATAGCGCGGTTTTATGAATGTGAGGAGAATGAAAAAGGCGGTCTCGGCCAGGACGACGAAAGCTGACGGAAGGCCGGCTGCCGGTCCGAAGAGCATTGGCAAAGGTGCACGCCAGCGCGATTGCCGCAACGGTTGCGCTGCCCTGCCAGAGAGCGCCGTGATTGAGGCCTATCACGGTATAAGTCACAAGGAAAAAGCCAAGGTTAATGGGAAGAACCGGGTTGATGGGTATACGCGCCACCGCCCGAGAGGCCAGGGCTGGCAGAAGAATCAGGGACAGGGATATCTGCACCAGGTAGCTCAGGCTAATGCCCGTCTGGCTGGTGAAGACGAAGATGATGGCCGGCATGAGCAGAAGAAAGGCCAGATAAGAGAAGGCCGTAGTTCAGGAAAAGGCCATCATGAGCATGAGGGCGGGAGTGATGAGTCCCTTCGTGACCTCAACCGGCCCGGGAAAGGCCAGGCCTAAGGCGATGGAAAGCAACAGAATGAAAGATGAATTCTTGAGAAGGCTTGCCGCCCATTTTTTTGCGTTCAATGCTTCCTCCCGGTTCAGGCAGCACTCAGGAAATAGATGCCGAAGCAGACTAGAAAACCGCCGCATATTCCCAGTATTCTTCTATAACTCTTCTCGGAGAGGATGCTGCGTCCCCGATCCAGGCTGCTCGATACCAATGTGTACCATCCAAAGTCCGCGCCCCAGTGGCCGATCATGAAGACGGCGGCCGTGAGCAATCCCGAACTCAGTCCGGAGAGCACCAGGGCGCTGCCGACGGAGAGCCACCAGATCCAGAAGTAGGGGTTGGCCGCGCTGGTGATGATGCCGGCCAGGTAGGCATTGCCTATCACCTGCCCCTGCGGTGCGGCCAATGTGGCCTTGCGGCTCCCCAACACCGTCATGAATCCAAAGATCATAAGGGCCAGGCCGCCCGCCAGAGCGATAGCGCGGGAATACCCTTGCATGGCATCAGCCAGCCCGCCGACGATGAGGAGAAATACTAAGGTCTCAACCAGAGCGTGGCCTGCTGCCACCTTGGGGCCTGCCGTCCAACCGTCTTTGAGGGAGGAGTTGACGGTGGCAAACAAGGTCGGCCCGGGGGCCAGCGCGCCCGTAAGGCCGATGGCGAAGGCCATAGCCAGCATCTGCAGGATCTCGTACATCTCTCACTCCATTGCCGGATTTCCGGGCAAGATAAGCTCATGACTTAGGCCAAGGACCAAAGACCTTTGGCATAAGCCTTTGCCCAAAGCAATGATGTTTGAAAGAATTAAGCCACGGAAAAGAGACAAAAATGGACAGGTCGGGATTTGAACCCGAGGCCTCTACCATGCCAAGGTAGCGATCTTCCAGCTGATCTACCTGCCCAACAGCACTGAAGGTAAGTCGTACCCCATTTAAACATGTCGGTAGGAGGACGGCCAATGGGCTATCCTAAGAGTTATATCCACCAACTCTTAAATGGTGGCTACTATCATGAAACACCGGGCAATGATATCACTCTTGTTCATACTCTTTGCATGCAGCGCGGAAGGGACCATGTATCCCTATGACGGTAGCGATGCCTACGGCCTGGGATTGAGCTACCCCGCTTACGGCAGCCCCCTTTCCTTCGCCTCATTTGCTGCCGGCAACAATACCACTTCCGTATCGCCGGTCCTGCTGAGGGCCACCATCTTCCGGCCCGAGTTCGAACTTCAAAGGAGCCGGAACCGCTCCGGTTATTATCATCCCATCCTGCCCCTCTGGGATCAATTCACCTTTTACCTGCCATTTACCAGTATGCAAAATTTCCTGAGAGAGGACTGGAAACCGGCCACGGCGGACTATGATACTCCGGCAGTAAGGCAGTTTATGCAGGAAGACGGCTATCGGGAAGGCGTCGAGCAGCACAACGATCCGGACCGGATAGGTATCAGCCATTTCCTGGATGATGATGAGCCGCCGGGAAGGCCATTGCTTTGAGATCGCTGCTTGAGGCAGTCAAATGAGTTTCTCTGCGCCTGCATGTCTCTGCAATTGGATTTCGTAACCCAATGTTTTTTAATCGCTAACTTACTAAGTTGCCTTTGTGCCTTTGTGGTGAGCGTGTTCGTAGTAACTACTGCAGATAGTTGTCGATGCTGACCAGCTTCTCCACATCGCTCCTGCTGATGCAGGCCTCCCGAACAACCTTCTCCTGCACCTCGATGGGAGCGCGGGCCCTCAGAGCCAGGGCCAGGCAGTCAGAGGGCCGGGCGTCTATCTCGCTTTGTATGCTCTCGCTCTTGATGGTGAGGCGAGCGTAATAGATTCCTACCTCCAGATCATCGATGAGCACTTTGGTGATGCTGGCACAAAGGCACTCCAGGACGGAGATGAAGAGGTCATGAGTCATGGGCCGGGGCGACAGCTCCCCGGAAAGAGCGTGATGAATGGAAACGGCCTCTGACAGCCCCACAAAGATGGGCACGATCCTGGCCCTCCCATCCTCTAAGAGAACTACCGGTGCCGGCGAGCTTCCTTCCGATTCGGCGATATAGACCCCTTTGACCCTGACGGGAACCGGCGCCTCTATAACATCCTCATCCATACTTCATTACCTCATACTGCCCGATCGATGCCGATTCTCACACAGACTCCCTCGATATCCCAGTCTTTAACCAGCTTTCCCTGCAATTCCAGGCCCATGCCCAACTGGAAGTTTGCGGCCCGAACCTCTCCGGCAATATGCTCCTTCTTTTGCAGGGCCAGGTCGAGGATAGGCTTGCTCTCGATATCGACCATGGCCCGGATCTGATCTTCCACGCGCAGATCGAGCTCTTTTCTCATGTCCTGAATGCGGCGAATGATCTCTCGGGCATACCCTTCCGCCTCAAGCTCAGGAGTGAGGGTGATGTCCACGAAGACGAATCCCCGGGAAAACTCAGCGGCAGGCAGATTTAGCGGCGGCAATTCCTTGATCTGCACCATCTCTGCGGTTATTTTATACGGCTTTCCTGCGAAAGATATGGTCGCTTCGCCGCCCTCCAGTTGCCTCTTAACCTCGGCGGGGTTGGCGGCGGCTATGGCCTCGACGACCAACTTGGCCTCGCCCTTGTAGACCGGCCCGATCTTCTTATGAACAGGAGCGATCTCCAGGTCCATCCTGGGCTTTTCTCCGGCAGCGAGCACGGTTATCTTCTTGGAGTTGGTCTGGCCCTTGAGAACATTTTCCAGGCCACCCAGGTCCACGGCCTCTTGGACAGGAGCTATCAAGATTTCTGAGACCGGCCAGCGCAGTTTGCGGCCCCCTTTCTGGCGGGCATTGGAGGCGGCCATGGAAACCTCTCTTACCAGTGCCATGCTCTCTTCCAGATGCTTGTCTATTCGCGCCGCATCGGCTTTGGGCCACTGGCACATGTGTACCGACTGCGGTGCACCCTCGTCCAGGCCTTTAACCAGATTCTGGTAGATGGACTCGGCGATGAAGGGCGTGAACGGAGCCATGAGCTTTGAGAGTTTAACTAAAACTTCATAGATGGTGGCGTAGGCAGCCAGCTTGTCCGGATTATCCTGCTCAATCCAGGTGCGGGGCCGCACCAGCTGGATGTACCAGCGAGAGAGATCTTCCAGTATGAAGTCGGAGATGGAGCGCACAATGCGGTGCAACTGGTAGACCTCCATCTCTGCTGTAACCTCCTCGATCAGGCTGTTTACACGGGACAAAATCCAGCGATCTTCGAGGCGTAGATTGCTCTCGTACCTGGAAAGATCCGCCTTGCCTGCATCAAACTTATCCAGGACCATGTAGGGCAAGGCAAAGCGATAAGCATTCCAGAATATGTTGAGCATGCGGCTGGTGTTCTCCACGCCGTCCCAGGAGAAGTGCAGATCCTCCCAGGGGGCATTGGCTCCCAGCACATAAAAGCGCAGGATGTCGGCTCCAAACTTCTGCACAACCTCCTCCGGCTGGACGATGTTGCCTATGCTCTTGGACATCTTCCTGCCCTGGTCGTCTAAGGTAAAGCCGTGCATGAGAACGCTCTTGTAAGGCGCTCTGCCGAAGGATACCATGGCGGCACCCAGTTGAGAATAGAACCAGCCGCGCGTCTGGTCATGCCCCTCCGTGATGAAATCGGCAGGCCACCAGTCCGAGAATTCCTCCTCGTGGCTGGGGAAGCGTAAAGTGGCCCAGGAGGCTACTGCACTGTCAAACCAGACATCAAAGACATCCGGCGATCGCACCATTTTTCCGCCGCATGGGCAGTCTAAAAAGACAGAGTCCACATCCGGCCGGTGCAAATCGGCCAGCTTTCGGCCGCTTCTCTCCTCGAGCTCTGCCGCCGTGCCGATCACCTCCAAATGACCGCAGGCCGGGCAGGTCCAGATGGGCAGGGGAATTCCCCAGTATCTCTGCCGGGAGATGCACCAGTCGCGGGCATTCCTGATCCAGTCCGCGAAGCGAGCTGAACCCGCCCACTCCGGATACCAGGTTATGCGCGAGACCTCATCGAGCATCCTGTCCCGCAGATCGGATATTCGCAAAAACCACTGGCTGGTGGCGATGAAGATAATGGGCGTCTTGCAGCGCCAGCAATGACCGTAGCGGTGCGCGAGCCTTCCCTGGGCCAGCAGACGATCCTGCCCCTCCAGATCAGCGATAACCTCGCTATCGGCTTCCTTGACATACAGGCCCTGGTACTTCGCGCCGGCTTCGGCCGTGTAGCGTCCGTCTCCGCCCACAGGACAGAAGATCTCCAACTGATGTTTCATTCCCAGCTCGTAGTCCTCGATGCCGTGCCCGGGAGCGATGTGCACGCAGCCGGTGTTCTCTGCCGTCACGAAGTCGGCGGCATAAACCCTGTGCAAGATCTCTTTTTGCCGGGGGACCAGGGCGTGCAGGGGGTGACTGTATGTGAGCTCCTGCATTTGCTCTGCGGATAGGGCACAAAGCAGCTCAAAGTCTTGATAGCGACCGATCTTGAGCACGGACTCGACCAGATCCGAGGCCATGATGAGGATCTCGGCCTTTCCGTCCTTCATGGCTCGCACTTTGGAATATTGGAAGGTGGGGTTCACAGCCACGGCCACGTTGGCGGGAATGGTCCAGGGCGTGGTGGTCCAGATGACAATGCTGGTATTCTCTTCGCCAAGCACGGGGAACTTGACATAGATGGAGTAGTCGGTCTCATCCCAGTACTCCACCTCGGAGTCGGCAATGGCCGTCTGACAGCGTGGGCACCAGTTGACCACCCGCAGGCCCCTCTCCAGAAGGTTATTCTCATGCGCCTTCTTAAGAGTCCACCAGGCCGCCTCCAGATACTCGTTCTTCAGGGTCATGTAGGGATCGTCCCAGTCCAGCCAGGCACCCAGGATCTTGAACTGAGCCGTCATATCGTCTTTCTGGCGCAGGGCGAACTCCTTGCACCTCTGTATGAACTTATCGACGCCATAAGCCTCAATATCCTTCTTGTTTCTAAAGCCGAAGGACTCCTCCACCTTGACCTCGATGGGCAGGCCGTGCATATCCCAGCCCGCCCTGTCCTTGACCTCAAAGCAGTTCATGGATTTGTAGCGCAGAACCGAGTCTTTGATCACCTTGTTCCAGGCGGTGCCCAGGTGAATGCGCCCCGTGGTATAAGGCGGTCCGTCCACGAAGAAGAACTTCTTGCCGCCCACGCGCAGCTTCCTAACCGTGCGGTAGGTTTGCTCCTTCTCCCACAACAATCTGATCCGGTTCTCCAGATCCTCTGCATTATACTGCCCAGCCACCTCGGTGATCACAGGAAATCCTCCAAAAAACGCTTTCCCATCATGTTACACATCTATATTTAGCCTTTGTTGACTTATTATCTATCATAAATATTTTTACGCGGCCCCGCTGCAAAAAATATCACCGTGCTATCTGGATTTTCGTCACAATTGGCACACGAATTCCGTTGGGTATGTCCAAGTTTCCTGCACTCTTCGCAAATTGCGAATATAAACCGGATGTCACCATTTCGATCCGATCTCTTACCTCTAAGTGGACCGTTCAAGAATCCAGTATTATTATACGGATCTTCTAGCAAAATATAGAATCTCTCTCTTAGAATTAAGTGTTCTGTTTGATTTTTCTTAGCTAAATGTTTGCAGAATCTTAAAAATTCGTTTGTTCTGCGAAAACAATACATGCGGTCACGCAATCTCTAAGCAGCCTATTCTGCCAGATCTAGCATCATCTATGCCATCGAGGACAGATTGATACATTTCCTCGCTGAGGCATATTGCTAACGTCTCTATATCATCAGCATCGATGTTTATGGAGTGGAATCCCTTGTTGCGCAGAATTGTGGTGCCATGTGGTAGATCTCTTATCGCTCTTGGTTTTCCACAACCCAATGGTACAATCATCATAGAATATATCTTTTCTTTTAGCTCGCGCAGATTTAGATAAGAAAACTCATCGATGCATTTATCGATTATAGCGAACGCTTCCTTATTATTCTCAACTATATATGCAAAATCCCCTAGAAACGCCTCTCCTCGATCAGTCAAGGCCAATGCTCGGTCTTCTACCAGGTCGTTTTCTACTAAAATATCATTCGTTCCGTAAACCTCGTTGCTCATGGGGCCGTAATCCCATCGGAAGAACTCTCCGCTAATGGCGCAAATACCTTCTTGTGCCATCTCTTTTTGTGTAGCGAATGTAAGCTTTTGCAACTTGGTTATGCCATCGATACGATTGTCGGAGTGCTTAAGCAAATATAGCGTCATTAAGCAATTTACGGCAGACTCTGATTCATCTACAATAACAGACATTGTATCCTCCTTGCCATTTTTCCATATAACAAATCTCTTTGTATACTTAAGCATATGTAATCACCACCCAATTTCAGAAGATCATTTGGGTGCAAAGCCCGGCCTTGCAGCAATATTGATATAATGACAGCACGAACCATTTCTCAGGAGGAGTTATTTATTAAAGAGGAGATCTGGATCGAGAAGTACCGGCCTGAAAAGCTGGACGACATTGTGGGCCAGGACGAGATAATTCGCCGTCTCAAGTCCTATGTAAAGACCAGAAACCTGCCGCATCTTATGTTCTCCGGGCCGCCGGGCGTGGGCAAGACGGCGGCCTCCATCTCCATCGTCAAAGAGATCTTTGGCGAGACCTGGAGAAACAATTTCATAGAGCTGAATGCCAGCGATGAGCGGGGCATAGACATCATCCGCCACAAGGTCAAGGACTTTGCCCGCATGGCACCGCTCGGGGTAGCCGATTTTAAAGTCATATTTCTGGACGAGGCCGATGCCCTGACCAATGACGCTCAGAGCGCTCTGCGGCGCACTATGGAGCGCTATTCGGCCACAACCAGGTTCATATTATCCTGCAACTATTCCTCCAAGATCATTGAGCCCATCCAGTCTCGCTGTGCCGTCTACCGCTTCAAGCCCCTCTCGGCAACTGCCGTCACCAAGCGCATCAAATTCATCGCGGATGAGGAAAAGCTGATAGTATCCGATGGTGGTCTTTGTGCCATTGAATATGTTGCCGGCGGAGATATGCGTAAAGCCATCAATGCCCTGCAGGCGGCCGCCCTTTTGGACGATAAGGTGGACGAGGAGACCATCTACCAGATAACATCCACCGCCAAGCCGGAAGAGATTCGAAATTTCATAAAGACGGCTCTTTCCGGAGACTTCGTAGGGGCGCGGGCGGCATTGGATGATCTGCTGCTCTCCAAGGGGCTCTCCGGCCAGGACGTGGTGGTCCAGATTCACCGGGCCATGCTGGACCTGGATATACCGGACAGGGACAAAGTCAGACTGATCGACCGCATCGGAGAGATCGATTTTCGCATGACGGAAGGCGCTAACGAGAGAATTCAACTGGAAGCCTTGCTGGCATACTTTGCCCTGAGCGCTTCCTGAAATCACCTCACCAAGACGGCCCGCACCGGAGAGGCTTCTGCATCCGTTATGCTCAGGGGAAGGCAGATGAGGCTGTATCTGCCGCAAGGGACATCGGCAAGATCAATTCCTTCCAGGATGAGAATATCATTTTCCAGAAGAGTGCGATGCACTGGCATTGAGTCGTCCCCATATTTATCTACAGAGAGGTAGTCGATTCCCACCAGGCTGACCTCTTTGGCAACACAAAGTTGCGCTACATCCAAAGAAAGGTAGACAAACTCTTCCGAGAAGGCGGCTTGATGCATGAGATGCTTCTTTGAATTGCCGGTCTTGAAGAGCAGAGCCTGCCCTTTATCAATTTTGCTGCCCTGCAAGCAGGACGGCAGGACCGGCCCCTCTCCGAAGACAGAGATGACCTCAGCCGGGATGATGAAGCGCTTCAGAGAATACTGTTCCTGGGCTCCTCCGCTCTTTAATAGATGGGATGGGAAATCCAGATGAGTCCCGGCATGAGAGCTGAGGGATATGGCGGATAAACTATAGTCGTTCCCTTCATCCAACCTTGCCATCCACTCTCGAAAGTACGGTCTGTCTCCGGGATAGGCGGGCACCGTGTTTAACGGCGCACTTATATCGTAAACTTCCTTAAAATCCAAATGATTGTTAAGGGTTATTTCGGGTACAGGGGGCATGGGACGAAACCTTTTTTCATACTATTTAAATGGACTTCATTCAAGATCAGCATCTCCCTATTTCTGCTCGCTGCCAAAGACTTATAACGCCAAAGAAATACCGTCGTTCTCATGATGAACCTTGGCATCATGGACCGGCTTTTGAGGGTAATTCTGGCAGAGATATGCATCCTTGTGGCCTTCTTTTGGGTAACTACGGAGTGGCAGATCCCCCTTTACCTGATCGCCGGAGTGATGCTGCTTCAGGCGGGCACGGCTACTTGCGGCATCTACACCTTGCTGGGCTGGAAAAACTGTGAGATCGTCCGGCGCAAGGACAATAATCTGAAGACGGCCTTCGTTGTCGCGGCCCTGCTTCTCGCCGCGGCGGGCAGCTATGCCAGCGCAGTCTTGACCAAGAACACCTTTCTGGAAGATTTGGGCAGCGTAAACGAATCTTATAACCAGGCGCTGCATTCTCTGGATCAAGGCGGGAGAGAAAATGCAACTATGCAGTACGGAAAGTTGGAGAGCGCCTTTGCGGCTTTTTCTAAGAAGTACAGCAAATACAGGCCGCTGACGATCAAGTTCGACGGTAATTTTACTCTTGAGATGAACAACATATCTGCGGCGATATCCCAATCGAAGGAAGATATCCTGCAAGGCAATCTCACGCGCAGCCAGGAGGAACTGAAGAAAGCTGAACCTGATATCAAAAAGATGCTGGATCGATAAAAAAGGCTTGTTGGCCTGTCTTCCTCAGAAGGCCTTTTTATTTTCTATCCAGGACCTTGATAAGGTGATAGCCGAACTGAGTCTTCACCGGCCCCAGGATCTTGCCCTTCTCGCCCTCGAAGGCGGCCTTCTCAAACTCCAGGGCCATTTTGCCCTTGCCAAACCAGCCTAGGTCGCCGCTGCTTTTGCCGGAAGGGCACAGCGAGTATTTGCGAGCCATCTCGGCAAAGTTTTCCTGCCCCGTGGCCAGCTTTTCTGCAACCTCTATTGCTTTCTTTTCCGTCTTGCACAGAATGTGTGCGGCATGTACTTCTTTTACCATTGAGTTGGGTGTGTGGAATCGGAGAGATAAAAAGAGATCGATGGCTCAGACAATCATTCACGAAAAAAGAAATGCAATTGGATAGCTCTATGCTTTCCGAGGAAAATGACGACTAAGCCTACTATCCAACTACATGAGCTAAGATATTGTAATAGATTTTTTTGTTTTGACCCGCGTGGAAGACATATAGCTTGTAAAGATCAAAGCCAATCGCGTCAAGAGGGGAATTGGTAACGCCATTTCCCGAAACCTCGCTCCAGCTATTTCCCCAATTTCCATTAGCACCCAATGTATTGTAGTAAATGCGAGTATTTTGTCCTGCATGGAAGAGGTAAAGTTTGTCTTTGTAAGCATATACGCCAGCGGCCAGAGCAACATTTGTGACACCGTTTCCAGGGACCTCACTCCAGCTATTTCCCCAATTTCCACTAGCGTCTAATGTGTTGAAGTATATGCGCGTATTTTGTCCTGTGTGGAACAAATAAAGCTTGTTGTTAAAGCTCTCTGCAGCCATAGCAACATTTGTGACTCCATTTCCAGGAACCTCACTCCAGCTATTTCCCCAATTTCCATTAGCATCTAATGTGTTGAAGTAAATGCGCGTATTTTGTCCTGTATGGAACAAATAAAGCTTATTGTTGTATACGGTAGCAGTCATAGCGACATCAGTAACACCATTTCCAGGAACCTCACTCCAGCTAGTTCCCCAATTTCCACTAGCGTCTAACGTGTTAAAATAAATTCGCGCATTCTGCCCGGTATGGAATAGATAAAGCTTATTGCTGAATGTGGCCGCAGTCAAAGCAACATTTGTAACACCATTTCCAGGAACCTCGCTCCATCCGCTCCAACTACCTGTTACTCCATCCATAATATTAGCGTAAATATGCGTATCTATGCCCTTCTGGAAAAGGTAGAGTGAACTGTAGTTTCCAACTTTGAAGGTTGCTGTAGCCAGATTAGTATCCACGATACCATTACCGGGTACTTCTTTCCAGGCGGTTCCCCAAATTTCATATCCTTGTGCAAACGCTGGAAGAGCAGCCACAAAGAAGTAACTGAATACCAAAAGAATTATAAATCCAATCATTTTCCGGATTTGTCCTTTGAATTTGGATTCTTCGAAAGATTTCGCCATTTTTCCAAACCTCCTTTTCGGCCAAGATGGCTCTAAGGAAAAAGCAATCACTCAATTTCCTTACAGCACGTTCATTTTTTTATGATGGTCATGCAAGTATATGAACATTTCCAAAGGATTTTATATCTTACATAATGGCAGCTGGCCAGTGTTCTGGTCCCTAGACTTTAGGGTTGAATCAGAAAAGCTAAAACAAAGAAACAAGGTTATTCGATGATCTCCTGCACCCGGCCCACCTGGCCGTCCTGCAGCCTCACCTTGATGCCGTGCGGATGAAAGGAGGAACTGGTCAGTAGCTCTTTGACGATGCCGCGCGTCCGCTTGCCGGTGCGCTGGTCCTTCTTGAGGACGACGTCCACGTTCAGGCCGGGGCGGACGTCCTTGCGATTTTGTCCATTCATGGTTGTCATCCCGGCATTGCCCCTGCTATTTTTGTCTTGCGCAGCAATCCCCGGATTCTAATGCCAGGCTAGCGAGACACCACCTAGATACATGATTGCAATCATCACCGGCTGGTGGACCAGATAGATGGCCAGCGAACTATGGCCCAGGAATGCCAGGAATCTCACAAAGGGCGACAGAGAGAGATCGGGCACCGGAATCCTGCGCCGGTAGCCGGGATAGAGCAGGCTCCCCAGGCCCATTCCCACCAGAATCACCCCGAACCAGGGAAACACAGGAAAGTAGTCCACCGAATAGAAGTCCATCGGCGCCAATCCCAACCAGAGCAGCCAGGGAAAGCCGACGCTGATGGTCTGCAAATATACTCCCAATAATATAAATAATAATCCGAAAATGAAATTTGCCTTGTGCAGCCGAAGAAAGGGATAGGCCAGCAACAACGAGAGGCCGATGAGGTGCAGCACTCCGAAGACGATGAATCCTTTGCCGATGAAGATATAGGTGACGAGGGTTATGCCCAGGGCCAGGCCCAGTATCCAGGCGCTCCTCTTTAAAAGCCGGAAGCGAAACCGATCTTCCTGCCCCAGCAGCCGGGCCCGCGAATGGCTCAGGGTGAGGGAGAGGCCGACGAGGAGGAGGAAGAGCGAGGCTGCGGCGCGGGCGACCGCCAGCCAGAAGCTTGAGGAGACATCGATATCGTAGACGGCAAAATAGTCGAGATCGAAGACAAAATGGTAGAGGACCATGAGGACGATTGCCCACCCTCGCAGCAAATCCACCTCCCAGAAACGGACCGACGGGCTCTCGACCATTATAATTAAATTCTAAAGTACTTAGCGAGTTTCGCATTGATTTCTACTCGCAAAGCATCATCAACATATCCAATCCAGCCCAAAACATTGTCGCGTGATACCGTGTAGACTACACCCAATTTTATAATCGAAGATTTTTTTAATCCAGTTGTCTCAAATGATGATATCGCCTGCACCTGTTGGGGGGCTCCTAATTGTCTCAATCGTGCTATTGCTCATGTGACCACTCCCATGAATGAATTCACGGGCATCTACGGACTTTCACCGATGGGTTGTGATCCCAACCCAATTAGTTTAAGATGTTTCGTTTGTTGCTTGAGTCTTTTCAACTGCTGGCAACAAACCAGACACCAGATATTATGTGCCCATGAGGTTAAATAGATGTTGGTAACTCAGAAATCACAGCGGGGCACGATTCATCCCACCTCTGAAGGGGCAGGGATTCTCTGCCCCTGCACCCCGTCCTTCCTAAATCGAACCTTAACATCGTCGATTGTAGTGTCTGGTTCGTTTTCGAGAAGATCTAAGATAACTTTAGTGGATAGTGCCATGAATGCTTCCTGGTCTTCAAGAATTTCCGGTGTTTCTGGTGGGCATCTACGGACCTTTGACATAATATCTCCCACGATATTTAGATCAACAGCACTATCAAAACTTTGGTTGGGTTCTGGTTTTATATCAGGCACGCCCTCTACCATAATGTATACTGATATCAAGGATATCCTAAATACTTTGCCCTACTATCAGAAATCAGCAAATTTGTCTCAATTAGAATATTTGTGTCAAGCAGATATCTTTTCATACCCTTATCCATTCATCTCTCAAAGCATCGCTCTCTTTTTTGACATCCACCTTCAGATCCTTGTACATCCCCCTGTACTTCGATGGATCCCAATCGGTTTTCCCCTTTTGGTCCAGCCCGACCAGATGGATCATTTTGTTCCAAAGATTGATGGGAACAATGACGCCGGTCTGTCTGCCTTCTTCATCATAAATATATTACACTTCCATTTCAGCCTCAACCTTTAGTTGCCTCTTGTCAGCTTAATATATCCAACTACATATTAAAGATTTGCTTTTTCCATATTTTGCTGCTTCCTCCACAATCCCTATCTTCACCTCAGTCAGATCGTAAAGCCAGGCCCAGGTCGATCTACCGGTCCGTGGCCTCGATCTGGCGGGCTGCCCCAGGTCGTGATCGGTGCAGGCAGATGCAAGTCTGTGTTGATCGAGCATGGACTGCACCAGTTCCACCATGCGGTCGTGGCGAGCGACATCGGCGGGGTCGGATAAGTCGATGGTTAGGATCGTAAAAATTTCGGTTCGTTTCACATGCCATAAGCATAATCATGATGATCAAAGTTTTGAAACTCTATCTGTGGAGCAAAATCAAGATGAAATATCATAGATCACGTAAATATGCGATTGCGTCCTCCACCTTGTCAAATCGCTTTGCCAATCCCATTTTGCATTCCATGGCGCCTTTTAGAGCCCCGGCAACAATGCGCTCATCTTCTTCCAGAGCCACTGTTTTCTTTGCGGGCACATTGGATATTTTCGCTTTCATCTCTAATCGCCAGACTTGAACATGGCCTCAATCCTTTAAAGACCTTCGCCAAAGGCTTCTACCTGCTCGCCGCCTCCACAATCCCAATCTCCTCTTCCGTTAGCCCGTAAAGCTCGTACACCAGCCTGTCGATCTGCTGGTCCGTAGCCTCGATCCGGCGGGCGAGCAGCGTCTTGTCGTGATCGGTGCCGGATGATGCGAGTCTGTGTTGATCGAGCATGGACTGCACCAGCTCCACCATGCGATCGTGGCGAGCGACATCGGCGGGGTCGGAGAAGTCGATGGGTCTGATAGGAGTTCTTTCAACAAAGACTTCAGAAAAGTTGAAGCTGTCTCCCTGAAGATCTGTGCTCACGCTGTGAATGAATAATCGTAGCAGTGCCGAGTTTAAAAGGCCAAGAAGGTAAAGATCAGAGACTGGAATCAAGTAGGTTTTATTGTTGGCATAGTAGCCGGAATCATCAAAGGTAAACCTTGCACTCCCTGCAATCTCCGGCCAGAATATCTTCGGCGTCTCAAACTCCTCATAGTAGTCGATTGTATCCTGAATCTCGTACCATTGGTAGGCTCCAGGCTTTCGTCCGTTCCACTCCTTGCCCTTCCAATCTTTCGGCTTTGGCGTTAGCCTATCTTTGAATTGGCTCAAGTATTCCTTGATTGCAGGATAATCATCGATATTCAACCCATGTCTGGTGAAAATCAGGTACTTGTCACTTCTGGGCAACTCGTACCTCTTGATGTCCCTTCCCGCCAAAAAGGGCTTGATCAGCTCCGCGCTCTTCGGATCCTCGGCAATCAGCCGCGTCCGCGTCGTCTCATCGATAACGAAGGCCTCGTTGAGCCCGGTCTTGATGCCGTAGTAGATCTTCCCGCCTACGTACTCGCTCAGGGGCAGGCCCGCCCCCTTCATCTTGGCCAGCAACGCCTGCGTCTTCTCATCCGCCAGGGACCAGCCGGCGTCGTCGAGATCCGATTGCCGCACATCGTAGCTATTATCATCAACGTAATCGCTCAGGCTGGAGAAGCTCAGGCTCCTCACCTGGCAGACCGGAAATCTCTCGACAGGCGCTTCCTTCGATATCCTCAGGATGCAGGGGTAGGTCGTAGCCTTTAAAAATACAGGCAGGTCACCAAAGTCGATGATCTCCTCGATATGCTGCCCCTTCAGCCAGCGCCGGAGCGGCGCACCATAGTTGGCCCGCATCCACTTATTGGCCACGATGTAGGAGAAGAAGCCCGCCGGTCGCAGAAGGGAGACGCCTTTCTCTACGAAGTAGGCGTAAAGGTCGGCCACGCCGTGATAGACCTGATAATGCGTCCGGAAGTAATCCTTAAACTCGCCCAAGCCCTCCTGGCGCACGTAAGGCGGATTCCCGATCACCGCATCAAACCCGCCCCTCTCGAAGATCTCCGGGAACTCCGTCTTCCACTCGAAGGCGTTGATCCTCTGCACCTCTTCTGCACTCAGGTTCTTATGATCATCATAATAGTCGTAGCCTATGAGCGAGTTTCCGCACTTGATATTGCTGCCCAGATCCGGCAGCGCCCGCTCTTTGAAGTAGCGCAGCAGGCTGCTGATGCTCTCCTCTGTCTCCCCCTCCAGGACCTTCAGCAAGAGCGAGAGCTTGGTCACCTCCACCGCCTGCGGGTCGATGTCCACCCCATAAATGTTGCTCTGCAAGATGCGCTTTCTCTCCGTGGTGGTCAGACGCCATTCGTTGCCGTTGGCCTTGAAGATGGGGATGGATGCCTGAGCGGCGCGGGCGTGGATCTTCCTGGCCCGCCGGTCAGAACGCTGCTCGGGCGCTGCCGGCAGGAGCCGCAGCACTTCGGGCGAGGAGGCGGACTGGTTTTTCTCCAGCAGCGGCACCAGGTTGGCCCGGTACCAGTCCAGGTGCCAGTCCAGCAGAAACTGGTAGGCTCCGATGAGAAACGAGCCCGAGCCGCAGGCGGGATCGAGGATACATAGCTGGGCCGCTTTCGCGGGAGTATTGCCTTCCATTAGCTTTCCCACTGTGTTCTTGACGATGTAATCCACGATGTAAGAAGGCGTGTAGTAGACTCCGCCCGCTTTTCGCACCTCTGGCTTGTCCTCCACTATCGCTTTGCGGCCTTCCTCCAGCCGGATGACCTTGCCTAAAAATTGCTCATAAACCTGGCCTAAAATCTCGGCCGGGATCTCGGAGAAGACATAAGGGCTGTCCGGGAAGTAAAGGTCCTGAATGATCTCTTTTAAAGTGGCATCATCGATGGCCAAAGCTGTGGTCAGCTTGTCTGGCGGCTCCTTTCTCTCCCGCTCCTCCTGGAAGTGGAAGATGCCGGAGTTGTAGCGCTCGTCCGCCTCGGCGAAGAGCTTGAGCAGCCGGGCGTAGACCCCTTCCTCCTTGAGCAGTGCCTTGAGCCGTCCGTACTCCTCGATGGCCCGGTCCTCACAAATGCGCAAAAATAGGAGCCGGTCAATTGTCCTCTGCACGGAAAAGTTCAAATCCCGCTGGCTGAGGGCCGAATTTCGCTGCGCAAGGTTCCCGGCCAGGGCGTCGCGCCAGAGCGAGATCTCCTCCAGAAGAGCTGCGTCCACTCGCTTGATGCCGCGCTTCTCCGGTATTGATTCAATAAACCTTTCCAGTGATCCGCAAAGCACCGCTTCCTTGGAAAAGAGGGCGGCAATCTCGTCCCAACGTTCTATGTACTGGTCGTACTGCATGTAGAGAAGACGCCCTTTGCCGGACTTGTCCGTCTTGCTTGGCTCCGCCCGGCAATCGTAGACAGCAAACTCCTCGAAGTCCGTGAGAATGGAGACGGCAAGGCTCGCCGACCAGGCGTATCTGCGCAGTTGGAACGCAGGATAAACACCCCCCTCGATGTTGATGGAGGGCTTTTTGGTCTCCACAAAGAACTTGCGGATTTTCCCTAAACGAAAGCTGTAATCCGGGTTCTTGATGCTCTCTTCCATCCGGATGGACTCTTCCAGCTTCACCTCTTTGCTGTTCCTCGATAGTCCCTGTCGGTTGTGCACGTCCCAGCCTAATGCTGCAAAGAAGGGATTTACAAACTCATCCCTCAACTCCGTCTCGTTGTACTGGCTAGAGCGATACTCGTTTATCCTGCGGCCAAAACTCTCTACAAGCTCAACTATCTCACGTGGTGCAGACAACGCTAGGGTCTCCTCTGCAACATTTATATGATTAAAAAAGAAAATCTAATAATAATAGAAAAGCCGCTCGGCTTTTCTATCTATTTTTCTGCTTAACTGCGAGTGTTTACTGCTTTTCTACTTTGTCAGCCTTGGGGCCTTTCTCGCCCTCAATAACCTCGAAGCTTACCTTGTCACCCTCATCGATTGTGACGCCGGGCTTCAGGCCGGTTACGTGTACAAAATAGTCCTTACCATCGTCGCCTGCTATGAATCCAAAGCTCTTGACTCTGTTGAAAAACTTAACTGTTCCATTTACCATTTTTGATTCCTCTGATTGGGTTAGCATGGGTACCATGATCTTCCTGTATTTATAGTTTCTGGCATACCCCATGGGCCACATCATGGCCGCCCTGGAACAATCGTGTGCTGTCGTATTTTAGGGAAATTCTTTTATAGAAGATCAAATACTGTGAACCTGAGAATTCGCAATACTGGAGGATTATCAAATGGCAGGAATGGGCGGAACGCCAATTATCATTTTAAAGGACACCCGCAGAGAGTCGGGAAAAGATGCTATGTCGAATAACATCATGGCTGCCCGCGCCGTGGCCAATGCGGTGAGGAGCACCCTGGGCCCCAAAGGCATGGACAAATTGCTGGTGGACTCCATTGGAGACGTAACCATCACCAATGACGGCGTGACTATTTTGAAAGAGATGGATGTGCAGCACCCCGCGGCTAAGATGTTGATTGAGGCCGCCAAGACCCAGGATAAGGAGGTAGGCGACGGCACCACCACTGTTGCCGTCCTGGCCGGCGAGTTGCTCAAGAAAGCCGAGATCCTCTTAGACCAAAAGGTTCACCCCACCATGATTGTGCAGGGGTACAGAATGGCTGCGGAAAAGGCCGTGCAGATTGTGAAATCCATCGCCATTGATGCCTCGGAAAACGATCGCGCCCTCCTGGAGAAGATCGCCGAGACGGCCATGGCCGGAAAGCTGGCCGAGTCCCCGGACAGCAAGATGGCCAGTTATGCCGTCGACCTGGTCTTAAACGCTATTGAGACCTATAACGGCAAGAAGAGCTTTGATATGGACCGGGTCAATGTGGAAAAGAAGGTCGGCGAGAGCACCCTGGATTCACAGATCATTGAAGGCATAGTGATCGATAAGGAGATCGTCCACCAGAACATGCCCCGCAAGATTGTGAATGCCAAAATTGCTCTTCTCTCGACAGCCATCGAATCCAAGGAGACCGAGACCAAGACCGAGCTGCAGATCACCTCCTCCACTCAGTTCCAGCAATTCATGGATCATGAGAAGATGAGGATAAAAGAGGCTGCGGATAAAGTGATCGCCAGCGGCGCCACCGTGGTCTTCTGCCAGAAAGGCATCGATGATCTGGCCCAGCATCACCTGGCCAATGCCGGAGTTCTGGCTCTGCGTCGCGTCATCAAGAAAGACATGGACAAGCTGTCCAAAGCTACGGGAGCTAACATCGTCACGGGACTGGATGAGCTAAGTCCCAGCGATCTGGGCATCGCGGCCCTGGTAGAGGAGAAGCGCCTGGGAAGCGGCATCATGACCTTTATCACCGGCACCAAGAACCATTCTGCAACCCTTCTGCTGCGGGGCGGCACTCAACAGGTCTTAAACGGCCTGGAGAGAGCTTTAGACGATGCCCTTCACGCCGTAGCCGATGTGGTGGAGGACGGCAAGATGGTGGCAGGTGGCGGAGCCCCTGAGATCGAGCTTTCCCTGCGCCTGCGGGAGTATGCAGCCACTTTAAAGGGCCGCGAGCAACTGGCTGTCACCAAGTTCGCCGAGGCCCTGGAGATCGTGCCCAAGACTCTGGCCGAGAATGCCGGCTTTGATGCCATCGACAAGGCTATCGAACTGAAGAACAAGCACGAGAAGAACAAGAATGCAGGCCTTAACGCTTACACCGGCGAGATAGAGGATATGCTAACGCTAGGTGTGGTCGAGCCACTACGCGTCAAGATCCAGGCCATTTTATCGGCAACCGATGCCGCCTGCCTCATCCTGCGCATCGATGATGTTCTGGCTTCAACCAAGACGCCTCCACCGCGCGGCGCAGGTGGAATGCCCCCGGGAATGGGCGGAATGGGTGGAATGGGAATGCCACCGGGCATGGGTGGAATGGGCGGCATGCCGCCGGGGATGTTCTAGGCAGAGGATGCCTGAAATCCCTTTTATTATTTTTTAAGCTGTCTTGATCTTGTTGTTACAACTTGCCGGAGTGATATTTCTAAAGGTCGATGGCAATGGAAGGGTATTTGATATGGCTGATCTTTCTCGCGTTGGCGATATTCTCAGTTTGCATCATCCAGCTCCAGGAAGGCCGGAGCAAGAGGCTGCAAGAAGACTGCCGGCAATTGCAAAAAAACCTTCTGCTTTGGCAGGATAAATTGAGGAAAAAGGAGGGCAGCATTGATCAACTGCAGCGTGGCTTTGCCCAACTGCTCAAGTGGAAAGAACGCGCATTTGAACTGGAAGAGGAGCTTAAAATAGTCAAGCTGACGCAGGACTATGCCTGCGCGCAGCGGCTGCAGTTCCTGGAAGATCACATCGCAAAATCTCAAAAAAATCCAAGCATTCTTTTCCTGGGCACCTTCCCTTTCCTGGGTAGGCATGCATTCGAGGACAAACTCCGCAGCATGCTGGAGGATGCCCTGTTCGAGATAGTAATAGTGTCTCCCTGGATAAAAAGGCAGACATGGAACAGGATGAAAGGGCCACTAAGAAAGTTCTCCCGTCGGGGAGGAAAGCTGAGGGTATTCATGCGAGGAAGCGAGGCGGACTACTCTTTGGGCCTGAGTGACAATTTGCAGGAGGAGATCTCAGACCTGGGAGGAGATCTTGCGCTGGTAGCAAAGCTTCATGCCAAGATTTACATGGTGGACCGAAGGGAGGCCATCGTCACCTCCGCCAATCTTACCAAGGGCGGCACCGAAGGCAACTACGAGTGCGGAATCTGGGTGAATGATCCAGTGGTGTTGAAAGAGATATGCGAGTTTGTAGATGACATCCGCCAGATAGAAACAGGATGACGGCCATAGAGCCGCATATCGCCTGCCAACCCAGAGCGTTCAAGACCATGGCCTCATAAGATATGCATGCATAGACTCGACGGCCAAGTTGAATGGGATCGCGGCCAATGCAGTTGAGGTGATGGTGGATATGAGCGAGGCGAAATCATGATCTCTGGGGCTGGTTGATGGCAGGCGGCCAGCTCCTGGCGGCATTAGCGCTTCTCCTGACCTTGCGCCAAACGGGCGTCTCCTATTTCCTGGGCCTGTCCCAATTGCTGGGCGCGAGTGAGGCCGCGAGCACAGAGGGCGGACTGGTGACGGACGGCTTTTACTGTCATATCAGAAATCCTCTCTTCTTCTTTTCCGCTCTTTTCCTCTGGCTCACTCCCCTCATGACCGAGAATCTGCTGGCCTTCAACATCCTGGCCACGATCTACTTTTATCTGGGTGCCCGGCACGAGGAGAGATCGCTAAAAGAGGAGTTCGGACGGGAGTATTAGGCATACAAGAAGACGGTGCCCATGTTCTTGCCCCGGTGCAGGTGCTAGACCAGGGATTCCCATACCGCTTTCTGTAGCATGGCCACCACAGGCAGTTTTATGATTACCGCCAGCCTCTCGCTCCCCATTGTGCCGACTACTATGGAGGAGCGTTCGTCGGCAATCATCAGGCCGTCTATGCTGTTGCTGGTGCCGTCGGTGATGTAGTCTTTAAAGAACCTCTCCGCGCCCTCTTTCATCTCCTGGACCTCAAAGCCCAGACCCACGAATTTCTCTTTTCTATCGACCTTGATCCGCAAGCCTGGCACTTTTTTCATTTCAGCTTTATGCTCAATCAAGAGATCCGGGCAGCGGCAAAAGACGATCAACTCCCGCTCAACCTTGCAAAGAAAATCCCTGATTCGGTTTTTTATGCCCCACTCGCTGCGAACGCACCAGACCGGAGAGCTGCCGTGCGCCTCCAGATTGAGGCTTAAAAGCTCATTGGTGGATCGGTCGATACAAGCCACCAGCTCATCTCTCAGCCTTTCCATGACACTATCCGGTTCCACGGCCCGGTAATAGGTGGGCGAGCCCTGCACAAACTCCACAAAGCCCTTGCTGCCCAGATCTCTCAGGATGTCGTAAATCCTGGTTCTGGGAACTCCGGAAAGCTCGTGCACCTCTCTGGCAGTAGCCTCGCCCATGCCGACCAAAGTGGCATATGCTTTGGCCTCATACTCCGTAAGTCCCAACTTTTGCAAGCCCTCTACTATTCCTTCTTGCATTGTAACTCATCTGGTTACAACAAAGTTAAATAGATTGTTGTGGCACCATTGTTGGTATAGCATCCATCAGGGCGGATTTAAATGACGTACAAACTCCCGGGCGATAGCATCCGATATGCCCTCTTTGCAGGCTTGTCGTGCTTTCTTGTCTTGGCATTTCTCACGGTTTGCCTTCCTTCTTCGCAGGCCATCGAGGCCGGAGCGCCTATTCCTCCGGAGGAGTTCGGGGACGACTACTACAAAGTTTACGGAACTCCCAATATGACCGTCTCCCTGGAACGCTCCCATGTCGATCAGGGGGAGGAGACATCCCTCTTTTTGACTCTGACCAACCGGGGAAGGGTAACCTCCTTTCAAGTGAACGAGGAGCCGGGTGCCAATAAAAGAGAGGAGATTCTCGCCGCGCAAAAAGAGCAGGAGCTGGAAAAGCAGAGAACCGTGGCCCAGGATATCTCCCTCCTCCTGCTGGCCGAGAACGAGAGCGCCATAGACATAAAGCGCTCCGTGGCCTTTCCCGGCAGCATTCGGGAGGGGCAGAGCTCCGGCAGGCTGGAGTTTCCCATTGAAGCTTACAAGAACACAAAACCCGGACAATACCGGCTGGATACAGTTGTCAATTACACCTACCAGAGGGACGTGGCTGTGAAAGGTGACGAAGACCACCCGGAGAGCCCGGATGTCTTCTACTGGTATGACAGCCTCAGCCAGACCATTCCCCTAACTCTGACGGTGGAGCGAAGAAGCGGCGCCCAGTTTGAGATCCTGAATGTCAGCCCTTCCGCCCTGGCGGCAGGCTCCCAGGATAATGTGGTCAAGATTCGCATAAAAAATGTGGGCCATGATGAGGCCAAAGACCTGGTGGCCCGGCTTCGCCCGGAGAGCGGCATTTATGTGAGCGTGGACGAATCGCCCATCCCGGCCTTGCCGCAGCAGCAGGAGGCGGAGCTGCTCTACAAGCTGGATGTCTCCAAGGATGCCGTGCCCGGCAAGAGCTACCAGGCTAAGGTCCTGTTCGAGTTTTCCGATAGCTACCGGGATGATCTCACTGATGAGGAGAATGCCTATCTCAAAATCGAGCCACAGAGCACAGGCCGCTCATGGGCCGTCATCCTTCTGCTCCTCGTGCTCGCGGCAGTAATAATAGTAGTAATCAAGAGAAGGAGCAAGAGCTGAAAGGTATGGCCGGGAGTGTGAGCGGAATGGCGAGGGAAATAGAGCCGGCAATTTCGGCGCGGGGCGTGACCAAAAGCTTCGGGCGGCAGCGGGTCCTGGACAGCCTTAGCGTGGACATTCCCTCCGGTGTGACCTACTGCCTGCTCGGGCCGAACGGTTCAGGCAAGACCACCTTCATTCGCGCCATCGTCCGGCTGCTGCACCTGGACGGAGGAGAGCTTTCCGTGCTGGGCCGGCCCGTCTCCGAGGTTGATGAGATCTACTCAAAGATCGGCTACATGACCCAGCATAAAGCCCTCTATCCCGATCTGACGGTGCAGGAGAATATGGAGTTTTATGCCGGGCTTTACGGCTTAAGCCAGCAGCAGCGCGTGGAGAGGCTAGAGGAGCTGCTGGAAATGGTCGACCTCTCCCTGCACCGCGGCCGTCTGGCCGGGGCGCTTTCCGGCGGCATGTACCAGAGGCTCTCTCTGGCCTGCACCCTCATCCACGAGCCAGAGCTGCTCTTGCTGGATGAGCCCACCGTGGGCGTCGATCCCCGGCTGCGGCAAACATTCTGGGAATACTTCAACCGCCTGGCCGAGGAGGGCAAGACTGTGCTCATCACCACCCACCTCATGGATGAGGCGGAGAAGTGCCGCATGGTGGGCTACATGCGAGCGGGAAGAATGGTGGCAGAGGGTTCGCCTGAGGAGATCTTACGCCAGGCCGGCCTAAAGCCCATTCTCAAGCTCTGGCTGGCCGAGCCGGAGAGGGACGCCGCCCTTCTCCGGGCAGAGGGATATGAGATAGATGTCGTTGGTGGAGTTGTGCAGGTCCGCCTGGAGAGCCACGCCCGGATCAAAGAGGTCCTGGCAAAGGTATCGCCTCTGGACATGAGGCTGGCTGAGCCCAGGCTGGAAGAGGCATTCCTGCGTCTCTCTGAGGCGGCATGAATCGCCCAGGCCTGGGCCGCGTGGGTGTGGTGGCCCTGCGGGTGGTGCGCCAGCTCAAGCGGGACCGGCGCACCATCGGCCTGATCGTCTTCGCTCCAATCGTCCTCATGATTCTCTTCGGCTATGCCCTCTCCGGGGATATGAGCGGCATAGCTCTCGGCCTGGTGGACGGAGGCGGGCACGATGCCCTGCGGGCGCACCTGGTGTCCATCCAGGACTTCGATATCCTTCGCCTGGGATCAGAGTCGGATGCAGAAAGGCTCATCTCGGAAGGGCGGCTGGACGGAGCCGTGCTCCTCCGGCCCGGAGAGGTGCGGGTGCTGCTGGACGCCAGCAGCCTGCAAATCTCGGGCGCAATTGCGGCGGCGGTGCAGGCGGGAACGGCAAAGGAAAGGGCCGGCCTGGAGACGACTGGCCAGCCGTTGGGGGCGGAAAGCGCGATCGTTTCGCGCTACATCTTCGGCTATGACCTGAAGATGATGGACACGGTGGGCCCGGCCATCCTGGGCCTGGTGGTCTTCTTCTTCACCTTCATCAACGCCGCCATCGCCTTCATCCGGGAGAGATCGCAGGGGACGCTGGAGAAGTTCATGGTCTCGCCCCTAAGCCGGGTGGAGATGGTCTCCGGCTATGTGCTGGGCTTCTCCCTCTTCACGATCCTGCAATCAGCCACCACCCTCTTCGTAGTAACCGCCCTCTTCGGTGTGCCCCTGCGCGGCAGCGCCCTCACTGCGCTGGCCGTGGTCCTGCTCCTGGGAGCGGGCGCTCTGGTCCTGGGCTCCTTCTTCTCCAACTTCGCCCGAAGCGAGTTTCAGGTGGTGCAGTTTATACCCCTCATCATCACGCCTCAAATTGTGCTCTGCGGCATCTGGTGGCCCTTGCAGTCTGTGCCTGAGTTCATCCGGCCCCTCTCCTACATGCTTCCCCTCACCTATGCCGCCCATGCCTTGCGAGCGGTGATGCTCAAGGGAGCGGGAGTCGCTGACATTCTCTATCCCGACCTGCTGGCGCTGGGCATATTCTTCTTGATCTTCTTTGCGGCGGCGACGATGATGCTGAGGAGGGAGGTGGCTTAATTAAATAACTTGCATAGAGTATTCATATTATGAGCATTGCACAGGCCATTCAAGCCGTCGAGGACAGGGGGATTGATACCGACCTGGAGCTCTACGACGTAATCGAGAATAGTCCCGGAGAGAGCGTATATTCTTTGGCCAAGCTGATGGCCTGGAGCAACGGCAAGACATATGCCTCGGTTAGACGTTTGGAAAAATCGAAGCTTGTCCACATCGATAAGACGGAAAAAGACGGCAGGTCTGTTCTTGTGGTGCGACCGTATGATTGGTATGAATTCTTCACTCCGGAAGAGCTGCAAGAGATGAGCCGACCGGAGTTTATGGAAGAAATAGAGTCCATTGTAAAAGCGAAAAAGTAATAGTGCATACTACCACTACTACGCTCACCACAAAGAGCACAAAGGACTTATGTTATTTTTTAATTTTTTGTCTTTGTGCGTTCTTTGTGAACTCTGTGTCTTTGTGGTGAAAATCGTAACCCACTGGTTAGCCCAAGGTAGATCCATCAGTCCATCCAGGGCATAATATCGCGGCCTGATTTCACAATATTATTAAGAGTATACATTGTACCCCTAGGCCCTCAGGTCAGCTTGCTCTTCACCTTAGCATAAAACCCCTCTCGTCCCACCTTGACAAACCTGGCCGGGGTCTTGGCCTTGCTTATGACCACCGTATCCTTGGAGGAGATGACCATCGAGGTCTGGCCGTCCACCACCACCAGCGCCTCCTTGTCCGGCAGCTTGAGGCGAACCTCGATCCTGCTATCACCCGGAATCACCCAGGGTCGCGATGAGAGCTTGAAGGGGGCCATGGGAACGAGCACAATGGCGTCCACCCGCGGATCGACGATGGGCCCGCCTGCCGACATGGCATAGGCGGTAGAGCCGGTGGAGGTGGCGATGATCACCCCATCGGCTCGAAAGTCCTCCATGAGTGCGCCGTCCACGATGATCTCAAACTCGATCATCTTGGCGGGACTGGCGGTGAGAAAGGCGATCTCATTGGTGGCGCGGGGCAGGCAGACCCCATTGAGCAGCAGCTTCAGGCGCGAGCGCACATCCACATCAAAGCCCGCCAGCAGGCGCAAGAGCGTCTCCACGGCGTCCCTGGGCTCCACGTCCACCAGAAAGCCCAAGGTACCCATGTTTATGCCCAAAATGGGAGCCGGATCTGCCATCTTGTGAATGGTGCGCAGAATCGTTCCGTCTCCTCCCACGGAGACTATGAAGTCCACCAACTGCCGCTCCATCTCCGCTACGGGTGTGCCCTCTCTGCCGATTTTTAGAGCAAGGTCCTCATCCACGAATATCTCTGTGCCCTTCCCTTCGCCCTCGATCTGGTAGATGAGCATCTGCGCCAGCCGAATGGATTCGGGCTGCTGCCGGGAGACAAAGCCGATCTTAATGGGGCCCACCACCTATGAGTCTGAGCAGGTTGGCGTGCAATAGCCCGTTCGAGCCGATCAGATCTTTCCTCTGCCACATATTGCCGTCCAGATGAAGCGCGTCTCCCACAGAGTCGGTCACCATTCCCCCCGCCTCCTCCAGGATGATCTTTCCCGCAGCCACATCCACCACCCGCATCATGCCGCGCAGATCCACGAAGGCATCCAGCCGGCCAGATGCAACGAGCGCCATCTCCAGGGCGGTGCTTCCCAGGGTGCGAATGCGGCGCACAGTGTCGCCGATGGCCGCCATCCTGGCCGTGTGGGGCCGCAGGGTGTAAGCTGAGATGCTGAAATGGGAGAGGTCGGCATGGGGCGATACTTGCAAGCGCCCGCCTGGCTGGGAGTAGGCGCCCCGCCCGGTTTCAGCATAGAAGCTGCCGCCCCTGGCCAGATCAGAGATATATCCGAAATGAAAATCTTCCTTGCTCAGGTAAATGGAGACGGAGTAGAAGGGGATGCCGGCTATGGCATTGAAGGTGCCGTCCAGGGGATCGAGGTGCAGGAAATAGTCGGGCTTCTCGCCAATCATCACCTCGCCGATCTCCTCGCTGAGCACCTTAAAGCCCAGGCCCGAGGAGCGCAGTGTATCGAGAACGGCATTCTCTGCGGCCCGGTCGATTTGCTTGGTGGGGGTGCCGTCCGCGCCCATCTTCACATTTTGCCCGCCGACGACGGTGCCTGCCAGCTCTTCTACGGCCTCGGCCACAGCTCTTGCTGCATTATCGCACAGCTTCAATAGATCGTTACCTTGGGAGGAAAGTCGCTCGCTCATCCCTTTCCAGAGAGGCATGCCCACTATAAAAGTTTCTCACTTGGCGCCGCGCGACGCGCGAGGGGGCTCTCGCCTCCATGATTGTGGGTCTGGTGGGTTTATTTGCCTTCAGCTATTACGCCAAATTCATCGCACCCATGCCCATGTACCCCAGCATTTACGGATTTGCGCTATCGCTGGCGGCTATGATAGTAGTCAGCCTGGCGACAAAAGTGATATTGGCTTCTGTGGTCTTTCCGAGGGCTTCGAGAGCATTGCCTTTGTTGGACCAGGCTAAGGCATATTTGGGATCTAGCCTGATGGCTTCGTCATAGGCTTTGAAGGCTCTTCAGTCTGGTGCACCGATCTAGAGAAATCACCGGGAAATGCGATAGTGTCGGATTTCCGATCACTCTTGAGGATTAGCTCCGTCCCGCCCCTGCCGCCTTCCGCCAGACCTCGTCGCTATTGTCTATGGACTCGATCTGATCGTGGATATCGATGCGATGCTGCACATCGCCCGCCCGCAGCCTCTTTTCCATGGAAATGCGTAGCATCTCCTTGGAGCAGTCGCGCAGCTCTTCCGCCTCCTGCCAGAGCCTCTCCGCCAGCACGGCATCGTCCGGCCTGGTTTCCACGGACCTGGCCCGCAGCTCCTTCTCACTTTGCAGGGCCGCCTCATGCTCCTCTTTCAGGCGCTTGGCATCGGCCAGCAGCTCCTCGACCTCGCGGGTCATATCATCTTTGTTTCTGGCTACCAGATCATTTTCCGAGAACATATCATGCCTCCAGCATCTTCAGGAATATTTGATGAATCCGTGCGTCTTGTGTCAGTTCAGGATGAAAGGCCAAAGCCAGCAGATTCTTCTGGCGCACCGCCACCATCGCTTCGCCCACCTGGGCCAGTACTTCTACGTCCCTGCCTACCTCGCAGATGGCCGGGGCGCGGATGAAAACGGCCCGGTAAGGCTTGTCCAGCCCTTTTATTTGTATGTCCGCCTCAAAGGACCCTCTCTGCGGCCCGAAGGCGTTTCGGATGATCTTGATGTCCATGAGGCCTAAAGGTTTGACGCGGCCCTCGCCGTCGCCCTCTATCTCCCGGGAGATGAGCACCAGGCCGGCACAGGTGGCCAGGATGGGCTTGCCCCGGCGCGCCTCGGCCTTCAGCTCTTCAGTAAGCCCGGAGCGTTCCAACTGCCGGCAGATAGTCGTGCTCTCTCCGCCCGGCAGCACCAGGGCCCGACACTCTTCCATCTGGCCGGGCCGTCTCACTTCCACCACCTGGACTTTTTCCTGCCCTGCCCTCTCCAGGGCCATGACGTGCTCCGACACGTCCCCTTGCAGTGCTAATACTCCAATCCTGGCCACTTACCAGCCCCTACCAGCCCCGATTCTGCAAAGCTTCCGCTTCGGGGATCGTTGAAGCATCCATCCCTTTCATGGCCGCGCCCAGACCCTTGGATACCCTGGCCAAAAGTGCCGCGTCATCGTAATGATGTACCGCCTCGACTATGGCTCCGGCCATGGCCGCCGGATTCTCGGACTTGAATATGCCTGAGCCCACGAAGACCCCATCCGCCCCCAGTTGCATCATCAGGGCGGCATCAGCCGGTGTGGCCACTCCGCCCGCGGCAAAGTTAACCACCGGCAGGCGCTCTATGCGGGCGCACTCTCGGACCAGATCCAGGTCCGCCTCAATCTCCCGTGCCACCTTCATCAGTTGCAGATCGTCCATGCCCTTCAGGCTCCTGATCTGGCCCAAAATCATCCTCATGTGCAAAACTGCCTGGCTCACGTCTCCCGTTCCCGCTTCGCCCTTGGTCCTGATCATGGCCGCGCCTTCCTTGATGCGCCGGCAGGCTTCGCCCAGGTTTCGAGCGCCGCAGACGAAGGGAATGGTGAACTTGGTCTTCTCAATATGAAATTCATCCGCAGGAGTGAGCACCTCGGACTCGTCCACCATATCCACACCCAGTGCTTCTAAAATTTGGGCCTCCACAAAGTGGCCGATCCTGGCCTTGGCCATGACGGGAATGGTCACCGCCTCGATGATGGCCTCGATGATTTCAGGATGGGCCATCCTGGCTACGCCACCCATCTTTCTGATGTCGGCAGGGACAGCATGCAGGGCCATTACGGCTACGGCGCCCGCCTCTTCTGCAATAACCGCCTGCTCTGGGGTTGTGACGTCCATGATGACGCCGCCCTTCTGCATCTTTGCGAAACCGCGCTTGAGCAGTTCCGTACCAAATCGAAGATTTTCAAGCTCCATGAATTGCCCCAAACGTTCTTAAGTGCAATGCAGTGAGAATAAATAAACTTTTGGGCAGGGGCAGGCACGGCGAAGCGGCCTGCCCCTTTGCCTCTTACGGCGCATAGTTTTCGTAAAGATAGATGTCTTTGTCCCCACTGCGATCATCGGTCCAGACGATCCGTCCCGTCTTTATGCGCGGCTGGGTCTGGTTTCCCGCATCGGTGCAGATAGCTTTCTCTTTTTGCACGTTACGATCGTAGACATAGATATCCCAATTGCCGAATCGATTATCCTGCCAGACAACCACGCCGTTTTCGACATCAGGATTTGTCTCATCCGACAAATCCTCAGTTATCTGTATCTCTTTGCTGGTGTTCAGGTCGTAGGCATAGATATCCCAATTGCCATTCCGATTGTCCTGCCAGACCACAGTTTGTCCGTCCGTAGCCGCATTGATCTGATCACTGGCATCGCTTGCCAGTGCCACGGGACTGCCCCCCTGCTTCAACATCCAGATATCAGAGCTGCCCAACTTGTTGTCCTGATATACCACATAGTCTCCACCCGCCCGCGGATTTATGCCGCTGGGCGGATAGTCGGGGGTGGCCTCCTTCTCATAGAGCGGCCTCATGTAAACCATCCAGCCGAAGTAATTCTTTCTCAGGTATGCCAGATTATCTGCACTGAGGGAAATCGGTGTGGCATTCTCCAGACCGTATACCAGCTCTGTGGAATTGACAATGGATATATCAAAGGTTCTGATGGACCAGTAATCCTCGATTTTATACTGGTTCAAGGGATTTCGGGAAATCCAGGCGATGATGCTTCCGTCGATATCCGGATACATATCCTCATACGGACCTGCCGCGATGGGCAGCTCTATTTCCTGAGCCAGGCTGTAAACATAGATATCCGGTTTTCCGGTGCGATTGTCCATCCAGGCCACATAGTATCCCACCTGGTCGTTGCCGCCCACCACAGGGTAGCTCTGATCACCGGGTGCTTTGCATATTATGCTCGTCTGACCCGCGGTCACTGGCACCGTCCTCGGCCTGCCGCTATGGGTATTGAGCCAGACCAGCTTTTCGTCCATGCTGGGCTTAACCTGGCCCGGTCCCACCTGCACCAGCTCATCTTTCCAGTTAGAGATATCCAGCTTGCGAATTGATGTGTCCGGATCGGTCCCGTCAACGTAGGAGATGTATTTTCCCGATACTACGGGATTGGTCTGCTCTCCCGGCCGGGGATAGGTCTTGCCCCACTTTTTGTCCCAGAAGTAATAGCCGATATCTTTGCTCTTGGCATCCTCCCAGGCAATGGTGTTTCCGGATATGTCGGGATAGAGCTGGTCCCCATCTCCCGTAATCTTGGTCTCATTTCCGGTCAATAGGTCTTTGACATAGACATCAAAGTCGCCGTTTCGGTTGTCCTGCCAGACGACCAGATTGTCGCTGATGATGGGATACATCTGCTGGCCTGGTCCTTTGTGGACGGCAACGCTCTCGCCTTTCCCCCGATCTTGCATGTAAACGTCCCAGTTGCCGCTGGAATTGTCCATCCAGACGACCCTATCTCCGGAAACGGAAGGCCAGGTCTGATCGCCTTTGCCCGTCACTACGGCTGATTCGATGCCGGTGGACAGGTTCTTCAGATAGATGTCTGCGTCACCATTTCTGTAGTCAGCCCAAACTACTTTGTCGCCGGAGGCTTTAGGATAGAGCTGATCCCAATCACCCTTGGAGATGGGCTTTTCCGCCCGCGTGAAGAAATCGAAGCCGTAGATATTCCAGTTGCTTTTCCGGTTGTCGCTCCATACCAGCAGGCTGCCGTTGGTGCTGGGAAAGTCGGTGGAGAGCAGCAGTAGCGGATCGGATTTGATGTATCTCCACTTGATCTGGGTAAAGCCATTGCTATTGTCCATCCAGACGATCTTATCCTCGCTCAGGATCTTTGAAGGCCCATAAGGCTTAACCCGCTCAGGATCTCCCTTTCCGTCGTTCGGCGACTGGATCAAGGGCAATACGGTAACAGGAACTTCTACACCTTTTATTAGATCATAAAGGTAAATATCCGGATCCCCCCCACGTTCATCGAGCCAGGCTACATGCCTGTCAAAGACGCAGGGAGAGCCTTGGTTGGCCGAATTGGTGGCAATAGCTCGCTCCGTCTTAGTAGTCATGTTGTAGGCATAAATGTCCCAGTTGCGCACATTGCTATCGGGGGCATTTCTACCGTCCGCCCAGACGATAGTATCCCCGTAGATCCAGGGCTGGACCTGGTTTTTGGGGTCAGTGCATATTGGCATCTCGCCGTTTGTGGTCAGGTTGTACAGATAGATATCCCATTTACCAGTTCGCTTATCTGCCCAGACCACATTCTCTTTGTTTATGACGGGAGATAACTTGCCGCCTTTGTTATTGGTTAATTGTCTCTCCGTTGCCTTTCTGATGTCGTAGAGATATATCTGGTCTTCACCCGTGTCATTGTTCAGCCAAACAACATAATTGCCATCGATCATAGAATATCTGTAATCGGAAGAGCTTTTTGAGATCTGCTTTTCCTTCCCGGCGAAAAGATCATAGAGAAAAACGTCAAGATGGCCATTTCTCTTGTCGGTAAATATCACATAGTTGCCACTGACATCAGGACTGCTATGATCGACTTTGTCATTTGTGATGGCCTTCTCCTTATTTGTAGAGGTATTGAATATATAAACGTTGTAGTAACCATTGCGATTGTCAGTCCAGACGATGTTATCTTTGGAGATGGAGGGATTTGTTTGGTTGAAAGACCTGCTGGTTATGGACATATCAGCCAGGACCTTGAAGTCGAACATTTGAATGTCCGGGTCTTTTATGCCCCTCCGATAATCTGTCCAAACGACGCCTCTGTCGCAGATAGCCGGTTCCATCTTGATGGAGCCGGGAACCAGAACTCTCTCCTTGCCGCTCTCGATGTCATAAAGATTGATATCGGAGCGGTTGTTGAGGTAGGCAATAAGGTTGCCAAAAATCCTGGGATCGGTCTGCATACCTGGTTTTGTGAGCGTGGTCGTCTTTTGAGTTTCTAGGTCCTTAAATGCTATATCGGACTCTCCCGTACGATTATCCGCCCAGGCTACGATGTCCCCATAAACGGAAGGAAACGCCTGATCTTTTGGCCCTGTGGAGATGGCTGATTCTTTTCCGCTGGCAATATCGTAAAGGTAAACATCAAAATCACCGGAGCGCTTATCCATCCAGACGATCTTATCGCCATTAATCTTGGGCTCTATCTGCTCACCCTTCCCGGTGGAAAGGATGCTCTCCTTCTTGGCCGTCAGATCGTAGAGACGAATTTTATAGGTGCCGTCGCGGTCATCGGCCCAGACCACCCGCTCTCCGCTGATGTCGGGCTGGGTCTGGTTGCCTTCGGCTGCAGTCACCGCTGATTCTGTGCGGTTGACGGCATCGTACATGTAGATGTCTCCGTTGCCGGCACGCATGTCCTGCCAGACGATGCGCTCGCCGGATACAGCCGGATTGATCTGGAAGAACGGATTAATGCATACCCATTTCTCCAGGCCTGTCTCCAGGTCGAACATGAATATGTCGAAGTTTCCACTCCTGTTATCCGACCAGGCTACAATATGTCCGTCTATGGCAGGCTGCATCTGCTCCGAGCCCACCAGGATGGCTATGGGGCGCTCTTTTCCATATTCCGCCCCGCCGGCAGCGCCCACATAGAGAAGTGCTGCCGTTATGATCATAATGAAGATTGCCTTGTGCATCTTATCACTCTGTGATTGCGATATATCTCAGGGTGCTTTTGGCGAACCAATATAAGGACTTTTCTCGACGTTTGTCGTGATCAGCCCAAAAAGGATATTTCTAATCAATTAGCGAATCATGGTTCTGCCCAAGGTTACCAGGAAGAGAGCTAAAAGCAGCCAGCCTAAAATCGATTCCACCGTAGCCAGGTAGAGGAAGACGCCTACCGGGAACCATTTAACTTGCGTCTTGGCGGTGAAGAAGAGAAGGGCAAAGACTATGATCAGAAAGCAGCTCAAAAATACGGTATACCTGGGCCGGACGCCGTAGCCGCATGAGATCCAGGCCAGGCCGTCCAGGAGATGTCTATGTCGCCGGCTATGGCCACGTGATAGATGACAATTCGGTTAAGAGTTATAATCTTTTTTGACAGCCGCGGTTGCAGATTTGCTCCATCGCCAGGCTCAGATCAGCAATGACTATATATTCCTTGTGTTAACCCCTTAACCACACCGGGAGGAAACGAGTTGAAGGATTATCTCATAATGGATGATGTCATGCTTGATCATAAAAGGGTCCTGGTAAGAGTGGACTTCAACTCTCCCATGGACCCCAGCGGAAATATCCTGGATGATAAGCGCATAAAAAGCCACTTAGACACTCTGCGCGCTCTGGAGGACTGCCGGGTGGTTCTCATGGCGCATCAGAGCCGGGCCGGGAAAAAGGATTATACCACGCTAGAAGCTCATGCCCGCCTGGCAACGCGGCTCCTACGTCGCGATGTCGTCTACATTGATGATATATTCGGATCTCATGCCCAGCAAGCCATAAAATCTCTGATGCCGGGGGAGGTTCTTCTTCTGGAAAATACCCGTTTTTATGCCGAAGAGAACATGAACCGAAGCTCTGCCGATCATGCCAAAAGCCACATGGTGAGGAAACTGGCGCCGTTATTTGATCTATTCATAAATGATGCTTTTGCCGTCTCCCATCGCTCTCACTGCTCCGTGGTGGGATTTACGGAGGTGCTGCCCAGTTTCGCCGGGCTTCTCATGGACAGGGAGATCACGGCACTGGATAAGGGGTTAAAGGGCAATGAGCACCCAACCGTCTTCTCCCTGGGTGGTACGAAGGCGGACGATTCCATCAAAGTCACGAAAAACGTTCTAAGTCGCGAAGGTGCCGATAAGATCCTCACCTCCGGCGTTGTAGCCACCGTCTTCATGATGGCGGCAGGCATTAATGTGGGTGAAGCCAATCGCAAATTCGTGGAGGATCAGGAGTATCTGGACCAAATTCCCATTGCGGCAAAGCTTTTGCATGATTATCCGGGCAAGATCGTACTGCCTGTAGATGTAGCTTTGAACCAGAATGGCGAGCGAGTGGAAGTTGCCGTGGACAAGCTCCTCACAGCTTTGCCCATAGCCGACATTGGCCTGGAGACCATTGTCATCTACTCCAAGTATATGAAGGAGGCAAAAGTTACCGTCCTCAATGGACCGACAGGGATCTTCGAGCAGGAGAAGTTCCGGCTCGGCACATCCGAGCTCTTGAAAGCGGCCACCGAGTCGGGCTATTCCATCGCCGGCGGAGGGCATAGCGTGGCGGCCATTGAGCAGCTGGGCCTGGAGTCCAAGTTCTCTCATGTGAGCATGGGAGGCGGCGCGTCCATCACCTACCTCTCGGGCGAGCCATTGCCTGGCATTGAAGCTCTGAAGAAGGCGGCTCTTCGGGCACGAAAGATCTGACCGAGAAAAGGAAACGCAGGACTCTGGCCTGCACCCGAGGTCTCGGGCCTTCAGGACAGGCTTTCTGCCACCTTTTTTCGGCATGCGTCCAGGATAGCGGTAGGTTCGCCCGCGGCCTCCAGGGCGGCAGCCGACCTGTGGCCCCCGCCATCGCCCCCATGGGATTTGCCCATCTCTCCTAAGAGCTTTGCCAGGTTCAGGCCTCTTTGGGCCGCCTCCCGGCTGCACCGGGCACTGATGCGAACCCGGCCCCCATGCCGTCCGGCCACGAAGGCCACGTCTGCGCCTAAATCCACCAGGGCATTGGCCGCGGAACCCTCGAAGGAGTTGACAGTTGTGCAGGCGACAAGCCAGTCTCCCTGGCGCACGACCTCGGCACGAGAGGCGGCTTTTAGCACGGCAATTCTTTGCGAGATGTTCGCAGGTACGGAAAGGGCCTCCTGTGCCTCTTCATAAGCAAAGCCTCCGGCGTCTAAGATCTCGGCTGCCGCCCGAAAGGTGGTCGGTGTAGCGCGCTTGAAGCGGCCGGTGTCGGCGATCATGCCCGCCAGAAGTCCCAGGGCCGCCATTTTGTCTACCTTCTTGCCGTTTTCTTTTAGAATCGTCCAAACGATCTCGGCCGTGGAATTGGTGGGCTTTTGTATGTAGAAAAGGGCGTCTTCCAGCAGTCCTTCGTCCAGGTGGTGGTCCACCAGGGCATAACCGGCCGGCAGCCTGCCTCCCAGTTGCGTCCCTATCGAGGTGTCTACTACTACCACCAGATCGTAGTCTTCAACTGGTGGATTTATCAGGACGGGGGCTTTGATGATCTTTGCCAGGGAAACGCCCGTGCGGCTCAAATCGTCTACAGCGCCGATGCTGCCACCGAAGGCCCGGCTCAGGGCAAAGCTGCTCCCGATGGCGTCGGGATCGGCGTTCCTGTGGCAGAGGTAGAGGATTCTTTGGTACCGGCCGATGTGATCGCCATACTGTTGCTCGCTAATGCGCATGGTCTTATTTGAGGCTATAAGAATTGATATAGGTTGTCCAGGCGAGAAGAAAAGGAGAAAACAAGATCTAACTTTTTACTGCTATGACGTGAGCCAGGACTTCCGGCAGCATGGCCACGACCGCCAGGACCGGCAAGAGCCCTTTTGTTTTTATACTCACGATTACAGTAATCTTAACATAATACCGTTGGCAAAAGGAATTGCAGCCGGAGCCGAACAATTGATTGCCAAAAATTAGATGTTGGCAGATGGCTATGCCTGCCGGCAGGCCACCATCATATCGTTTGCTGGCTGCAATACTTTACATTTCGCTATTGCTTATCTTCCGCCTCGCGGCTGGCTGCCGGACTCCTGTCCGTTTTCCGCCATGCCTCTATCCATGCCCTGGCCATTCTCGCCCTGGCCCATTATTCCTTGACCGTTCATACCATGGCCCATCATTCCATCGCCCATCATGCTAGGGCCCATCCCGCCCATCCGGTCCATTTTCATATTCCTGATCTGGGCCAGTGTCATATTGTTCAGCTCAGCCATCTTCTGCTCTTGCAGCTCCTTGATCTGGTTTAAGGTCATGTTATCGAAATTTTCCCTGGTGGCATCATCTACCAGGAGCATCCAGTTATGTGGTCCATCAGAACCGCCTCTCTGGAAGGAGGCATTGCATCTATCTTTGTTGTTCGAATCCCATCCAGCGGACAATGCCGGTGCCATAGAAAGGCAGACCACGGCCAGCGCCATAACGGCTAATGCAATCTTTGTTTTCATATCTTTATACCTCGCAATTTTTTTCTTCGAGAAGGCCCTGCGATTCGATCGCTTGCGACATTCTCCAAGCACCACCGTTGTCTGGAACGATAGAAAAGGATGTGACCGAACGAACGGTTCTAAAAGCTTTGGAATATGGAACTGAAAGCCAATAAAAGGTACAGAAACGTTCCGTTAAAGATAAATTATGTGATTAACGTTTTGTTTCAGCGATTTAACCAATAAATCCAATATTTGCTGGATTTGACTCTGATCAGGCCGGATTGCAGATAAGGCAATGTCCCTCTCACCGGAGACCGCCCGGCAAAGCTCTGCGCTCAGGCCGCGCCATGATGATGCGATATTATCTCAGCATCACCCGGCTCAGTGTCACCAGGAAGAGGGCCATAAGCAGCCATCCCAGCAGCGTCTCTATCACCGTCAGGACCTCATAGCCTTCGATGATGCTGAAATTCTGGGGGGTCTTGCCTAAAAACTCCATGCTGCTGAAGTAGAAGGCATCGCTCGGCGATACGCTCGCCTTCGCTTGCGAGTGCGTATTTGCGCCGTCCGGCTGCAGAGCGTCTCCCGTCCAGAAGATGCCCGCGAAGAGGAGGATGATGGCCAGGCTCAGCAGAATGGTATAAGAGGGGCGCACCCCGTAGCCGCAGGAGAGCCAGGCCAGACGATCGAAGAGCTTGGGGAAGGTCCTGTGCGAGCGCGCCTGCTTTTGCTTTCGGTACTGGTAGTAGCAGTCGTCCTGATCCTCGAACTGCTCCTGGTTCCTGAAGTTTCTGGTGAGCGTCAGGTACACCGAGCCGTTATAGGGAATGTGCTCCTTGATGGAATTCCAGCGGACGACTATGCGGTTAAAATTGAAGTCCTTGAGGTGGATGCTTGATCCTTGCGAGAAGACGGCATCGGACAGATTCAGTGTGTACACCTTGGCATTGGCCAGGTGGAAATATTTCTCGAACCTCGCCCGGCCAAAGTCGGCATCATTGAACTTGGCGCGGGAAAAATTGGCATCGATGGCAAAGTGGGCCCGGGTGAAGTTGGCCTCTCTCCGAAACTGTGCATCGGAAAAGCCGGCATCCTCCTGAAAATGAGAGCCGGAGAAGTTGGCCGCATTGGTGAAGGTGGTGCCGTCAAAGTCCACCAGCCCAAAGAAGGCAGCGTGATCGAAGAAGACATCGCCCTTGATAACCGAGTATTCTATTTTTATTATTGATTTTATGATCTTCAGCTTATTTTTATTAAAGAGCAGGTCCAGCCGGTGCAGATCCAGGTCCCCGTAGATGATGACGTTCTCATACTCTACCGGTTTGCCCTGCTCGATCTTTTCCAGGATCTCCTCGGCCTTGATCATCAATAAGCTATCGACCATAAACGAAGGGAGAAATCGATAATAGCAGATATTCTTTGCGGTGCAATTGGGTCGCGATGGGCTCTCCGATTTTATAGCGTTCTCTGTGCGTTCTCTGTGCGTTCTCTGTGCGTCCTCTGTGCGCTCTTGTGCCTCTGTGGTGGAAACGTCGTTGGCCGCTGGTTATAGCCCAATGGCTGACGATGCTACCATCACCGCAGGCATGAGAAGCGCACAGAGGGCTCAAATATTCCATTCCCACCAACCTCTCAACTTTCATCCGATCCCTTCCCCAGCAGCATCCTCTCCACAAAGTCCCAGTCGTGCTCGTAGATGTGCGCCGAGGCACTGGTAGTGGAGATCGATCCCGGCTCCGCCCCCACCTGGCCGCAGACGTATTGCAGCAGCCTGGCCAGGCCGTAGAGATTGGCGGGATAGGCTCCGGCAAAGTCGTGGCTGCGAAAGAAGATGGACAGATGCAAACGCCCATCGCGCAGCTTGAAGTCGTCCACAATCATGCAGGGAACCTCATCTTTGCAGGCATCTACGGGCACGATCCAGGTTACGGCCGTTGCCCGGCGGGTATTGGCCGAGGCCTTGAGCCGCAGGATGACCTGCTCGATCTGGTCCAATGCGGGCACGCCGGGCAGAGACCAGGCACGCAGACGCTCGCCATAGGTGTACTCAAAGCCGGGATTATTGCCGGATAAAAGCTGCTGGGCATACTCTTCCAGACGCTCCTCGTTCCAGGAATACTCAGCAGGAATCATCTCCCGGTAGGGGTCCACCACCACCACCTGCAAAGATAAGACCTCCCGTATCCTGGTGCCCCTCTCATCAGTGATCTGTGCCCCCTGCCGCCAGATGAGGTTGAGGCCTCTAGCCCAGGCATCGGAGATGGTTCTTGCGCGAATGAATCTGCCCAGTCTTGCCATGAAAAAGCTCCCGCTTATTGCTGCTCGCCGGTCAGCTCCGCCAGCGCCTGCGGCGGAAATGCCTTGATGATATCTATCTTCTTCACGCAGCGCGTTCCAATGCCGTATTTCTTGGCAATGGGCTTCAGCTCCCTCATGCAGTACTTCCTGGCGATCTCCTCAATGTCCATGAGATCTGCCTTCTTCTGCAAGGTACTTTAAGTTTTTTCGGTTCCTAGGTTCTGTTGCATCTGAAGGTGGTGCAACAATGGTGTTGCAAGCATGGTGGTAGCTATGATTAACTTTCTAAAGGCGTGTTACTTAAAGGGATGAAACAGTGAAACAAAATGTAATAAGTTCTTTTGTTAGAAAGAGCTTATATCTCAAGTATCCCTATCAGGTGATATGGACGAGTTGGACATACTTTTTACAAAGTGGGGAACTATGACGCCATCAGAACAAGTCATCGTGATACTACTCGTTTTAGGGGGCGTAGTAGGTACCGTATTCTTCGCGCTTAATCAAGGACACGAATTTTACCAACGGGTTAGGGGAAAGCACACTGAGGATCTCACAAAAACCAAGCTAAAAGCGGATATGCAGAAGGGTCTATCTCAAATCACTGTTTCGGGTAATGAAAAGGAAGAACTGGAAAAGCTTATCAAGCCCCTGTATCTCTCTTTAGATTCGAATCGCGATAATCCAATCAAAGGGGCGCATTTAGCATTTGAAGATATAAAACGATATGGAAATTTGGCGCAACCGGAATTACGAAATTTGCTACATCAATATTGCGATATAAGAGATGAATGGGAAAATACAAAACCCGAAGATCAGGCCCCAACATTTCAGTTGTATCATCAAAGAGATTTGAAGGGCACGGTCAATCAGATATATGATCTCACTAAACAACGATATGAGGAGCTAATGTGGGAAAAGAAGGAGTGTTAATTTCCTCTCCTCACGCTTCTTTCAATCAACCCTAACCATTTATTTTCTCCCACTAACCCAATCCCCGCCGCCTCCGATGGCGTGGCCCCCTCAAGTCCCATATGTGGCCTAATGAAGTTGTAATAGATCTTGTTCATAGGGATAATTGGTGTGTCATCTACCTTTATCCCCCTCATGATCTTCTCTCGCTCGCGTATGGTGCCGTGCATCCTTTCCAAGACATTATTCAAGCTCTCCTGTAAGGCCACATCTGCAATATGCTTGCATGACTGGTGGTGGTCGTAGAATTCGCTATTGAATGCCTTCTTGTAGGATTGCAGGCCATCAGTTACCATGAGTTTGGGCTTCTTGTTACCAACTTCCTTGGACTTCTTGAATGCCTTCTTGGCATCACCAATTTCACGAGTTTTGGTTATGATGCTGACAAGATGGAACCTTGTCTTTTCATCCATGACATTCCAGAGCCAATGCCATTCACCGCCAATCTTGATTTTCATCTCATCAGTATGCCAGATGTCGCCTAGCTCAGGTTCAAGCGTGGCTACATAGGCTTCAATGATATCCGTGTACTTGGCGATCCAGCGATAAACGGTGCTGTGGTCGATGTCAAGGCTATGACACTGCTTGAGGTGGTCTGCGATTTTTCGCAGTGACACGTCTTTGAAGTACAAATCGAGGGTTGTCGTTACTATGCGCGGGTCGTACTTCATGCCCTCAAATCCCTCGTTTGGCACGAATTTCCTCGCGCACGACTTGCAGAAATAGACCTGCTTATTGTTGGCCATTCCGTACTTAATGACCTTGGATGACTCACAGAACTTGCAGGCGATTTCTGTATTAATTGTGGTGCTGAATACCGATTTCTCCTTATGATCTTCTTCAAGCTTCTTGGAGAGATTTTGCCAGAGCACAACGCAATGGATATGCTTGCAGGAAATGTGCCGAAACTGAAAGTCTGGGCAGGTGCAGCTCCAAGAGTTCGCATAGGATGTTACTATATAATTTAAATCTTTGCTTTGCGATGGGATTTCATACTTGTTTTGAGACAACTGTCTAGGATCAATGCCCTTCTCGATCATCTGATGTCCACGTAAGAGGCGTTTGCTGTATTCTGGATTTGTGGATTCATCTCTTGCCATTATCTGTACATATGTACATATTAACATAAATAGCTTGTGCTTATGGACATAAGCTTATATGTACATATTTGCTAAATTCGTCTTATGGGACGAATCGTTGTAGAGCTTGATGAGGAGTTAGAAACCGCATTTCGAAACGAGGTTGCAAAGCGGTTGGGGATGAAGAGAGGTAATATCAAAATTGCAATTGAAAATGCTATCAGAGCATGGATATCAACAAAATCTTGATCCGCAAAGACAAGTGTGTAGTCCCGAATGTTTGGACTTTATATACTCCTGCCCGCAAATTACATTCTTTATCAACCATTTAATTCAGTCTCCATCCGATTCATGAACATTCCCAATTTGCATCCTTCCGGCAGCCTTGAC
>Ga0247842_10001292_pt1 | contig 42849 bp, 30 predicted proteins | sample LaCruzMarch2015__3_FD_192411 | JGI IMG/M metagenome (GOLD analysis project Ga0247842, IMG submission 192411) | Freshwater microbial communities from meromictic Lake La Cruz, Castile-La Mancha, Spain - LaCruzMarch2015_19m | ecosystem: Environmental > Aquatic > Freshwater > Lake | place: Spain...
CCGCGTGCTTCTCCGTCGCATGAAGGAATGGATGCCGGACTTCCCCGACACGTTGCACGTCGTCGGCGGAGGTTCCCGCAATGCGTTGCTCAACCAGATGACGGCCGACGCGTCCGGCCTGCGCGTGCTGGCCGGTCCGTCCGAGGCAACCGCCCTCGGCAATGTCGTCGCGCAAATGATCGCCCGCGGCGACCTCGCCTCGCTGGCCGAGGGACGAGCACTGATCCGTGATTCCTTCGAAATCGGCGAATTCACCCCGCGCGATACCGCCGCTTGGGATGCCAAGGCCGCGCGTTTCGAAAAAATCCTTTCCGACCAATGATCAACTTAGACGCCCGGCCCAAAGGAAAACGCGTGCAACTGATGGCCACCTGTCTTTGCGACGCGTTCTATGACGACGTGGCCCGGGCGACCGTCGAGGTTCTCGAGCATGCGGGCTGCGAGGTGGAGTTTCCCGAGGGTCAGACCTGCTGCGGTCAGCCCGCCTTCAACTGCGGCCAATGGCCCGCCGCCCGCAAGGTCATGCGCCACACGGCGTCGGTTTTCGCCGGCGACGCGCCGATCATCGTTCCTTCCGGTTCCTGTGCGGCCATGATGTTCCACGGCTCAACCCTCGAATTCGAGGGCGAGAAGGATCGCGCCGCCATCGAGCAGGTCGGCGCCCGCACGTGGGAACTGGGCGACTATTTGGTCAACGGCCTGGGTATCAAGGAATGGCCGGGTGCATTCCGCGCCAAGATCGCCTTCCACCGCGCCTGCCACACCCGTGGCACACCGAGCGGGGCGGCGGTCCTGCAGCTTTTGCAGTCCATCCAGGGTCTGGAAATCGTTCCGTTTGGTGAAGAAGAACAATGTTGCGGCTTCGGCGGCACGTTCTCGGTCAGCTTTCCCAACGTCTCCACCGCCATGGGCGACCTCAAACTCGAACACCTCCGCGCCGTGCATCCCGACTACATCGTCTCCGGAGATATGAGCTGCCTCATGCACCTCGGCGGCTTAGCGGAGCGCGAGGGGCAACCACTCAAAACACTCCACTTCGTGCAAATCCTGCGCGACGCCCTCCACCAGCATCATGGCCAAGCAACTCATTGACACCTACGTGGCGGAGCTTCCGCCGACCGTGCAAAAGGCCGTGCACCAAAGCACGGCTGCGACCACGGAGAAACGCTACCAGTTGCTTGGCGACGATTACGCCGATGCCGACGGCCTACGCAAACTGGCCGGAGCTATCCGCCAACACACCCTCGAGTATCTTGACACCTACCTTGCGCAGGCGGAGGAAAGCCTGGCCGCCCGCGGGGCCAAGGTGCACTACGCGGTGACGGCCGAAGACGCCTGCCAAGCGGTGACCGGCATCCTGCAAGCCGCCGGCATCACCAAGGTGGTCAAATCGAAGAGCATGGTCACCGAGGAAATTCACCTCAACGACTACCTGGCCAACCAAGGGATCGAGTCGGTCGAAAGCGACCTCGGCGAATACATCGTGCAAATCGACGGCGACCACCCGAGCCACATCGTCCGTCCGATCATCCACAAAACCCGGGGCGACATCGCCCGCAGTTTCGAGCGTGAGGGGCTTGGCGATTACAACGACGATCCGGAAACGATCACCCGCCGCGCGCGGAAATTCATGCGCGGCAAATACCTCGGGGCGGGGGCGGGGATCACCGGCGCCAATTTTGTCACGGCCGACACCGGACGTCTTGTGCTCGTGACCAACGAGGGCAACTCGCGCTTTTGCTTGGCCCCGGCCAAAGTCCACATCGCGCTGGTCGGCATCGAGAAGGTGGTGCCGTGCGACGCCGACCTCTCGCTCCTGCTCAACCTGCTCGGACGCTCCGCTACCGGCCAGCAGCTCACGGTCTACACCGAGTTCATCAACGGTCCCCGCCGCGCTGACCGTCCCTCCGGCCCCGAGCAGATGCACGTCATTTTCATCGATAACCGCCGCACCGAAGTGCTGGCCTCCGACTGCAAAGAGATCCTGCGCTGCATCCGCTGTGGCGCGTGCCTCAATGTTTGTCCCGTCTACCGCCAGGCCTCCGGCCACGCCTACCGCAGTGTGTATCCGGGTCCGGTTGGTGCCGTGCTCTCGCCGCTCTTGGCCGGCGACAAATTCAAAGAACTGGCCGACTTGCCCAAAGCCTCGAGTTTGTGCGGGGCCTGCAACGAGGTTTGCCCTGTGGATATCCCGATCCCCGATCTGCTCCTCCGCCTGCGCAATCGGGCCCATCAGGAACATGTTCCGTCCCCGGGCACCCCGCCCATGGCCGGCTTTGCCCTGCTCGGCAGCCATCCGCTCATCTGGCGCTCGGCCATGACTTTCGGCGCGGCCAAAGATTATCTGCCGCTCGACAGAATGCCCGTGCCGTATCTCAGTGCGTGGCTGAAAACGCGCACGCTGCCCAAATGGCGTGGCGGGAAATTCCGTTCGTGGATGAAGTCACGCCACGGTCGCAACGGAGGCGGCGGAAAGTGACCGCCCGCGAAACCATCTTTGCCGCCATCAAGTCCGCCCTGGCGCCCCTGCCGGAGCGCGAACCGCGCCCCGCCGTGGCGCACGGGGTGGCCGATGCCCAATGGCTGGCGGACGAGACCGATCATGTGGCGCTCTTCGTCCAACGCGCCACGGCCGTCGGAACAAAGTGCTTCCGGAGCAGCAGCGATTGCCTGGCCTGGCTTTTCGAGCAGCAGCCGGCGCGAGTTTTCATTCCTGATGAGCTGCGCGATGTTACCGCCAAGTTCGAGGGCATTGTCGAAGTGGTCCGCAGCTATTCCCGTGATCATGTCGACGAGATCGACACCGCCTTCACGCCGGCCGCCGGGGCCATTGCGGAATCAGGCACGATCATTCTCACCGACGAATCGACGCCCGACCGTTTGGCCGCGCTCGCCCCGTGGACCCACATTGCCGTGGTGCGCAAGGACACCATCCACCGCTCGGTGGCCGACGCCTTGGCCGCCATGCCCGACGACCCGAATATCATCTGGGTGACCGGCCCTTCGAAAACAGCAGACGTCGAGGGCATCCTTATTCAAGGCGTGCATGGCCCCGGTGTGCAGGGGTGTCTTCTGATTTGAACTCTCTTGACCAGCTATGAAGGAATCCCTGGAGCGTCTTATCTTGTTGTCGCGTCAAATCGGTCGTGAGGATCGCCGGCTGGCCATCTTGGGGGAGGGCAACACGAGCTCCGACCTTGGCGACGGCACTTTCTTGGTCAAATCGTCCGGCTGCAGTTTGTCGGACCTCGATGAGTCGGGAGTAAGTCGCGTCAAGATGGCGCCAATCCTAGCTGCCTTGGACGATCAAACACTCGACGACTCGGGTGTGCGCTCGGTCCTGGAAAGCTCGCGTGCCGATCAATCGCCGAAATTGCCCTCGGTCGAGACGTTCATGCATGCGGTCTGCCTGTCCGAGGGCGGTGCAAAATGGGTCGGCCATTGCCACGCCGAGTCGGTGATGTCCGTCCTCTGCTCCGAACACGGGGCGAAGCCATTCCTCGGGCACATCTTTCCCGATGCCATCGTGGTCTGCGGACGGCATGTCGCCGCGGTGCCCTACATCGACCCGGGACTCGAATTGGCCCGCGAGGTTCGCCGGGTTCTCCGCGAGTTCCGTGCCGCACACGGGTCGGCGCCGAAAGTCATCCTTTTGGAAAACCACGGACCGGTCGCACTCGCTGCTAGCGAGAAGGAAGTGCTCAACATTCTGCTCATGCTCGACAAGTGGGCGCGTATCTTGACGGGCACGCTGGCCGTCGGAACGCCGAAGTTTCTGCCGGCCGCGGTGAGCGAGCGCATCGATCAACGTCCCGACGAAGACTATCGCCGCGCCCAAATCGTCAAAGGTCCGGGTTATGCTAAGACCAGTCTGCGCACTTAGATTTCAACACGCTGAAAACTGTAATCTGAACACTGAACACTTCCCCATGCCCAATCCCGTCCTCACCAATCTCCCCAAAGTCGGCATCCGCCCGACGATCGACGGCCGCCTCGGCGGCGTGCGCGAATCGCTCGAAGACCAGACGATGAACATGGCCAAGGCCACGGCCAAACTCATCGCCTTGAAGCTGCGGTATCCGACCGGCGAACCGGTCAAATGCGTCATTGCCGACACCTGTATCGGCGGCGTGGCCGAGGCCGCGGCCTGCGCGGAAAAATTCCGCAAGGAAAACGTCGGCGTCTCGCTGACCGTCACACCGTGCTGGTGTTACGGGTCCGAAACAATGGACGCCGACCCGCTAACGCCCAAGGCCGTTTGGGGTTTCAACGGCACGGAGCGTCCGGGCGCGGTCTATCTTGCCGCGGTTCTGGCCGGCCATACGCAGAAAGGGTTGCCGGCTTTCGGGATCTACGGTCGCGATGTGCAGGACGCGGGGGACAAAAAGATTCCCGCCGACGTCGAGGAGAAGATTCTACGCTTCGTCCGTGCCGGGCTTGCCACCGCGACGATGCGCGGCCGCGCCTACCTCGCCATGGGAGGCACTTCCATGGGGATCGCCGGATCAATTGTCGATCCCGCGTTTTTCGAGCATTGGCTCGGCATGCGCGTCGAGTCGGTCGACATGACCGAGTTCATCCGCCGCATCGAGCGCGGCATTTACGACAAATCCGAATTCGCCAAAGCGCTCAAGTGGGTCAAAGCGAATTGCAAGGAAGGCAAGGATTGGAACAGTGCGAAGACGAAGCGTTCGCGCAAGCAACTCGATGCGGAATGGGAAGCCTCTGTCAAGATGGCCCTCATCGCCCGTGACCTCATGGTCGGCAACCCGCAACTGGCCAAGATGGGTTTCGGCGAGGAAGCCCAAGGGCACCATGCGATCGCTTCCGGATTCCAAGGCCAGCGTCAGTGGACTGACCACATGCCCAACGGTGATTTTCTCGAAGCTATTCTCAGCACATCCTTCGATTGGAACGGCCCGCGCGCCCCTTACATCATCGCTACGGAAAACGACGCGCTCAATGGCGCGAGTATGCTCTTCGGTCACCTCTTGACCAACACCGCGCAGATTTTCGCCGACTTGCGCACTTATTGGAGCGCGGAGGCCATGAAACGCGTCTCGGGCGAAACTCCGTCCGGTGCGGCGGCAAACGGCGTTCTGCACTTGATCAATTCCGGACCCGCGGCCCTCGATGGTTGCGGCGAACAAACGATCAACGGCCAACCGTCCATGAAACCGTTTTGGGACATCACGCCGCAGGAAATCAAAGCCTGCCTCGGCGCGACGACATGGCACCCGTCGATCACGGAATACTTTCCCGGCGGTGGTTGGAGCACGCGTTATATCACACGCGGCGGCATGCCGGCGACGATCTACCGTATCAATCTTGTGCACGGACTCGGACCCGCCTTGCAAATCGCGGAGGGCGAGACGGTCGAGTTGCCGGAGAGGACACATCGACTTCTTGAGGAACGGACCAACCCGACGTGGCCGACCACATGGTTCGCCCCGCGTCTTACGGGGCAGGGGCCATTCGGCGACACCTATTCGGTGATGAACAACTGGGGTGCGAACCACTGCGTGATGAGTTACGGCCATATCGGCGCGGACCTCATCAGTTTGGCCAGCGTGCTGCGCATCCCGGTCTACATGCACAATGTCGACCGCGCGCAGGTCTTCCGTCCGAGTGCCTGGGCTGCCTTCGGCACCGACGACCTGATGGGCGCCGACTTCCGGGCCTGCGCCAATTTCGGGCCTCTTTACTGAGGGTTGGCCGGGAAGGGGTCCGCTCCAACCTCCGAACTCGTTTGCAAAAACCCCGCATCTCGCTGAGATTTCTGCTGATGGCCCCCGCTTCGCCAAGTCCCCTGCTGGCCGCCACAATGCGCAAACGGAAAACCGTGCCCGCGTCACGCTCGCGTCTCATGCGTTGGTCCGAACTGCCGAAGCGGTTTGTTCGTCCGCTCGCCGTGGTCCGTGCCACCAACCACCCGGCCTATCCGCGTCATCGCCACGAATTCTGGGAGATTGTTATAGTGACCCGGGGCAGCGGCACGATGCTCTTCGAATCGCGCACGCTGCCGATCAGGGTGGGGGACGTTTTCGTCATTGCCCGCGACCAGAACCACGCTTACGAGGAGACCCACGGGTTGGACGTCGTGAACATCGTTTTCGATCCGCATTACATCGGTTCGATGCACCCGTTGCTCGAGGACTGGATGAGTCACCATGCCTTGTTCGCCGTGGGCCCGCGTTGGAAACCCGGCGAAGCGCCCGGCGAGTGTTTGCATCTCGGTTCGACTGAATATGCGCGCTGCCTCGACCTAGTCCAACGCATGGAGAGCGAGCTGGAGCATGAAGGCGAGGAGGCGCGTGTCGCCGGATTCGCGTATTTTCTTCTCTTGGTCACCATGCTGCGCCGGCACTGCAAGCCGTGGGCGCCGTCCGGCAGCGCGGCGCCTGTCGCGCGGATCGGCCGCGCTATCGACTACATCGACCAGAATTTCCCCGAACGCATCACCCTCGACGACTTGGCGACCAGTTGCCACGTGTCGCGTCGTCATTTTTTCCGACTTTTCGAACAAGCCGTCGGTGTGGCGCCGATGGAGTACCTGAAAAAAGTCCGGCTGCAAAAGGCTGCGGAAATGCTGGTCACGACGAACTACAACGTCACCGAGGTCGCCTTCGCCTGCGGGTTCAACGACAGCAACTACTTCAGCTCGCTCTACCACAAGGAATTCGGCATGTCGCCGAGTCAGTTCAAAAAAGAAGGCGTCAGGGCCTGATAAATCCGAGGGAAAGAGGTCTTGGCGGGTCTCGTGCCGCTCTAGACCACATGGTTGTAGCGGTGCCGTCCCCGGCGCCGGAGGAGCAAGCGGCTACTGCATTTCCCACACTGCTTTAAGCGGAAACGACGCTTGGCACCAAATTAGTATTTCTCGGCACTTTGCTCAAGGTATGGCGAGAGGTGGTGGTGGATATTGGCAAAGTTCTCACTCCCCCCCGAGTTATGAATCTCCCCACGCCCTATCTGGCGCCCGGCCTTCGGGCGTCTCTCATCTTAGTCACCCTTTCCGTTATTGCCTGCTCCGGCGCAAACGCGGCTTCGGTCACTTATCTCGGCTTCGAGCCCGGAACCGCAGGCAGCGGGTTTGCCGCACAGAACTGGTCCAATCCCGGGGTCGCGAAGGCCTACGATGTGAGCGGCGATGTCTATGGCACCGCGGGCTATTACCAGATACGTCCCACGCTTAATTCCTCCCCAAGCAATGTCCCCGGTGAAGCCGCCTCCGCGGGTAATAATCTGGGTATTACGGCGACGAATAATCCAACCTTGTATTCCGCACCGGTCTTCTTGAGTTCGGTCACCGGCGCTGCGGGGAGTTACGTCAACTACGGGGGGTATCCCATTTTCCGCGGCCCGGACGGTTCCACGCTTTACCGTCAGGGTTCGCTCTCGATTTCGGTTGGCAATGGCCCTTTCAACACCCCTTCCGGTGCCAACACGGGGTATTTCGGCGAGGCATTCACCTTCACCATGGCTTCAGGCATTGGCGCGAATTTTCGCATCGGCATTGCGGTGGACACCGCAGGCAGCGGCCTCTACGCGCCGGACTACGTGAGCATCTACAACGCGGGAACCGGAAGCGTTTACTCCAGTCTCCTGACGCGCGACGGCACGACGGACATGACGGTGTTTGATGTCACCGCGACCGCGGGTGAAAGCTTCACGGCGGCCATGTGGCAGTTGGCGGGAACGCAGAGCGTTTCGCCATTTGGTCTGATCACCTTCGACGTCTCGCGTTACAACCTCGACGTCACTTCCGGGGTACAGACCAATTCCTCGGTGCTCGGCGGCGCGCCTGCGGCGCTGCTCAAGACCGGTGCGGGGACCACAGTGCTGACAGGCGCGAACACTTTCACGGGTGCGACCACGATCAGCAACGGTGCGGTCCAGTTGGGCGGAAGCGGAACTTTGGCCGGCGGTAGTTACGGTGGAGCGGTATCGTTGGTGACAAACTCGTCATCGCTAGCCATCGCAACGTCGGCCAATCAGGCTTTGTCCGGTGCGATCAGCGGTAGCGGTGCTTTTGTAAAATCCGCCAACGGCACACTGACCTTGAGCGGCAGCAACAGCTACAGCGGCGGAACAACGATCTCTGGTGGACGTGTCATTGCGACCTCATCAAATGCACTTGGCGACGCGGCCGCAGCGATCACGGTGAGCGGTGGGGCTTACCTCGATGTGCGCACAAACGTGACGCGCACCGGATCGGTCACTTTTGATGGCGGATATCTCGCGACCAGCGCTGGGGCGCCGGCGTCGCTCGTGAACAACGGCGGAAGTTTTGTCCTCAGTAACGCGGCAGAAATCGTGGCGGAGCTATCCGGCACAGCCGGTCTCACTTCCGGCGGCACCGGGACTGCAGTGCTGTGGCGCTCCAACAGCTACACGGGGGCTACCGTTGTTAACGCCGGAACTCTGAGACTGGACGGATCAGGGGGGCTTTCGACCAATTCCACGCTGCAGATCGATTCGGGTGCGGCGTTTGCAACGACCGGGACTTTCTTGACCAGCAACAATGTCACCGTGGCGGGTTTGACGGGGGCGGGAATGGTGACGGGCGCGGCAGGAACGCTGACCATCAGCAAAAACACCAACACATCGGATGTTTTCACGGGAAGCATCAACGGCGGCCTCGCCTTGACGCTCGCCGGCTCCACCCAGTTGTGGCTCGCAGGAAGCAACAACTACACGGGTGTCACCACGGTTGGTGGGTCAGACAATGTTCTAAACTTGGTCAACGCCAACGGCTTGGGCAGCACGGCGGCCGGAACGACCGTGGGTAACGGCTCCGTCTTGCGCATCCAGGGCACCAACAACGGCGGGAGCGGCATCACTGTCGGCGCAGAGGCTTTGACCATCATCGGCCTAGGTCGAAACAACAGTGGAGGGGCTCTTCGCAGCGTGTCTGGAACCAACACTTGGCAGGGCAAAGTCACTTTGTCCGGTGACGCGCAGATCGGGTCTGCCGGCGGCAGCTTCATGACATTGGATGTCGCGTCTGGCAACGCGGTCGAGGCGGTGAATTTTAATCTCACTACCGAAGGTGCAGGCCACCTGCAGGTCAACGATGCGATCAGCTTGGGCACGGGGAGTCTGACCAAACTTGGCACGGGCTCCCTCATTTTGGCCGCGGCCAACAGCTACAGCGGTGGCACGACGCTGAGCGAGGGGTTCTTGAGGTTGGACAACGCGAGCGCGGCGGGCAGCGGCTCGATTACACAGGTGACCAACAACTCCACGCTGCAGGTCAACACTACTGGCACGGTCGCCAATGCAATGAGCATCTTCAACATCCGCACCATGCAGACCGTGACGTTGAGCGGCAACAAGACGCTCAACAATGCGACCTACACCGTGGACGCGGGCACGACAACAACGGAGTCGGGCAATCTCAGTGGAACAGGCGGCATCACCAAGCAGGGGACGGGGACCCTCATCGTTACAGGCGACAATAGTTACACCGGGGCCGTTGCCGTGGACGCTGGCGTGCTCAATCTCAACAGCTCCGTCGGCGGGGCCGCGGCGACAACCAGCTCGGTTTCCGTGGCCAGCGGCGCAAGGCTGCTTCTTTCGCAGAGCGACCAAGTGAACGACAGTGCGACGGTGACGCTCTCTGGCGGGACCATCCAGCGCGCCAGCGGAGTGGGCGAAGTCTTCGGCTCGCTCAACCTCACCGCCTCCTCGTTTCTCGACTTCAGCGGCGGCACCGCCGACACGATCGAGTTCCGCGGCATCAGTTACACCCCGAGTTCCTCCCTCGTGCTCGACATCGCCAACTTCACGCAGGGTAACAAGCTGGTCTTCCAGACAGCAAACAACCTCTCCATGGCGGGGTTCAGCTTCAGCGGCACGGGTGGCTTCGGTAACTCCTCCTTCAACGGCAGTACCTTCACGATCACGGCCATTCCGGAGCCTTCGACCTGGTTGACGGCAACTGGACTGCTCGGTCTTCTTCTCTGGTCGTCACGCAAACGGCTTGCTTTGGTTTCGAGCGCCACCGGTAAAAGTGAGGTATTATGAACTTGGCACTATCCTTAAGGCGTTTGGCTCCGAAGCTGCTAAGGTAATTATGAATTCATCATCATGAAATTTTTTCCTCCATCGTCCCTGGTTGGAATCCCCTCAAACCTTGGTTTGACCGGGGCACTCCTACTTTGCTCCTCGTTTTCTTGGTGGATGGCGGCCGACTCTCTCGCCCAAACCCAAATCCAGTTCGTCGGCACCGAAATCGGTATTGAGGCCAATGCCTATCCTGTCCAAAACTGGTCCGACCCAAACTCTCCGAAAGCATTCAACACCGGTCCCAGCGAGGTGTATGGCACCGCGGGGTATTGCCAAATCCGTCCCATGGCTTGGGATCCGGGGACGAACAGCATTTCCTCGCCCGCTCCTGCCGGGAACGATCTCGGGGTTTCCGAGCAACCTGACCCCTCGCTTTATTCGCCCCCGGTTTTCCTAGGTTCTCTTTCTGGCGGCGCCGGCAATTTGGTCAACTACGCGGGGTATCAGCCCTACTTGGCACCGGATGGAACTTCAGTCGTGCGCCAGGGCGCACTGTCGGTGTCCGTCAGCGATGGTCCCTACAATTCGCCGGCTGGGGACAATGCAAGCCGTGTTGGTGTGGCCGTACAATTCACCGTTTCCACCGCTGCCTCCTTCCGCCTCGGTATCGCTGTCGATTCGGTGGGGACCGGGCTCTACGCGCCGGATTATGTCAGCATCTTCAACACGGCGACGGGAACTGTGTTTTCCGCCGCTCTCGTCCGCGATGGCACACCCGAGATGGCTTTCTTTGACGTCTCAGCGCAAGCAGGTGACACCTTCATCGTCGGCCTTTGGCAAAATGACGGCGACCACTCGGTAGCCACGTTGAGTCTTTTGACCGTGGATCCTTTGTCCAGTGGCATGCCGGTTCTTTCCTACAGCACTGCAGGAGGTAATTTCATTCTCTCTTGGCCGCCCGAAACAGTCGGTTGGACGCTCGAAAGCACTACCGATCTCATGCCGTCCAACTCTTGGTCCGCCGTTCCGGGCGTCAACAACAACAGCGTGTCTGTGCCCATGACAATTCCCCGGGAGTTCTTCCGTCTGAGGGAAAATCCCTGAGGTGCCATCAATCTCCAAGCAACCCAAAAGTCCCATCCACATGAAAAACATGAAAAATCCCATGAAACAAATCAGCTACGCCGCGGCCGTCTGTCTCCATCTGGCAGTCCAGACCGCCTCCGGCCAAATCGTCACCTACGTCGGTTCGGAAACCGGCTTGCCGGGCAACGGATACTCGGTGCAAAACTGGTCCAACCCGGGTGTCGCCAAGACTTATGACATCGGCGGAAGCGAAGTTTATGGATCGGCAGGCTACTACCAGATCCGGCCTACCCCGAACTCTTCACCCACGAATGTTAACGATCCCGTTGGCGGCGGCAACGACCTCGGCATATTGGCACCCTCGAATCCGACGCTGTTCTCCCTCCCTTCTTTTCTGAGTTCCGCGACGGGGGATGCGGGCGCCTTCGTGAACTTCGGCGGTTACTCCATTTATCGGGGGCCGGACGGGTCGGCCCTTTATCGTCAGGGCGCGTTGTCCGTTGCGGTCAACAACGGCCCGTTCAACTCGCCAGCGGGAGCGAACGCGAGTTACTTCGGCACGGCTATGAACTTCACGCTCAACTCCTCGGCAAACTTCCGGCTGGGTCTAGCGGTCGACTCTGTGGGTTCTGGTGATTATGCGCCCAACTACGTGGGTATTTACAACAGTTTGACGGGTACTGTTTTCTCCGATGCGCTCACGCGAGATGGGAATGCGGACATGGCGTTCTTCGATATCAGCGGCACCATCGGTGACAGCTTCACGGTGGCACTGTGGCAGAACGTCGGGGCGCAACCAGGGGGACAATTCGCCGCGCTCAGCTTAGCCACCTATGACGTTGTTCCGGAGCCATCTGCTGCTCTGCTGGTCATTTTAGGTCTGACCTCGCTCGGGGCGCTCCACGCCTTGCGCAAGCGTCATCGGGGGGAGCCATCCCCACTCCAAGGCTCCTAACACTGAAACAAAACATCGCGGGCATCGCTGGAGATGTCGACCAACGAACCTGTCTCGAGGACTTCGGCAGCCAGTGCGATTACCGGACTGTCATTCGCGTAGTAGACCAGTCCTAAATCCTTATGAAGGCTTCTGAAACTCCGGGCAACGTGCGTGTTGGTTGTTACTATTTCCCGGACTACCACGTCGACCCGCGCAACGAGAAGGTGCACGGGCCTGGGTGGACCGAATGGCAGCTGGTCAAGCAGGCCGGGCCACGTTTTCCTGGCCACGAACAACCGAAGATTCCCGTCTGGGGACAAGTGGACGAGGCGGATCCGCTGGTCATGGAGAGTAAAATTGACGCCGCGGCCGACCACGGCATCGATCACTTCATCTTCGATTGGTATCACTACGAAGACGGTCCCTTCCTCGAGCGCTGTCTGGAAGAGGGATTTCTCAAGGCGCGCAACGTCCGCCGCCTGGACTTTTCCCTGATGTGGGCCAACCACGACTGGATTAATATCCACCCGATGGGGAGAAGTTTCGGCAAGGAGTTACTTTATCCGGGGCTGGTCTCGCCGCGCATGTTCCGATTCATCACCGATCTCATCATCGACCGCTATTTCAGCCATCCCTCTTACCTCACCATCCAGGGCGCTCCTTACTTTTCCGTCTACGACCTTTCGAAGTTCGTCGAGATCCACGGCTCGGTGAAGGCCACGCGCGGGGCGATCGACGAGTTTCGTGAGCGGGTGCGGGCGGCGGGTTTTCCCGACTTGCACTTCAACGCCGTTGTCTGGGGCAAGCCGGTGCTGCCCGGGGAGGTGGCGATCAAGGATCTGCCGCAGCTTGTCGCGGCGCTCGGGTTCGACAGCGTGACGAGCTACGTCTGGATCCATCATGCCGAATTGGACAAGACGCCCTTCACGCCTTTCGATGAAGTTTTGGCCAAATATCTGCAGACCTGGAACCGCATGGAGGAGGAATACGACATTCCGTATTTCCCGAACATCACCATGGGCTGGGACAATTCGCCGCGCACTTTGCAGTCGGATGTCTGGGAACCGCTGCCGGAGTCGACCTTCTCCAACTGCATCGGCGGGAACACGCCCGCCGCCTTCCGACGTGCGCTCGAGATTTACCGCGAGAGGCTCAGTCTCCGCCCTGGTCCGAATCTCATGAGCATCAACGCTTGGAACGAGTGGACCGAAGGCAGTTATATCGAGCCGGATACGACAAACGGCATGGGCTACCTCGAGGCGATCGCCGGCGTTTTCGGTCGCGCGAGCGCCAAGCAGGAACACGCCGCGGCAGTTGTCTGAACCGGTCTCTCCTTGTCCCCCAAGGAAGGAAGGCATCGCGGCAAACTGACTTTTTGCTATGTTGATTGCCGGTGCTTGGCCTTTTCCTCCAGACTCGTGGCCGACAATCCAAGGACGCACCAATGCCATTCCTTAAACTCCGCGCGATGAGTTCCCGCTTTCTTCCTCTTGTTGCCCTGTTGTTCTCCTTGTCCGGGGCAGGGGCGGAGCCCGGCGGCACTGACACGGGCCGGGAGGCCATCAATCCCGGAGTCCCGTGGCCTGCGACGGACGCTCTGGGCCGCGAGCTCCCGCTCACCGCCGAGGTCGGGCCTCCGAAAAAAGACCGCTTCGTTGGCATTTTTTATCCCATATGGACAGGCGACGAATACAGCTACGGTCCTTACGATGTGAGCAGGATTCTTGCCGGGCAACCTGATATGCGGACGGCGCCGAGCTTCCACCATGCCGGACCGAAGCAGTGGCACATGGCTCACTGGGGCGAACCGCTTTTCGGCTATTACAAATTGACCGATCCGTGGGTCATCCGGCGCCACATGCACCTCCTTGCTGCGGCCGGTATCGACACCCTCGTGCTCGACGCGACCAACGCCGATCTCTACGAAAATGTCCTCAACCAGTTTCTGCCGGTGCTCCTGCAGATACGCAGGGAGGGCGGACGCACCCCGGAGGTCTGTTTCATGCTCAACACGGACATGGGTAACATGGCGAGCCAGTTGCTCGAGAAATTCTACCTTCCGGGTCGCTTCGACGAACTCTGGTTCCATTGGGACGGCAAGCCACTGCTCCTCTGCAACCCGGACGCAGCCATGCCGCAAGTGCGCAAACATTTCACCCTCCGCACGGCTTTTTGGCCGGGCACACCGCCCTACAAAAACACGCCCTATGCCTGGCACTGGCTCGGGGTCCATCCGCAGGCCTATGGCTTCACCGAAGACCCCGCTGTGCCCGAGCAGGTCAATGTATCCCCCGCGCAGAACATGCACTGGGAAACCGGGGCGGTGGAACTCTCGTGGACCGGCAAGGCGAGGGGGCGAGGGTTCAACAAGGGCAAGCAGGATCCATCCATCGACGCCATCCGGCGCGGGTTCAACTTTCAGGAACAGTGGGACTACGCACTGAAGATCGATCCGAAATTCGTCATGATCACCGCATGGAACGAGTGGATAGCCGGTCTCACCCATTCCATGCAGACACCTTGGGTGCAATGCGACGGATTCAACGAGGAATTCAGCCGCGACATCGAGCCGATGAAGGGTGGCTTCGGGGACAATTTCTATTATCAGGCTGTGGCCAATATCCGGCGCTTCAAGGGCGTGCCGGAAATCCCCAAGGCCTCAGCCGCCAAGACGATCGACGTCGGGGGTTCATTCGACCAATGGAAGGATGTCGGACCCGAATACCGCGGCATCGTGGGCCACACGACCGCGCGTGATCACGACGGTTTCGGGCGCGCACCGAAGACCCGCATCACTACTCCCCAGCCGGAATTCGAGGGCAACGGCACGACGTGGCGCGGGCAGGAAGGCCTGCGGTACACGAATGACACCGGACGCAACGGGTTCCTCGTCATGAAAGTCTGCCGTGACCATGAGAATGTTTATTTTTACGTCAGGACGGAAAAACCGATCACCCCGGCCACCGATCCGAATTGGATGATACTCTTCATCCGCACCGGCAACCCGGCGAACCACGCGTGGAACGGATACGACTACGTGGTCAACCGCGTGCCGCCGGGCAAAGACGGGGCCGTGTTGGAAAAGAACAATGGCGGATGGAACTGGCTGCCTGCCGCCGATGTGAAATTCCGCGTGGAGGGGAAGGAGATGCACATGGCGGTGCCGAGAAAGCAACTGCTGCTCGCTGACGAGACCGTGCAATTCGACTTCAAGTGGGTCGACAATGTCGAACTGCCCGACGATCTGACTGTCTTCTACGTCGATGGTGACACGGCCCCGCTTGGCCGTTTCCGGTTCCGATACCTCGCCAAGTAAGACCCAGGTTGTGCCGACGACGAAAAGCTGTGCCGATTGCGGGGAGCGCCATGAAGTCCTGCTTTTTGTCTGAATTGCATGGGGATTCTGATTGCGGAGGCGCTCGCGCCAGCAACAGTTCGGGCCTTTACTCTTGTTTCGCCAAACGTTAAGAAATCTCTGAGGATTCGGTTTCCGGTCGTGCGGCATCCCCGCGGAAAGTCTTGGCACCCGTTCGAAGGCGACTTTTTCTGGTGGGAGCGAGCCTTCCCGATTGCGACGGCATGTCTCCGTGGAGGCTCCTCGCTACCCCGACCATGTCCTCCAGTCCAAGCCAGCACGGCGCGCATCACCACACGCTCCCGGAAGACCGGGTCCCGTTGCGTGATAAGGCGGGCTACTCATCGGGCGGCATGTCCTATACGCTCATGGGCAATGCCATCGGCAACCTCGGCAATGTGGTGCTGAACATCGGGCTGGGAATGAATCCCTTCCTCGTCGGACTGCTCATGGCGATCCCGCGTTTCGTCGATGCGCTGTTCGATCCGGTGATCGGCGCTTGGTCGGACAATTGCCGATCCCGGTGGGGACGCCGCAAACCCTTCATGGTCGTGGGTGCAATCGGCGCGGGAATTCTCTTCGCTGTTCTTTGGTGGCTGCCGACGTCATGGAGCGAGATGGGGCAGTTCTGGTATTTCCTGTTCTTCTCCACGGTCTTTTATCTCTTCATGTCTCTCTTTGCCGTGCCGTGGGGAGCGATGGGATTGTCGATGACGGCCGATTACCACGAGCGCACGCGGCTGATGGCGACCAACGCCTTCATGTGCGCCGCGGCGGCCATTGTGTTGTCTTGGCTTTACGCGCTGGTCAAGTTGCCGGTTTTTCCCGACAGCATTTCAGGAGCACGCTGGGTCGCTGTCGGGCTCGCTGCCCTCATGACGGGACTCGCGCTGGTTGCCGTCATTCTCTGCCGCGAAAAGCAAACCACCGCGCAGGCCACGCGCGCCGCCGAACCAGTCTGGCCGCAAATCAAGGCGGTGATGGGCAATCGGGCCTTCGCTATTCTCGGCAGCACGGTCTTTTTCATGTGCCTCGGGATTTTCAGCATAAGCAGTCTGCCCGTTTACCTCGCCATCTATTACATCTATGGCGGTCAGGAGGGACCGGCTTCCATTTTGTCGGGATGGAGCGGCACGGCCTGGCAGGTCGGTAGCCTTTTCTTCGTTCCGCTGATTGGTTTGGTCGCCACGCGCGTTGGCAAGCGGCACACGCTCGTCCTGGCGCTTGTTCTTGCGTTGGTCGGCAACCTGATCAAATGGTGGTGCTACACCCCAGCCCATCCTTGGATGTTTCTCATCCCGCCCTTGTTCGTGGCCTTCGGGTTCAGCGCGCTGTGGACGCTCACTGCCTCGATGCTGGCCGACGTCTGCGATCTCCACGAATTGCAGACGGGCAACCGCAACGAAGGCGCGCTCAATGCCATGTATGCGTGGCTGCTCAAAGTCGGCACGACCATCGCGTTTGCGCTCTCGGGCGTCCTCCTCAATCTCACGGGGTTCGACCAAGCCCTCGGCGCCAATCAAAGTCCCGACACGATTTTGTCCATGCGCCTGATGGACATCGCGGTACCCGCTATCGCCGTGCTTGCGGCCATCATTCTGGCGTGGATCTATCCGATTTCGGAAGATCGAGCCTACCAAATCCGTGAGGAGCTGGAAAAGCGCCGCGGAAAACTTGAAACGACATGAAACTTGAAAACAGCCATCTCGTCCTTGCCGCAAGATCTCTCGTCCTTATCGCGCCGGTATCATTCGCGTTCACTGCCGTTCCGCCGCCTCCTTCGGGTGTGGTGACAAATAGCACGGAGTGGTTCGAGGCATCAGATACGTCACGGGCCGCTGAGAGTTTCGGAGATGACCGTTACATCGACGGCTGGCTGTTTTTTGGGAACGGCATAGTGGGCGAATTTGGCGACACCTCGCAGCGGGCCGAAAGCTTGCCCACGTATATCGAGAGCATTGCCGTGGTTGCCGGCGCGCGAACGGCGAATTTTCCGGGCTATGCCGCGGTTTCTCTCCCTGAGGGCAAGGGAAGTACGGCCGGAACGCTGACGCTATCAGATGCACAAGGCCTTGCTGAGTTGCTGACCATCCGCGTCGGGGCGGATGCCCCTCGTGATTTGCGCCTCGCTGTGCTGGTCGACAATCTCGGCACGGTCGACTACGTGCCCCGGAAGGCCGTGCTCCTTGTCGATGGCCGCGCCTCGGGCGATGTGGTGGTTCAGCCTGATGGCCAGCCCGACTGGATTTACTGGGATCTTCCGGAGTTGAAGCCGGGCGCGGAGCTCTCCCTGAGCGTGGAAGCGGACAAGGGTGTTGCCGCGATCGGCGGGTTGGTCTTTCTCTCCTCGCAACCTGGAGCTGCGCGGAAGGAGTTGGTGCTCGGACCTTTGCCTGTCATCGATCGTAAGGTTGGGGAGTTCTCCCGCGAAGGCGAATACGTGAAGGACTATTACGTGTTTCGTGAGGGCGACACGTTTCACCTCTTTTACAACGTTGGCAATGCCGGTGAGTCGCAACAATGGTTCGATGCGGGGAATGAAAAAGCTTTCGGTCACGCCACTTCGAAGGACCTCAAAACTTGGGAGCATCATCCGCGCGTGCTCGAGGCGGTGCCATCTTCGTGGGAAGGCATGGTTGTGTCGGCACCTTCCATCATCAAACACGATGGCACCTACTACATGTTCTACACCGGCTTTGACGACCGCGTGCCGGGCAAACAGACGGTTGGTTTGGCCACGAGCAAGGACCTTTTCAACTGGGAGCGACATCCCGGCAATCCGGTCTACGAGGCTCCCGAGTGGGCCGAGCATCGCCCGGACGGATGGATCGATTGCCGCGATTCACACGTGATCAAGTATGGTGATGAGTTTCTTCTCTTTACCATGGTCACCACAAAGGAGGGGAAGGGGGCCATCTCGCTGGCTTCGTCCAAGAATCTCGTCGATTGGGAAGATCTGGGTCCGGCGGTGACCACCTTCAAGGAGCCGGAAAGCCCCCGCGTCTTCGAGCACGACGGGAAATTCTACATGTTCATCAGCAGCGCATTCGGCAAGCAGTTGCTGCGGGCGACCAATCCGAAAACCGGTCCTTGGGAGGAAGTGCCTTTCCGCTGGCCGGCCCCGGGCCTGTGGTCAGGCTGGGAGACGGTCGATGACGGCTACCGCACCATCTTTTCCGCCTTCGAGTGGAAGTCTTTCGGTAACTTTATCCGGTTCTGGGGAGTGAAATGGAAAGATGAAGTGCCTGAGGTCATCTACTGAGGTCGGAAGGCTTGGCACTCAGGAGTTCTTTCGTGTCACCCAATTAAAGGCCGGTTGCCCTCCTGCGAATTAAGTTTAATTTTATCTGTTTGAAATCCCCCGAGCACAGATTTGGCGCGCGGTCATGTATGAATCGACTGCCGTCTACCGCCTTCACTCTGATCGAGTTGTTGGTTGTTATCGCCATTATCGCTGTCTTGGCAGCTCTGGCATTTTTAGCGGGAAAATCCGCACTGCTTTCCGCCAGGTCGGCGCAGTCGCTCTCAAATCTCAAGCAGATCGGCACGCTGGTGGCCAACTACGCAGCGGATAACAACAACCGGCTGCCCTTGTCTGCTTACTGGCCGTCGACTTTCGTGTTCCAGAATATACTTGTTGATCACTTTAAGGACCTTCAGACGACACAATACAATCCTAAGGCAAAACTTTATCTCCCGGGGATATTCTACGATCCCGTTCTCAGGGGAAAGAATGAGCATCCATGGGGGTCTTTTGGCGTGAACTCGGCTGTTGTTTTGGACAGTAATCGTTACAGCGGCGGGAGTTCTAAGGGTGTAGGAATGCCACTTTCTAAAATTCCCAATCCCTCGAGGAAGGTCATGTGTGCCAGCGCCATTGAGCCCGGTTACGCAAGCAGTTGGGGTTTCGACGGCGAGGTTTTTGCGCGCAAAGGATTCGATCCTTCATACGGGCCGGATCCGCGCAACTCCGGCAGAGCCGCCGCGTTATTTGCTGACGGCCATGTTGAGAAGCTTGACGTGAAAAACATGGACGAGGCGACAAGGAAGCTTCTCTTCACGCTTGATCGGTAGATGTACGCAACAGTTTCCAAGAATTTGTATGAACCACACTCGATTGCTGTTTTTGCTCTTCATCGTCTACGGATCTCCCGGAGTCGCGGGCGCCGAGAGCAACAATCAACTTAAGCCGTTGCCCACTGAGAAGTGGTCTGAGGTCATTCCTGCCGAGAAGAATCTTTCGCCGGAGTGGGAGCAATCGCTCGTTGGACGCGGTGCGCCGAGCAGTTACTCGGGCGAGGCTTTGATGAACATCGGTATGCCGGTCGGCGGGATCACCACCGGAGCTTTGGTTTATCTCGGTGGCGACGGAAAGCTCTGGAACTGGGACATCTTCAATCGACCGCTCAACGGCGTCATGCCGCGCATGATCCAATACAAGGACCGCTCATGGCACGGACGTCCCAAGGGCATCGAGGTCTGGCAGGGCGGCAACTATATCGATCCCATAAGGGACCAGCCTTCGCCCTTCGAGCAAGGCTTCGCCCTGAAGGTCACGGTCGACGGCAAAGAGCAGGTGCGCACCCTCGACCGCAAGGGCTGGAAGGATGTTGTTTTCAGCGGCGCGTATCCTTTCGGCATGGTGAGCTACTCGGATCCGGATTGCCCGGTCAAAGTGACCTTGGAGGCCTATTCGCCGTTTGTCCCGCTCGACTACGATGAATCGAGTTATCCGGCGACCATTATGAATTACCGCGTGGAAAACACTTCCACCAACAAGGTCGAGGTGGCCATCGGCGGATGGCTGGAGAATCCGGTGCTCGTCGACACCATCGGGGCGTATCCCGGTGCTCTGCGCACAAATTCGGTCGTGACGTCAGACAATCTCACCATGCTGGTGAGCAAAGCGGTGGATCCGACGGACGGAAAGCAGACTCGCCCGGATATCGTTTTCGAGGACTTCGAGAAGGCAACCTACGAGGGATGGGATGTCGAGGGCACGGCGTTCGGTGAGGCGCCTGTGACTCAAAAGGACGTGCCGGCGCACGTGGGCGAAACGGCCATGCAGGGTGAACGCGCGGTCAATTCGCATGTGTCCGCCCCGAGGGACGTGTCCGTGCCGCCGGATCCCGCCAAAGACTCGTCAAAACGCGACACGGCGAAGGGCAAGCTGACCAGCAAGCCTTTCACCATCGAGCGTAACTTCATCACGTTTCTCATCGGCGGCGGTGGGAGCCCGCATACCGCGGTGCGCCTGCTGGTGGACGGAGAAGCGGTGCGAACCGCCGCCGGACCGAGTAGCAGCGTCATGCGTGAATCGAAATGGGATGTCACGTCGCTCACCGGTAAGATGGCGCAGCTCGAGGTGATCGACCAGTCCGACAGTGCGGTTTGGGGACATATCGGGGTGGACAACATCGCTTTCCGCGACATGGTGACCCCGCTGGAAAAGCAGCGTGATTGGGGAAGCATGGCTTTAGCTGCGATCGGTGCAGGCCGCGGCAGCGCGCAGCTTGCTCCTCCGCCTGAGCGGTCAGTTTTTGCCGCCGGCGGTCCGGCGTCCGCCTCGTCGCCGGCCGACCAACCGCTGATCGGAGGAGTCGCGCAATCCTTGAGTCTCGAGCCGCGTTCGAGCGGCACGATGCCCTTTGTTGTTGCCTGGCATTTTGCCAATACGATCGAAACAGTCAAAGGCGCGGAGACGGGCCACGGCTACGGCAAGCGTTTCACGGATGCCGCGGAAGTGGCACAGCACGTTGCGGGGAACTTTGATCGTCTGGACCGAACCACCCGGCTCTGGAATGCGACGTGGCATGACTCCACCCTGCCTTACTGGTTCCTTGAGCGCTCGATTATCCCGGTGGGCGCTCTGGCCTCTCCGACTTGTTACAGGTTTGCTGACGGACGCTTCTACACCTACGAGGGAATCCGCAGTTGTTGGGGTCACCCCAACCATGTTTGGCATTACGCCCAAGCACACGCCCGGCTGTTCCCGGAGCTTGAGCAGGACGTGATCGAACGCGTTTGGTATGGCTTCGGTTTCAAACCGGACGGTTCGATGGCCTACCGCGGCGAATACGGCGGCGACAGCGCGATTGACGGCCATTGCGGCGTGATTCTGGCTGTGCTGCGCGCGCACCAGACCAACCCCGATAGGGAATTTCTCAAGCGCCTCTGGCCGCGCGTCAAAAAATCCATCGGATACGCCAATGCGAACGATCGCGATGGTGACGGCCTGCTCGATACGCCGAAGCTCACCACCCTCGACGAGCATTGGCACGGCGTCATCCCTTGGACCAGCAGCCTCTATATCGCCGCGCTCAAAGCGGGCGAGCAGATGGCGCTGGAAATGGACGACCCCGAGTTCGCAGCCGATTGCCGTCAGCGCGCGGATAAAGGCCGGGCCGCCATGGATGCGAAGCTCTTCAATGGCGAGTGGTTCGTGCAAATTCCCGATCCGGAGAATCCGAACAAACTCGGTGCTTACGAGACGGTCCACATCGATCAAGTGATGGGGCAGGGCTGGGCCTGGCAAGTGGGTCTCGGGCGCGTGCTCAACGAGGGCACGACGCAATCCGCTCTGCGTTCGCTCTGGAAATACAATTTCGCCCGTAACCTCGACGCCTTCGACGCGCAGGCCAATCCCAAGGGGCGACCCTACCACGCCGACGGTGAGGGAGGTATGATCCTGACTGCCAATGCGCTGGGGCGGGAGACGCCTTACGGGGTTTACTCGGAGTTTGCCTGCTACCTCAACGAGACGATGAACGGCTTTGAATACCAAGTGGCGGCCCACATGATTGCCGAGGGCATGGTCAAAGAGGGGTTGGCTGTGCTCAAGACGCTCGACGAGCGCTATGACGGAAACAAACGCAATCCTTTCAACGAGGTGGAGTGCGGCGACCACTACGCGCGCTCCATGGCCTCCTATGGTGCGCTCATCGCCATCTCGGGGTTTGAATACGACGGTCCTGAACGCCACATCGGCTTTGCGCCGCGCGTCACGCCGGAAAACTTCAAATCTCCATTCACCGCGGCCGAAGGTTGGGGGAGTTACAGCCAGAAAATCGCCGACGGGATCCTGCGCGCGGATCTCGCGGTGAAATATGGCAAGGTGCCGCTGCGCACCATGTCGCTTGTTCCGCCTGCGGGGCAAACGTCGCAGAATGTGTCCGCCTCCCTCGATGGTAAGCCGGTGCCTGTGACGCTACGCGCCAAGGAGGGCAGGGCTGAAGTGGTGTTCGACCCGGAAATCACGATTTCCGAGGGGCAGGCACTGGAGATTACACTCGGCCCGGGTGAGAGCTGACAGCATTGCTGCATCCCCTTGGCACTTAACTGAAGCTGTTTGGCGCCACCACCAAGGTTTCCTTGACCGGAAAAGCCACATATTCTTACCAGATGAACTTCCCCCGGCCTTCTCTCTTGCTTCTGACCGTCCTGACTCTCCCGGCGCATGTCGTTTGCGCGCAGCTGGCGGACAAGAGTATCGACTTTTCTTCTCCGCTCCAGTGGGGCCCCGGATCCCTCATGATGCAGTGGGGCGCGACCCCGGGTCAGCTGCAGCTGAGGGGCGACGAGGGAATGTCGGACAAAAGCGGGGAGTATTTCGCGGTGATCAAGGCCGGCGAATGGCAACCGGTCGAAAGTGAAACGAATCCCTACTTGCGCAGCATTGTCAGCCGCACGGTCTGGCCGTTGGGCGCCGTCTCCGCGGACGACGTAGGCAAGACGATCAAGTTCAGCGGTCTCTTCGGCTGGTATGGTGGCGAACCGATGCGTGTGCAGGACCTCATCATTTCGGGACATGGTGGCTTCGTTGTCGGCGGCCAACTTGCGCAAGGCCTGGAAGGAACGCAGGATTTTCTTTTTGAATCCGTCGGCGAAAAAGACTGGGGCGAGATAGTCGTCAGCTACACCATCAAGCCCGAAGATGCCGGCAAGGATTTGAGGGTCGAGCTCCAAGTGCAGACGAAGCAGGAAATGCCCGGCCTGCCGACTCTGGCTACCTCCGACTGGAAATTCACCGTTTCCAACTGAAGCTTCGCGTCTTTGGCTGAAATCTCCTTTCTCCCCCATGAGCAACTACCTCACCCTTCTCCTTACCATATTCACGACGACAACTTTGCTCGCCTCCTCCAAACCCATGGAAAACACACCCTCGAACTTCGGCGAAGACGTTGCCTTCTTGAAAAAACATACCGCCGCGATCGTGCTGCGCCGCGGTGACGCGGCCGTGGCCGTTGCGCCGGCGTATCAGGGGCGCGTCATGACCAGCACGGCCACCGGTGACGGGGGCAACAGCTACGGCTGGCTCAACTACAAGCTCATCGCCAAAGGCGTGGTCCCGCCGGAGGAAGCCAAGGGCACACTCGAATCGAAAATCCACGTCTTCGGCGGCGAAGAGCGGTTTTGGCTGGGGCCCGAAGGTGGACAGTTCGGCATCTTCTTCGCGCCAGGAGCGAAATTCGATTTCGCGGACTGGAAGACGCCGCCCGCTATCGATACCGAGGCCTTCGACAAGGTGTCTTCGGACGACACAAAAGCCGTCTTCGCACGCAATTTTACGGTGACGAACCAGTCCGGCACAAAGTTCGACGTCGGTGTCGGGCGAACGGTGCGCTTGCTCGATCGTGAGCAGACCGCGCAGGCCTTGGGCGTGACCATTCCCGAAGATCTGCCGTTCGTCGCCTACGAGACGGTCAACACCATCACCAACCGCGGGGAGAAGGCGTGGGAAGCGGATACCGGACTTCTCTCCGTCTGGCTTCTCGGCATGTATAAGCCGTCGCCGTCGACCGTCATGGCCATCCCGTTCCGCGAGGACGGCGAGGGGCCGGTGGTCAACGACGCTTACTTCGGCAAAATCGCGCCGGACCGTCTGACGGTCGGCAAGGGTGTGGTCTTTTTCAAAGGCGACGGCGCCTCGCGCGGCAAGATCGGCATCCCGCCGTCGCGCGCTACGCCTTTCGCCGGCAGCTATTCTCCCGATCTCGGCGCTCTGACCATTGTGCGTTGCGAGCCGGTGGCGAAGGACGGTCGCTACGTCAATTCGATGTGGGAAAAGCAGGAGAACCCCTATGCCGGCGACGTGATCAACGCCTACAACGACGGCTCGCCGGCGCCCGGTGAACCGCCGCTCGGTCCCTTCTACGAATTGGAAACCTCGTCGCCTGGCGCGGAGTTGGCCCCCGGTGCCAGCCTGACGCACAAACAAGTCACCGTGCATTTTGCCGGGCAACCCGAACAACTCGATCCTATCGCTAAAGCAAAGCTCGGTGCGGGCATCCGCGAAATCCGCGATGCTTTCGCCGGCGATAAGTAAGCACAGGGCTTATTCCGACCGCGCCATGACCGACTCCAAACCAATCGCCGCCTCCCACGCCGTTTTGCCGCGCGGTGCGATCTGGCCCTTTGCCCTGCTCGCCAGCTGCTTCCTCTGGTGGGGAGTTGCCAACAACATCACTGACCCTTTGGTCAAGGTCTTCAAGGAAATCTTCGGGATGTCGACCTTCCAAGCCTCGCTCATCCAGATGGCCTTTTACGGCGGGTATTTCTGCATGGCCTTGCCGGGCGCGATGATCGCTCGTCGTTTCAACTACAAGACGGGCGTGCTCGTCGGGCTCGGTATCTATGCGGTGGGCTGCGGACTACTCTATCCCGCGATGCTCACCGCGCAGTTCGCCTTCTTCTGTCTGGCCTTCTACGTCCTCGCCTGTGGCCTTGGCATTCTCGAGACCAACGCCAACCCCTACGTGTTAGCCTTGGGATCGGCTGAGTCGGCGACGCGGCGCCTTAATTTTGCCCAGTCATTCAACCCGGTCGGCTCGGTGGCGGGCATCATCATCTGCCAAGTCTTCATCATGGCGCGCCTGCCTTTCGACAACGCGGGGCGCCTGGCCATGGCGCCGGCCGAGGTTCCGGCGGCGCTCTTCACGGTTATAGCGCCTTACCTGGCCATCGCCGCCGTTTTGGTGGCTGTCTGGTTCCTCATCTTAACCGCAAAAATGCCCCTGGCCGCGGAAGAAGACGACAAGGTGCCCTTCGGCACGGCAGCGCGACGTTTGTTGCGCAATCCCTTCTACCTTTTCGCGGTGTTCGCGCAGTTTTGCTATGTCGGGCTGCAGATCACGGTTTGGACCTACACCAACTTTTACATTCCCGAGCAAATTGGCGTCTCGCAAGAGGTTGCGCTGCAATACCACACCGCGGCCCTTGTTCTTTTCGGCCTGTCGCGGTGGGTCTTCACCGGCCTGATGAATTACTTCCGTGCTGCCACGTTGCTGGCTTTGGCGGCACTGGCCGGAGTGCTTCTCTCCTTGGTGGTCGTTTTTGTCGGGGGCATGCCGGGCGTTGTCGCCCTCGTCGCGCTGTCAGGTTGCATGTCGCTCATGTTCCCGACGATTTTCGGACTCGGCTGCTCCGTCGTTCGGGAAGATACTAAGCTCGCTTCATCCGGCATGATCATGGCCATCATCGGCGGCGCCCTCATCACACCCGCGCAAGGTGCCCTTCTCGATGTCTTCGGCGTCAGCTTGTCCTACCTGCTGCCCTTGGCCTGCTATGCCGTGATTTTGGTTTTCGCCCTCGTTGCGCAGCGCCGCGCCTGAGATGGACCGTCCTTCCACCGGACGCGCCAAGCGAGTGGTGCTCGTCTCGGCCCTGCTTGTTTCTTTGGTGTCCGCAGGCGCGGCCGCATGGTTTGACGACGGCCAAGGCAACCTTGCCGAGGTGCGGCCACCCAACATCATCTTCATCCTCGCGGACGATGTTTCCGCCGGTGAACTTTCGCCCTACGGTGGATCCATTCCCATGCCCAACCTGCAGAGGTTGGCCGAGGATGGCGTGCTTTTCCGCGACGCGTGGTCCACGCCCGTGTGCGCTCCGTCGCGTGCCATGATGATGACCGGAAAATACCCGCACCACACCGGCTACTATGAGAACCCGGTGTCCCCCGAAATCCCGTTTTGGGAGGACCCGCGGCATCTGCCGATACTGAAGATGATGAAAGAGGCCGGTTATGCCACGAGTATGATCGGAAAAAAGCACCCGGGAGATGGTCCCGATGCGGGTGTTCTGGGGGCGGAGGACTGGCTGATCGCGTGGTATTGGCCGGGACACGACGGACCGCGGCAGAACCATTGGTCGCCCGACCGTAACGACATGTATGGCGTCTCTTGGTATTGGCATCCAGGTCTCGTCCGCAATGGCAAGGGCGTGCCGACCACGCCGGAAGACTTCGGGCCCGATCTGGAGCTGAAGCATTTGTTGGAGTTCACTGCGGCGGACCGCGACAAACCGTTCATCGCCTACTGGGCGACCAATCTGCCGCACAAAGCCCACGAGGAGGTGGACGGTTCGCCCGAGGGGCGCTGGTATTACACTGATGTGCCGGAGTTGGACAAAGAAGGCCGGCCGACGGGCGGCAAGGTGCCCGGCACACTCGAGTCGAACATGCAATACCTCGACCATTTGCTCGGCCGTCTCCGCGAGGGTCTGGCCGAGCAGGGAAGGGCGAGGGACACCATCATCTTCTTCTCCTCCGATAACGGCACCGCCGACGTCCGCGGGTGCAACGAAGTCATGGACAAGAACAGTTACGATCGCGACAACGGCATCCGCGTGCCCTTGATCGTCGGCAGCGGTCCGGTGCAGCCCCGCGGTTCAAGCGACGTGCTCGTAGATTTCACCGATTTCTGGCCGACCTTCGCCCAGCTTGCAGGGTATCGCGGACCAATGAAAACCGACGGCCACAGCTTCGCTCCTTATTTGCTAGGGGAGCCTTTCAATCCGCGCGAGAACATCCAAATGGCCATGAACAATGCGCGCTGGGTCCGCGACCGTGACTGGCTCCTCGACGGACGCGGACGATTCTACGACACGCGTGGTGCAGCCAACCGCGACGAATACCGCGACGTGAGCGAGTCCGAAGATCCGGAAGTTATCGCCGCCCGCCAGCGCTTTGAGACTTATCTGCAGGAGATCCCGCTACCTGACGAAAACGATCCCGCCACTCGGCGCGCGTGGAAATGCTTCCGCCTTATGCCTCAAGGCAAGCCGGTGGATGTTTTCCGTCCGGCTTACTTGAACTGAAGCCGAGTTGTATTACCCTGCGCGCTTGCTATGCATGAAAATCAGCAAAGCCTTTGTCATGTGGTTCCATGCCGGAGTCATGAAGGAATACGAAAAGCGCCGCCATCCGATCTGGCCAGACTAGGAGAAAGTGCTCAAAGACCACGCTGCCCTTAGCTGCATGAGGCAGTAGACTGACCGATTTTATGCAGAAAACAACCAAACTGCCCGGTAAGGCCCAGTGGATCGGCGATCGCCGTCGGGCCACCAAGGGCGAGCCGCCGTGCCCGTATCTCCGTAATTCCTTCGCCCTGCCTGGTCCCGTCCGGCGCGCCACGCTGCAGTGGACCGCGCTCGGGGTGGCCGATCTCTTTCTCAACGGCCGCAAGGTCGGGGAGGATTTTCTCATGCCGGGCTGGTCGGATTTCCGGCACCGGGCGCAGGTGATGAGCGCCGATGTGTCCGCCATGCTCCGTCCGGGCGACAACACCCTCGGTGCCATCCTCGGCGACGGATGGTATACCGGCACGCTGCTGTGGAAGAACGAGCGCAATCACTACGGGACGCATCCGCAGTTGTGGGCACGACTGGACATCGAACTGCGCGACGGACGCAAGGTGAGCATGACCACGGGACGCGGTTGGCAAATGCGCACCGGTCCGGTCATTGCTGCTGACATCTACCACGGGGAAATCCACGACGCGCGGCTGGATCTCGGGGACTGGTGTGTTCCGGGGGCATCGAAGGCCGGTTGGCGCGCGGCGGATCTTTTCCCCAAATACCACGGAGAACTCGTCCCGAAGGTCAATGAAGCGGTGCGCGTCACCGAGTCCCTCAAGCCGCGCAAAATCACCGAGCCGCAACCGGGCGGGTATGTCTTCGATTTCGGGCAAAACCTCGCGGGGGTTTGCCGGCTCAAGGTGCGCGGCCGGCGCGGACAAAAAATCACGCTCAAGTTCGCCGAGATGCTCAAGGCCGACGGCACCGTTTACCGCGAGAACCTCCGCCTGGCCCGCGCGACCGACACCTATATCTGCCGGGGCGGGGGCACCGAGGAGTGGACGCCGCGGTTCACCTTCCATGGGTTCCGCTACGTCGAAGTGACGGGCTTGGACCGGAAACCGTCGCCCGAGCTGCTGACCGCCCTCGTCTTGCACACGGACATGGCGGCGACCGGAAAGTTCCGCTGCTCGAACCCGTTGCTCATCCGCCTCGACCGCAACATCAGTTGGGGCTTGCGCGGCAACTTCCTCGATGTCCCCACCGATTGCCCGCAGCGCGACGAGCGTCTCGGTTGGACGGGCGACGCGCAGGTCTTCGTCGGCACGGCGGCCTTCCACTACGATGTCCGCGATTTCTTCCGCAAGTGGTTGCAGGATCTGCGCGACGGACAAAGGTCCGACGGCGCCTATCCCGACATTGCACCCGACGTGCTTGGCAAACACAGTCCGTTGCATTTCGGCAACGCGGCGTGGGCCGATGCCGGGGTCATTTGCCCCTGGGAAATTTATCGCCGCTACGACGACAAAGAGGTTCTCGCGGAGAACTACGATGCGATGAAGCGCTGGATTGCCTACCAAGAGCGCACCTCAAAAAATCTCGTCCGCCCGCGCACGCTCTACGGCGACTGGTTGGCCATCGATGCCGTCACCGCGCAGAACGCGCCCGTGCCTTGCGACTTGGTCGGGACGGCTTACTTCGCGCACACCACGGACCTCATGGCGAAGATCGCATCTATCCTCGGCGAGAAGGACGATGCCCGAAAATTCCGCAAGCTGCACGCACAGATCGTGGAGGCATTCCGTAATGCCTACGTCACGCCGGATGGCCGCGTCGTCGGCCATTGCCAGACGGCTTATCTGCTGGCGCTGGCTTTCGATCTGCTGCCGGCCAAGCTCCGGCCGAAAGCCTTCGCCCATCTCGTCGATCTCATCGAGGCGAGGGGATGCCATTTGACCACCGGCTTCGTCGGCACGCCGCTCCTTTTGCCCGTGCTCACCCGCTTCGGCCGCACCGACTTGGCTTACAAAATTCTCCTGCAGGAGGATTATCCGTCCTGGCTCTACACCGTGCGCAACGGCGCAACGACCATGTGGGAGCGCTGGAACAGCTACACCAAAGAACACGGCTTCGGCGACGTCGGCATGAATTCCTTCAACCACTACGCTTACGGTGCGGTGGGCGAGTGGATGTATGCGGTCATCGGCGGGATCCGTCCGTCGGCGCCAGGTTTCAAAAAAATCCTCTTCGCCCCCGAGCCCGGTGGCGGCCTCACCTCCGCGCAATGCGAACTCGACACCCCGCTAGGCCGCGCCGCGTGCCGCTGGCAACTCCGCGGCAAAACCCTGCGCGGCGAAGTCGAAGTGCCCCCGCGCACCAAAGCCGAACTGCGCCTGCCCGGACAGCGGACGAGGCAGCTTTTGCCCGGGCATCACCGGTTCGATGTCAAATGGACGGTCCATAGTTGACAAATTGCCGAGCTTATGTTTTACAAACTGTGAAACATTAACCGCCCCGCATATGAAAACCGTTTCTATCCGTGAAATGAAGGCCAATTGGTCGGAGATCGAGGGCCAAGTGCGGGAGGGGGCGTCTTTTTTGGTTCTCAACCGTGGCAAACCCGCCGCGCGGATCGTGCCCGCCGCACCGCGCGAGGTGCTGGTGTGGGATGATCATCTCGCCACGGCGATAACAGCGGACCGCGGGCCTTCTGCCGAGGAGACCGTGCGGGCCGACCGCGAGGGCAGGTGGTAACCGGTGCTCTATCTCGACACCAGCGCCCTGCTTAAGCTGTATCTCAAAGAGCGGGGTTCCGCGGAAACGCAGACCGTGGTTGCGGGTCAGCGGCATCCATTGCCCGTGTGGGAAATCCAGCAGATGGAGTTCGTGAATGCGCTGCGCTTGAAGGTTTTTTGGAAGGACCTCTCGCCGGCCGATGCCGAACGGCAGATCGACTTGTTCAAAGAGCGCCGGCGCCGCGGACTTTATTACCACCCGGAAATCGATCGGTTGGAGTTGACGGAAACTTTCGAGCGATTGAGCCGCGACACGGTGCACCACGGCGGCCGGACGTTCGATATCCTGCACGTGGCCTGCGCACTCGTCTTGGGCGCGCGTCAGTTCCTGACCTTCGACACCAAGCAAAGCCTCGTGGCGCGTCAAGCCGGCCTTGAGGTTCCGGAGTTCTTAGCCTCCTAAGCGCAATCGTGAAAATCCGCAAAGCTTTCGTTATGTCGGTCAACGCCGGCGCCGAACACGAATACGAAAAGTAGCACAATCCGATATGGCCGGAATCGGAAAATGTCCTCAAAGGCCACGGCTTCTCGAACTACTCGATTTTCCTGCACCCCGATACGCGTCAGCTGTTCGGCTACGCGGAGATCGAAAGCGAAGAGCAATGGGCGTCCATCGCTTCGACGGAAGTCTGTCAAAAGTAGTGGAAGTACATGCGCTGACCGTCGGCCAGAACAATGAGTTGCCCGCTCATAATGTTCTCCTCCCGCTGGTGCGAGCCGCCGGACCGGACGCCAACTGCAGGGTCAGCCCGTGAGCTTTGCCCACCCGCCAAGCCAACCCCAACTCCACGATCGACTTGGCTTTGTCGAACTCGATGACCCAGTCACGGCTGGTGCCGGTTTCTTCGGCCAGCCGTCCTTGGCTCCATCCCAGTTCCCGCCGGCGCTGGCGCGCCAGCGCAGCGATGTCTCTTCCGCTCCGGGCCGGCATACAACCGAACATGGCGAAATGTCGGCGATCAGCGCCATGGGCGCCGCCGTCAAGCAACCTGACCAAGCGGAAGAAAACCAGCGCTGAAACGCGGGGCTGACCGCTTTTGGGCGTGTTGCGGTGGGTTCAGCAGACGCGGACCACGTCCATCGAGAGCAGGGCGCCGAGCCTGGTCATGCGGTCCGAGAGATGACCGACGCCGACCGCGCAGTGGTGCGCGGGGCCTTGTTCGTTCCAGCGTTCGACGAAGGCGCGGGCGCCGATGGGGAAGCGGTAGCGGCTGTTGGTGTTGCCGATTTCGAGGATCGGACCGGCTACGGATTGGCCTTCGGCCACGAGCAGTTTGAGCGAGCCGTCGGCGTATTCGACAACGGAGAGCAGGGTGACTGGTCCGTGCTGCACGCTCATCTCGACCGAAAGTCCTTTGCCTACCTTGCCATGATAGACTTCCAGCGGACGCACTTTGGTTTGGCCCGAGGCGATCTTGATGTGGCCCGGTCCATCGTGACCCATGAGCACGATGTCGTCGTCGAAATCCATGGCGTAGTATTCGGTGAACGATCCGCCGGCGCCGAAGGCGTCCATGATTTTCATGGCCTGGGCATTTTTTACTTCGTATTCGCCGGCCACTGGAATGCCGCGGGCGGTCAGCAGCGAGGTGCCGAGAATGACCGAACTCATCACGTCCTCGTGCTCGGCGTTGCCCGTGCCCATGTGGTAGTAGGCGAGGGAACCGAGGTTTTTCGCCGCGACCAGTTTGTCCAGCGCGACCGAGGTGCGGGCCGCGCGTTCGAGTTCGTCCGGCGCGCAATCAGGTTGGATGTCGAAGGACTGGCAGAACTCGGCGAGTTTGGCTGCGGTTTCCTCCGCCGTGACGTCACGACGGAGAGCCGCCAGTTCCTCGACCTCGACGATTTCGAGGTGTCCGCCGAAATAGGCGATTTGGCGCGTCGTATCGGTATGAATGTCGAGCATGCCGTTGTAGTAGTGGCCCATCAGTCCGAGGCGATTGTGCGCCATGGTGTTGGCCACGCGCGCGGCCTCGATCCAATCGTCGATCTCCTGCCACGCCCCATCGCCGGGTTGCAGGGTGCCGGTGACCTGATGAAACCCGATGCGAGCGCGGTTGAAGGCGTTGGCGATCTCTGGCACCGGACAAGCTCCGCAGTGGGCCAGCCATTCGCCGGTCATCTTGGTGCGGTCGCCTATTTTGTTGAACGCCTTGTAGTCCAGCGCGGCAACCGGTTGCAGGTTGAGGATGATGACAGGGACTTTGGCCCGCTGCACGACGGGTAAGACGGTCGAACTTAGCGCGTAGGTCGTGACGTGCAGGAAAATGATGTCCACATCGGCGCGGCGAAAAGCGTGTCCTGCTTCCATCGCTTTTTCCGGTGAATCGATCAGCCCGAGATTGCAGACTTCGACGCCGGGGCGTCCGAGTTTTTGCGCGACTTGCCCGAGGTAGCCTTCGAGCTTGGGTTTCAATCCGTCGAATTGCGGCCAATAGGCTTCGAGTCCGATGCCGAACAAGCCGACGCGGAGGGGATGTTTTTGCATATTGTTGGTATGAGCCGCAGGGTGCAGAGCCTGCGGGTTACTTCCTCTTCTCTCGGTTGTGCTGTTTCAACGTCAAGTCTTTCCCGAACTTGGGTGCGACATTCGAGTCATCCGCGCTGCAGCGCTGCGACGCGGGCTACCCAATCCTGACGGAAATGGTGGAAGCACTTGGGGGCCGCTGCTCCCGTCTGGAAGGTCGGCCGGACTGGTGCCTTGGCAGGATTGTGCTGTTGTTTGTCCGGGTTAGCTGGGCAGAGCTGTCGAGAGTGTGCTCCAATCTCCGCGGTTAGTTGCCCGGCAGCTCTCACTCGTCTGCATCTTCGTTTCATTGGCAGCACGCCGTTCAACCCGCAATAGATTTCCCCACATGGACCAACCGCCATCAAGCCGCTCCGCTCGTCTGCCGGTGCGGGAGAAGATCGCCTGGGGCATGGGTGGGTTCAGCGATCAGGTGGCGACCAACGGGCTGAACAGCCTGTTTGTCCCGATCTACAATATCGGCTTTGGGATGAGCTCCGTCCTTATCGGGTGGGCGGCCGCCATCCCGCGCTTGATCGACACTCTTTCCGATCCGGTGATGGGCAATATCTCGGACAACAGCCGGAGCCGCTTCGGACGGCGCCGTCCGTTTGTCTTCGCCGGTGCCTTCCTCATGGCGCTCGGGTTTGGGCTGTCCTACATGGCATCGCCGTACTGGGGGAGCGCTGCACTCTTCGCCTTTGCCGTTGCCACCGGGACGTTCTTCTATCTGATGTATACGATTTTTTCCGTGCCCTACAACGCGCTGGGGCTGGAGCTGACCTCGGATTACGACGAGCGGGCCGATGTGCAGAAATACCGGATGATCCTTGCCTCGGCCGCAAGCTTCGGCGTTCCGTGGCTCTACAAAATCTGTTTGAGCACGGGGGAACTCGTCCGCGGTTACATCGAGTCCGGGAAATCGGCATGGTATGGGTTTGTCTTCCAGCCCATGGCGCAGATGGCGGCCGACGACAGCGTCAAAATCGAGGTGCTCGGCATCCGCTACGTGGCGTGGGCCCTCGCGGTCGTCGTGCTCCTGACGGCCCTCCCCGCGGCGTTGTTCACCCGCGAAAGACTCAAGGTGCACGATCAGGCGCAGCTCCACTTGTTGCACTCGGGCAAGCTGGCCATGCAGAACCGCTCGTTCCGCATTCTTTGCCTGATGATGTTCTTCGTTATTGCCGGCATGTCCTTCATCGGCGTGTTGGCGACTTATGCCAATATTTTCTACCTCTTCGGCGGGGACAAAAGCGCCGGCGCGACGTGGACCGGCTTTTACGGCACCGCCCAGGGGATCGCCTCGCTGGCCGGCACGTTTGCCGTCCCCTTGCTCGTGCGCCGTTTCGACAAAAAGACCGTGATCATGTCGGGCATGGCGCTGGCGGCGGTGACCATCGTGTGCTCGTGGTTTCTTTTTCGCCCCGGCTGGCCGGCCCTGCAATTGATCCTCGCACTCTTTGTCGGTGCCGGCATGAGCGCGGTCTGGCTGCTCGGCGGTTCTTTTCTCGCCGACATCTGCGACGAGGATGACTTGCAGCACGGCTACCGGCGCGAGGGAATCTTTTCCGCCTTCTATGGTTTCATCATCAAGCTGGCCTTCACCGGGATCGCTTTCACCTTCGGCTATGTGCTGGCCTTCATTGGTTACGATGCGGGGTCGGACTCGATGACGCCGCAAGCGTTGACGCGGTTGCGGTTGTTCATCGCTCTTTTCCCCAGCGCCTGCATTGTCGCGGCGATGATCGCCTTCAGCCGCTACCGGCTGAGCCGGGCGCGGGTGCGGGAAATCCAAGAGGCGCTGGCCGCGCGGCGGGCCTCTCGCGAACGAGGCGCCCTCTGATTAGCGTTGATTCGGCGCCGGGGACGGCGCCGCTACATTTAACTGTAGCGTCGGCGTCCCCGCCGACGAATCCATGTGTTCGCGGAACAATGTGCCGCGGCCACAGAAAAATGAAATCGGGCTAGCTGATCACGACTGGACCACAGGCGACTTGGCCATCCCGACGGGAATGAGTTGGTAGTCGTCCGACCATTGCTCGCCTTCGCTGCGGAATTGCACCGGCCCCACCCATGCCGGATCCATCGGAATGAGATGAAGGGGGCCGAAGGTGTTCCGTCGGGTCAGGACCCATTCGACATCGACCAGGCCTTGCGCATCGGCCAGTCCGTCCAGATCACAGGCGAAGGGAGCCCAGGGCAGGATTTGCGATTTTCCATTGGCGGGGTTTTTTACCACCAGCGTGGCGGCGCCGAGCGGAGAAAGGGCAAGATGCCGCGCGGATCCGACCGGAATCTTCAGACGAATCCGACCTGAGTAGAAGGGCAAGCCGGATTGCGTCCAGTCTCCTAACCCGAGGCGGGCTGGCAGAGTTGTCAGCGCTACGTGCGAGCCCGGTCCGGGGCGCAAGCCGAAGGCGCCGAGCAGATAGACCGCTTCGAGTTCGATGCCTTCGCGGTAGTTGCAGCGCAGTTCGAGAACGTTCGGGCCTTTTTGCAAGACGTCCGGTGGCAACGTGACGACGCGAAGTGACGGATCGATAAACCACTCGTCGCTGGAAGTTGACGGAAGATTTGTCCCATTGATGCCAATGGTGAATTCCTCCGGTTGTTCCAGCGCCAACTTGACGGGGCCTTGGGGAAGGCTCTCCACGTCGAAGCGGAAGCGCAAAGACAACGGAGTTCCTTGCGCGTCGAGCGATTCCCCGCGGGCCCACGGTTGGACCATTTCGCCGCCGCGCAGCGGAATGCCGAGGCGCTCGCTAAGGATTTTTTCGACGCGTAGAACTTCCCGCGCGTCCTCCCAGGGTCCGCCGTCGAGCGAGAACTCCGCGGTGTCGAGCACGGCGACGTTCGGTTCGTCGAGTTCGTAGGCGAAATCTCCTGCGACGGTCTCCAGGCCGGTGAATTCCTCCGATCGCGCGGGTTCTGTGCCGGGTATCGCTGCTCCGCAGAGGAAGATGCGTTCCTGCAAGGGGCGGAACGAGGTCTCCCAGCGCAAGAAGCTGCCCTCGCCGGCCGTCTCGATCGCCGTGGCGCGTCCGGTCAAGGCGTCGAGTTCGGTCACGGGACCGGCATGGTGCAAACGGACTATGACGGACTCATAGGCGCGCGTCTCGGAGGGATTGAGCAGCACCACGGTGCAGCTTTCACCTTCGGTGCGGACTTGGGCAAAAAGGCCGGCGGCGTTGTCGCCGAGTGCGAGTTTTTGCGCGGCCGGACTGTGTTGGCGAATCGTTTGCACCAGCGCGGGGCCGGGTTCGGGAACGTTCGGCCCGGCCGCGGCGAATGCCGCGGGTTCGGAGGAGGGGAGCGCATCGAGGTGGGTGGGCGGTGTTCCGGCAAAGACCACCGTGCCGCCGGCTTTGCGGAAATCGCGCAACAGTTGCATGGTTGTGTCGCGCAGTGTTTCCGCGCCGGCCACCACGACGACACGGTAACGCATGGCTCCGAGTTGCAGGGCGGCGTCTTTAGCATCGACGGAGCCGTTTTCCGCGAGGTGCGCTTCGTCGCCGTAATCGAAATCGATTTGCGCCTCGGCCAGTGCAGCGAAGATCTGGCGGTAAATTTCCTCCAGCTTTTCGACATCGGGGTCGGTGGTTTGCAACCAGGTCGCACCGTCGACACGGATCTGCGCCCAGACGCTTTCCACCGGATTGAGGACCAGCACGTCGCAGACCGGGTGTCCGGCCTTGAGCACCACGTGCAGGCGGCTGAAGTAAGTTTCGATGGCATTGTATTCCGGATACCACGCCGATTGGAACGAGATGCTGGCCGGGAAATCGCGCTTCGATTCGCCGGCCATAGAATACCAGCTCAGATGGTGGCAGCGCACATTAATGCCGAAGAGCGCCTGCCAGTCGCCGATGCGCTTGTGGTCGGCGAAGTCCGTCCGCCATCCGCTGCAGCCATACAATTCCGAGAGCATCCACGGCCGGTCGAACTGACGTGCGACCGAGGCGAGTTGCTTGACCACCCAGTAACATTGGTTGCGCGCGCCGAGAATATCCACGCCCGGGTGGTCGAGATATGGGTAGTAACGCATCATCGAACCGCACGGCACGGCTTGCGCGGCGAGGCTGTCCTCGTGCAGGGTGTGTCCGGTAAGGAGCAGTCCGAGTGCATGGCAATGTTCGAGGAGCGGCCGCGCCCAATTCTCGAGAAAAAGCCGTTGGGAGATTTCCATGTAGGCCCACTTCACCGGGGAAATGCGTTGTCCCTCCAAACGCAGGAAAAGCTCCGGCAACCGCTCGACCAAGTCATAGCCGAAGGCCGAGGCGAAAGCTTCGGGAAGCGAGTGTGTCCATGGCGTGGCCCAGCCCGGGTCCTTAGCGATGCCGGGCTGACCGTGTGCGTCGCAGAAGACGAAGCCGCGGTGCGGCTCGTCGGTGAAGATCCCTCGGATGCTCGTGCCGACGCGGCCGCCGCACGCATCGCGGTAGGCATCGTGGGTCACACGCAGGAAATTGTCCGTGGCCGCACGGTCCATGGTGTCGAGATAAGCGGCACCATTGTAGAAAGAGTGTGCGTCCACGTATTCCCACGCAAAGACAAGAAGTTGCTCGCCCGCATGGGCGCGGGCGCCGGGCGCCACGCGGCGGTAGGGGCCGACATCGAGACCGCGGACCTTGGCGCTGAAGGCGGCGACGAAATGATCGTCAGACGGCCAGTGGTCCGTCCCCCCGTCTTGGTGAACGGTGAGCCGCAGGTATTTCATGCGGTGCTGGAGTTCTTTCGTGGCCAATCCGCCGGCCGATCCGCTGGGCCAGCGGTCTTCGTCGTAGAGCCACGGCTCCAAACCGAGCGCTTCTCCGGCGTCGGTGCAGGTGTTGATGCAGTCGAACCACTCGCGTCCGAGGTAAGGCGTCTGCAATCCGGTCCGCGAGTGCATGAAATACCCGCCGAGCCCCATTTCTTTGAAAATGCCGATCTGACGGATGAGTTCGGCCGGTTCGAGCCGACGGTTCCAACTCCAGAGAGGTTTGCCGCGATAAGCGGCGGAAGGGTTTTGCCATTCCGTCCAAGGGAATGGGGTGGTTGAGGAGGAAGAAGACATGGTATTGCGGCGGCCCGGGGCGCGCGTGTCCCTGTTTTTGTAGCACACCGGCCAGGCGGTTTCCGGAAGATTTGGGCCATTCGTCAGCACGATGCTGCCAAGCCTGGGGCGCACTGGCCGTTGATTGGCAGAAATGTGCTGCCGTTTGGCAGCATGGTGGAGGCGGCATCTCCAGTGGCTTTTATGATCCTCGTATGGCCTCACCCGAACCTGCAGCCAGCGCACCGGCGAATCCGACGATCAGCGCCTTCTACTTCCCGAATTACCACGCGGACCCGCGCAATGAGGCGAAATACGGCCGGGGCTGGACCGAATGGGACCTCCTCAAGGGCGGGGTGCCTCGTTATCCCAATCATCGCCAACCTTTGGTGCCGGTCTGGGGGTACGAGGACGAGTCCGATCCGCAGGTCATGCAGCGCAAAATCACCGCCGCGACCAGCCACGGGATCGGGAACTTCATCTTTGATTGGTATCATTACGAGGACGGACCGTTTCTTTCCCGCGCGCTCGACGAGGGATTCCTCGGTGCGCCCAATCCGGAGGGTATGACTTTCGCCCTGATGTGGGCCAACCACGACTGGATCGATATTTTCCCGCAGAAAGCGGGGCGGCCGCCGGATCTGCACTATCCGGGCAAAGTCAGTGCAGCGGCGTTCGACCGCATCACCGATCACATCATCGAACGCTACTTCTCCCGCGAAAATTATTTCCGCATGGACGGCCTGCCGTTCTTTTCCATCTACCATCTCGACACTCTGGCCGAATCTTTCGGCGGGGAGCGCGAACTGGCGCGGGCACTGGAAAAGATGCGCCGCCGCGTCGAACAGGCGGGCTTGCCCGGCGTGCATCTCAACGCCATCGGGTGGAATCACGGCTCTCTGCAGGGCGAACTGCCGCGCACGCGCCCGTTCCATCATGCCGCCGAGTTGGGCTTCGACAGCGCCACGTCCTACGTTTGGGTCCACCACGTCGACGTGCAGGCCGAGGGTCTGAACCGCTACGATGTCATGGCGGACCTTTACTTCTCCATGTATGAGGAAGCGCGCGACACCTGTCCCATCCCGGTCTTCCCCAATGTCACCGTCGGGTGGGACCCGAGCCCGCGCACCGATCCCGGCGGACCGTGGAAGCCGGCGGTCTATCCCTACAGTCAGGTGCTGGAGGGCAACACGCCGGAAGCCTTCGGCCGTGCGGTGCGGCAGGCCATCGATCTGGTCAGCCCGTTGCCCGGGGAAACCATGGTCACCTTGAATGCGTGGAACGAGTGGACCGAGGGCAGCTACCTCGAACCGGATACGGTTTACGGCATGGCCTACCTGGAAGCGCTCCGGGAGGCGGTGCTGGCCGGTGCGCCGCGGGCCGCTTGCGCCGTCTGACCGACGGGGAGGCGGCGCGGATCCGGATTTTCCCGTTTTGGCAATGCTTTCACGGCGCAATGCGGATCTCTCCTTGTGGCGCGGCCGCTCACATGGCACGATAATGCTAACGGTTGGCCCGCGGCTCATGGCGGCAGCCGCCGGCCGCACTCTACAAGTATCCCATGGATTTTCCACCCCCCAGCGGAACGGCCTGCGCCTTCGCATCCGGAGGGCTGCGATGAGAGCCCGCACCGCCAAGCCTGCGCGGACGATCCGGAAGCCGCGCCTCAAGGTTTCCGGACAGGACTCGTCCTTGCCCTTTCCGCTGAAGGTGTCACCGGCTCCGCCCACGGGACCGGCCGACCGTCAGTGCGCGCGCATTATTTTGGTCAGCGGCGGCACCGGTTCATTCGAGGCGGGGCGGCGGACGCAGGAGGTATCGATGGGGCATGTCGTCATCATCTCGCCGGGATACTTCGTGCGCTTTGTCCATCCGGAGAACTTGCAGATGCGGGTGGTCAGTCTGGACGTGCCGGCGTTCCGCGCGCAGGCGCGGCACTGGGATATCGCCCGCTCGGCCAATTTCAAGGCCCTCTTTCCCTTTGCCGCGTTGCGTTCCCCGCAGCGGGGCGCGCAGAAGGTGCTCGATTTCTGCCTCATCTCGCAGATTTTCGAGCAACTGCTCGCCTTGGCCGGGGAGATCGAGCGCGAGATCGCCGAGCACCATCCGGGTTGGCGTGACCTCGCTTCCCTGCATTTCCAACATCTCTGCATTGCCGCTGCGCGCGGTTACGCCCAGCAGCGGCGCACCTCGCTCGATACGGACCGGCGGGTCGCCCGGGCGGTGGAATACATCGAGCGGAATTTCCGCGAGGAAATCACGGTGGATGCGTTGGCCCATGCCGCGGCCATGTCGAAGCGTAATTTCTACCGACTTTTCCGCCAGACCCTCGGCCTCACGCCCAACGCCCACCTCAAACAAGTGCGTCTCACCCGGGCCTCGGAAATGCTGCGGTTGAGCGAAGCGACGATCACCGAGATCTGCTACGACTGCGGCTTCACCGATTCCAATTTCTTCTCGCGCGAATTCCGGCGCACCCATGGCATGTCGCCCACCTCTTACCGCCGGATTTGGCGCAGGTAGGCGCGCTGGTCTTCCTTTTTCCGTGACACATATACTACCTACCGAGCCCGTTCACTACACCGACGGCCGACCGTCCTGCCGCTGGCGCCTGGAGGCACAAGATCAGGGGCTCGTCTTCCCGTATGGTCATGGTCCAAAAAACTGCGATGTCCTCGGCACACGGGAAGCATGGGTTTTTGAGCACGGGGGGCTTTACTACATGACTTACGATGGAGCGGGTCCGAAGGGGTGGCTCGCCTGCCTTGCCACCAGCCGCGACCTTGTCACATGGGAACGGCTTGGCCCGATTCTGGATTTCGGGGAACCGGGAAGCCCGGATTCCGCCACCGCGACCTATGGCACGACGTTCCAACATGGCGGCAAGTGGCACATGTTTTATCTCGGCAGCCCGAATGCGAGCCCGGCACCGGATTATGTCCCGATGTTTCCGTATCTGACGTTGAAGGCCGAGGCGGATTCTCCGGAAGGTCCATGGCGCAAGCGCTACGACATCACTCCTTGGAGGCTCGGGCCGGGAACCTATTATGAGGCCACCGCGAGCCCGGGACGGATCATCGAACATGGCGGGGAATTTCTGCAATTTTTCAGTGCGTCCGTGAGCCGGGACTTCGGTCGTGGGTTCATCGAATGCAAGCGCACGCTGGGGATTGCCCGCACCACCAATCTGGATGGATCATGGACACTGGATGCGGAGCCGCTTGCTCCCCTTGATGACCAGATCGAAAACTCGGATCTTTATTACGAGGAAGCGAATGGCACATGGTTCCTGTTCACCAATCACATTGGCATTTTGCCCGATGGGGCGGCGATGCCCGAGGTGGCGGAGGCCGGCACGGAATACACGGATGCCGTGTGGGTCTACTGGACGAAGGATCCGAACCACTGGGACCCAAAAAACAAAGCCGTGGTGCTCGACGGACAGAACTGCACATGGTCAAAGCAGTGCATCGGGCTGCCGGGCGTCGTCAAAGTGGGAGACCGACTCGCCATGCTTTACGATGCTGCCGGGGGAGACAGTGTGAGCCACATGCGCCGGAGCATCGGCTTGGCGTGGATTGATCTGCCCATCATTCCTCCGGATCAAACTTGATGCCTCTTCATCCCATGCATTCGAAATCTTCCTCATGAATAATCTTCCGCTTTCCGCCGTCTTCGCAGCCATCCTTGCCCTACCCGTGCTCATCTCCATCCCATCTTGCTCTCCGCCCGCGGAGTCCGTGCCCGCCGCCGACCTTGTCGTGAATGGGAATTTCGAAGCCGATGCAGAAGGTAATCTTCCGGGTTGGGAACTCATCCGCACGCCGGTGGTGGGCGCGAAACCGCTGGATGGATTTGGCCAAGCTCCGGCCACCGCGCTCTACATCGAAGATGCGGGCGGCGTGAAGCAAACGCTCTCGGGGCTCCAGCAGGACCAAACCTATCGGCTGACCTTCCGCGCTTGGCGGCGCGGAGGCGACTGGGCTCCGAAGCCGGCGCTCACCATCGGCAGCATCCCGCTGACCATGCAGCGCGAAATCCTTCCCGAGTCGCCTGACAATCAGCCCGGTCGCAACCTCGAACTCTACACCATCGACCAATTGGTCCGACCCGGGGTGGGGGACTTTGAGCTGAGGATCGAATCGGTCGGCAACATCATCGGCCTTTCTCGTTACTCGGAGGTGTGGCTCGAGCAGGTCACGTTCACGCCGGTCGAAGAGAAAGCCGATTTGCTCAATTACCCCGTCGAGACCATCGCTTTCCGCGAGCGCGCTCTCCTCCGATCCGGCCGGGAAGAAACGATCGGGCTGCAACTCTCGAATTCGGTCGATGCTCCGATCACGGCCAAGGTGAAGCTCATTGTCCCGGACGGTGTGAAAGTCCTTGATCCAATCGAACGCGAGGTCACCGAGTGGACGCGCCGCGAGATCTACGCACCGTTCATCCAAGCCTACGGTGTCCCGCGCAAGGTGCCGGAGAAAAGTCCTTCGTCCACCCTCACGTGGCGCGTCGAAGCGGAAAAGCCCGGTGATTATGTCTTTCAATTCGAAGTCGCGGGCGAGCGCATCGCGCCGTTCACGGTCAAACTTGACGGCACCTTCGAACCCGCATTGTCCAGCGTGGAGAAAGCCACGGCGGTTCCGCCACCGGTCAAAGCGGATACGGGCGAGATCAAAGTCGGCGCCATGTTTTATCCCGGGTGGGTCCCGGGTTCGGGCTGGGGCTGGAAACTGCTTGATCCGTATCCGAACCGGAAACCCGCCCTCGGCTACTATGACGACACCAAGATCGAAGTCATCGATTGGCAGATCAAATGGGCGCTGGAACACGGCATCAGCTTTTTCAATGTCTGCTGGTATCGCGCCACCGGCACCGAGGGAAAACCGGTGGAAGCGTGGCTGAATGAGACGCTGGAACAGGGACTGCTCAAATCATCATTCATCGATCAATTCGAGTTCGCTCTCACCTGGGAAAACCACAATTGCGCCGGTGTCTCTTCGCTCGAGGATCTGCTGGAAACTCTCATGCCCCACTGGATCGAGAACTACTTTC
>Ga0247842_10001294_pt1 | contig 42822 bp, 41 predicted proteins | sample LaCruzMarch2015__3_FD_192411 | JGI IMG/M metagenome (GOLD analysis project Ga0247842, IMG submission 192411) | Freshwater microbial communities from meromictic Lake La Cruz, Castile-La Mancha, Spain - LaCruzMarch2015_19m | ecosystem: Environmental > Aquatic > Freshwater > Lake | place: Spain...
AAACCGACTTCCCGGGGTTCGAATGGATATCCGCCAGCAACTACAAAGGCATCCGGAAGGTGGATGGCCGGGAGCGCATCGTTTTTGCGGGGAAAAGGGTGGCGGCCACGGACACCGCGCCCGCCCATTCCGTTTCATCGGACGCGGCAACTTCCGGCGGGTATTCCTACGGGGTCTCGGCGTATATTGACCTGGAGACGCGCCTGCCAGTCATGCTCTTCACTGGCGGTCAAGTCGTGACGTACCAATTCGAGTCCGCCCCGGAGGCGATGCTCAGCTTCCCTGCCGATGTGCAAGGGGTCATCGATGCAAGGGACAAAGCGATCAAGATGGCAACGAGTATGCCACCGAGGCCGTACTAACACTGAAATGAATCAATGTCTTTTATCACGGTCTGCGCGCCACGAGGGGGCCTTTTCGCTCATGGAGCTTCTGTCGGTCATCTCCGTTGTCATGGTGATGGGTGTGATCCTGGCCCCCGCAGTAGGCGGTCTCCGGGGCGCGAGCGATCTGACCCGCAGCGCCTATGATATCCAGGGAATCCTTGACCAGGCCCGCGCGTATGCGATGGCGAACAACACCTATGTCTATGTCGGGTTCAGTGAAGTGGACGTGAGCCAGCCCACCACATCAAAGCCGCAGGCTGCGGGGGTCGGCCGCTTGGCAATCGCGGCGGTGGCTTCCAGGGATGGAACCCCGGGCTATGACATGAAAAGCCCGGGCATCAGCAGCCCCGCAATCAGCAACTCCAACCTGACCGCCATCTCGAAGCTGCAGCGGTTTGAGAATATCCACTTGGCCGACCTCGGCTCCGCGCCACCCGCCGACGGCGGCATGGCGCGTCCGGGAATCCCTGATCCACAAAGCGGCTACCCGAATTACCGGCTGGGAAATCCGGCGGCGGCATCGAATTGCGTCACCCCTTTCGAATGGCCCGTGGACTCGGCGAGCAATGGTGGACAATACTCGTTTAAGATTGTTGTGAACTTCGACCCCCAGGGGGTGGCGCGGATCCAGGGCGGAACGAACACCGACCACATCCCGCCTTACATGGAAATCGGCCTCCAGCCAACTCACGGCAACTCCATTTCCACCGCTGGAAATACCGTGGCGATCCAAATAGACGGGATGACCGGGACCACCCGCATCTACAGGCCATGAGAAGGGGAAACTCGAAGCTTGAAGCAACAGGAGGCGTGAATCCGAAAACTCGATTACTCGCAGACGCTGCCGCGCGATTTGCCTCCCGGCCTTCAGGTTTCCAGAGCGGATTCTCCCTGGTGGAAGTGACCATTGCCATCGGGATCGCGGTTGTCTGCCTGGTGGCCCTTTTTGGCCTTTCGGCCACCGGCCTGAACAGCAACACTGCGGCACTCGAGCAAACCGCGGCGGCGGGTTTTGCCCGTGCCATCGCGGCGGATGTATTCGCCAGCGGGACCAACTCCATCAGCCCGATTTACGGCATTCCCTTGGCATCTGGCTCATGTGCTTTTTACCTTGCCGAGGACGGGAGCGCCACCGCCATTGACAGCGGCCCGGATCTTTCCGCCCCATCGCGCTATCGGGCCAGCGTGGTGATGGCGGCTCCGACGGCAGGACAGAGACTTGCCACCACCGCCCGCATCCTCATCACATGGCCCGCGCTTGCCGATCCCTCCCCGGGCACTCCACCGAAAAATTTCGCAGGATCGTTGGAGATTCTTACCGCGCTGGACAGGAACTGACGATGAATCTGGAGACTGCAACTCGTAGCGGCCGCCAGAACGAGGCCCCGGCCGAGGAGGAACCGGACATGCCGCAGCGCAGCCAATCGCGGGCAGGGAAAAAGCGTGGGGGGTTCACGATTCTTGAGCTGTTGGTGGCCATGGCCGTGCTGGCTCTGCTGGTCGCCATGGTTGCGCAACTCACCGACAGCACCAGCGCCATGACCACGGGCAGCCGCAGGCGGATGAACGCTGACGCCCAGGCGCGCGTGGTCTTCGACCGCATGGCCAGCGATCTCTCCGGCATGGTGATGCGCCCAGATCTGGATGCGATTTGCAAGGGGCTCTCGACAGCCTCTGGCCCCATCCTGATGACCGAAGCCAATGACGCCCTGTATTTCCTCAGTCGCGCCCCGGGGTTTTTCGATTCGCAGAGCCTGTCTGCAGCGCAAAAAAGCGATCTGGCCCTGGTCGGCTACCGGATCAATTCCGACCCGGCCAACAGCCATTTCGGCCAGCTTGAGCGGCTCGGTAAAGGGTTGACTTGGGAAGGTCAACCAAGCGCCTCCGGCACGGCGAATGGGATCGCGTTCCTGCCGAGCGTTTCTGGCACCGTCGATTTGAGCGGAGCACCAGGGTCCGTGTCTGCATATCTTGGTTCAAACGGCATGGCCTCGATTGGAACTGCCTCCGGGAATTTTGCAGACGGCGTGGATGGCGACTTCCACCTGCTCGGCGGCGTATACCGGATGGAATACGGTTACCTGCTCAAGCCATTCACCGACGCGAGCGGAGTCTTTCACCCCGCCCGGTATTCCAGTATTCCCTACTACGGCGACTCTGTCTTGCAAGGGCACAATTCGCTGAAAGGCTGGCAGGATGTGGCAGCCATCGTGGTGACCCTGGCAATTCTGGACAAGGAGAGCCGGAAGACGCTCCGGTCGAATTCCTCGGCAGGCACGCTCGATCCAACTCTCATGAAAAGCATGCAGGGCGCACTGCCGGATTTCGCCGAAAACGCCTCCTGCCTCAAGGCATGGCAAGCAGCGGTCGGATCACCGGCCTTTGCCGCCGCAAGCGGGAACATCCCAGCGGCGGCCGCCTCCCAAGTCCGGGTTTACCAGCGCTGTTTTTATCTCAACAAATAAACGTGCCCGTTTCTTGACAGGGCGCTGCGCCTGAGCCGCTCCACATTGCAGGCATCCGACAGTTCGCAAAAACAGTTATTTGCTGTCGGCGTATTTTTGGACTTCTTCCAAAGCGATTTGGATCCAGCGCGAGATGCGCCAGGGTTCGTTCTGGATGGTCGCGGTGTCTTTCATGATGATTTCCAGGGAGCCTTTTCCCGCGAGCGAAAGGGTGGTGGCCAGATCGTTGCGGATGGCTGCTTCGTTAAATGTGAGGCAGATCTGCGTGGGATTCGGTTTGCGGCTGAAGACAAAGTTGCGCCCGAGCTTCTCGGCCATGATTTTTTGCTCGCACCACGGGGAAACCGAGATGCGGCGGAGATTTGGGACCTTGAGGATGGAATCGATACGGTCGTGAAGTCCCTCGCAGCAGCCGTAGGAGGTGAGTCCGAACTGTGCAAGAAGCGGGAGCTGGTAGGGGAGGATGAATTCGTTGAACATTTCCGGGGATATCCCCACGGTTTCTTGCGATTCCGCAAATCCCCACCGGTCTTTCAAGCGCACCGGATCGCCGGGATTGCGTCCGGGTTGCGAGAGTTCATCCGTATAGGCGACGCCGCCAGAACCTACGCAGTCGTCCTGATCGAAGTCTGAGAGGAGTTTTTCGCTTTCCATCCAGGTGAGGAACCGCAGGTGCTCGTCACGCAGAAAAGCGAGGAGTCGGTGAAGCCCTTCGGGCTGGTCGTAGGGCGCCAACATCAAGGTTTCCAACCCGATCAGCTTGATGGCTTCCCATGTAAGCCCGGAGGTCCAGAAGTAATTCCCGCGTATGCGCGGGGGGAGGAGGTCGCCGAAAACATCGCTGGCGAGGGCGACACCGGCCAGGGTTTTCTCGCGGTCCACGGCGAAGGTTGCGGGCTTCAGGCGATCAAAGTCCGCCTCGATATCCTGAATCGGCGCGACCCAATGGTAGCTGCCGCGGTTGTCGCCGTGTTCGTAGGCGATTTCGAAGCCGTTGTTTCCTTTGTCTATTTTCCAGCCGATGTTGAAGAACGGTTCGATGGTGTTGTCGTCGCGCAGATGATCCCACCAATAGATCTTTTTCCGGAGTTCCATTTCCCAGCCACGCAAGGTTTGGTTTTTGCACTGCATTGCGGAGTCCGGCAGCAACTCCACCCAGGCACCCTCCGGGTAGGCAAGAATGATGGGGCGCTCCGGTCGGAGGGCGTTGTGGTTGGCCAGACGGCGCTTGCGGTCGGCTTGCTCGGGCAACTCTGCGATTTCCCGCACCCGCCCGGCGAGTGATCGGAGAATTTCGCGGTCTTTGGAGGTTACGTGGGATTCTAAGGACGGAGCATATTGCATAATGGGATTTTCTGTAAGGCCGATTTAGTTACCAAACGAGTAGTGGAAATTGCCGTAACTCACCCTTGCCTTGCCTTTTTCGAAACTAAGATTCAGTTTTTCGGGAGGTTTGGTTGCGCTCTCGGGCAGTGGCACAAAAACGGTGAGGAATTGGATTTTTCCATCGGCTTCGACTTCGCCAGACCACTCGCCGGTGAGGTGGTGTTCCTGGGGTATTTTTTTTTCCTGATGATCAATGAGCTTCCAATAGACGTCATTAAATTGGGTGCCGGCAGGCCCGGCCATGGCGATCCAAAAAGGGCGCGCCTTTAAGCTGATCTCCCTCCCGTCGCTATTGGTGAGAACGTCATTTCGGCACAGAAATCCCGAGCCACTCTTTTCTAAGACATTTTGAACATGCCAGATGGGGCCGAATGCCGCGTGCACGTAATCTTTACTCTCAAGCGTATCAAGCACGCAAAGCAGACCGGTCGCCTTGTCGAGCGCGAGTTCGCGCGTGTGCACAAATGCGTATCCGTTGAAACTTTTCTTGGGCTGCCAGGCGGTGAGATAGTCGCAGACGACCTTGCCATAGGCGATTCCTTGTTCCTCGCGCACTTCCGCGTCGCGCACCTCCCGGGTATCAGAAGTAATTTTCGAAGAGAGCTTCTGGCCGTCCGGCATCACTTTGGCTATCTTGGCACCATTCGGATCTCCAAAAAAAGCAAGGAATGGTTCGTCCAGCGGGCGGACCATAAAGCTGTTGTGGAGCGGGGTGACTGTGGCGTGGTATCCGAGGCTGCTAAGAAAAATGGAGCCCCCTGCAGAATACGCGCTGATCGAACCAGCGTAGGGGTGCGAGTGTCCGTAGCCTTCCACCGCCTGCATCATCACATAAGGCTGCATTGCGGCCCCCTGCGCGTCGCTCCCGCGAAGAACCACCTTGTCCGGGACGCGTTCGGCGCGACCGCTTAGACGCTGGAGGAGGATTGAGCTGCGTGGCGCAGGTGCGGGCTGAATCGTCTCATCCGCATAGACCGCGGCTTCGCTCAAGTCCCCGACCGGCAAGCCGCGCTCCGTCTGGTAGCGGAAGATGGCATCCGCGGCAGCCCGATATTTCGACTGGTGGAATGTGCCCGCCGCCCACTCAAAGATGGCGATCCATTGGGCGGGCGCGCCATTCCAATCCGCATCGCCATAAGTCGGCAGGATGCCATCGGGCATAATCTGTTGATAGAAGCGCTCGATGAACGCCTCCACCTCTGGAGTTTTTATTTCATTTTCCCGCCCGAGTAGTCGTGCGATGCCCATCCAAGAGACGATGGTCGAGGCCTGGTAACCGCTTGAATCCTCCGAAATATCCACTCCCTGAGCCGCTTTGACTGGAGCCGTGTCCGGAACAAGCTTCCAGCGGTTACCCTGCTTCTCCAAAATGCGACGGGCCCCTACCGGAGATCCTTGCTCACCGGGAAAATGGAGCATCTGCAGGTAGGGTTTCTCCGCCCAGGCTTTCCATTGTGGCACCCTCGGATCATCGGGAAACAGGGAGCAAACCGTGGCGATGCCGAGCGCGTAGCGCTGCATGATATTCCCGTCGCCCGGGTCAGGGCGGAACTTGGGCAGAAAGTCGGCGGCCTTCTTCAGCATTTTGTCGGCGCGATCCGCATCATCCCCTGTCAGAAGTTGCAGCTTTTTAAGTTGTGGCACGCCGAGCCCCAGCTCGCGAAGTGAGAATCCCATCTGCTCAAGACTGGTTTGCGCGGGCGTATCGTAACCGTCCAAGGCCGCTTTGTTGCATGCGAGAACCAGATCACGGGCCAAGTCGAGAAGCTCGTTGTCATTGGACTGCTGCCCCGCAAGGATAAGCTGCGGGATCATCATGATCTCGCCGCGTCCGGTTGCGCAAATTTCTGAGTCCAGACTTCCATTTAATACAGCGTTGGCCGTTTTCCTTGCTCGCACGAAGGATTTTTGTTCACGCAGGCCGTCGATGCTCGCCGCCGCATATTCCTGCTTGCTCGCGGCCTGCGAGGGGAGGGCGGACCAGTTTATAGCGATGGAGATGGCAAGGAGGAGATGCGTTTGAGAACTCATAATGTGTTGTCTGTCGAGGTTTGGCTAAAGAAGTGTTCCCGGCGCTCAAGTGCGATAACAGGGCCGACGAGCGCTACTTCAGCGCGCAATCTGATGTCGGTGGAGGAGGCACCGATCAGCACGGAGTAAGCGCCCGGTCGCAGGGCCAACTGGCCCGCGGCGTCGTGACGGGCGAGTTGATGCAGTGAGACGTCGATGGTGACCTTCCGGGTCTCGCCCGGCTTGAGCGCCACTCGGGCGAAGCCCTTGAGTTCCATCGCCGGGCGGTGGGCTTCGCGCTTGAGGGGCATGAAGTAAAGTTGCGCGATCTCGACGCCCTCTCGGGTCCCGGTATTGGTGAGTTCAAACTGGATGGAGAAGCTTGTGTCGCTGGTCTTGAGTGTCGGGGGGGGCACCAGCTTGGCGTATCCGTAAGAGGTGTAGGATTCGCCGTGTCCGAACGGGAAGAGCGGCAGGTCGTCCGCGCGGTAGCCCAGCCGGTGGGAAACGGGCACCTGCTCGTTGCTGCGCGGGAGCGTCATGGTCAGCTTGCCCGAAGGGTTGAAGCGGCCCAGCAGGAGGTCGGCCACGGCATGCCCGCCCTCCTGCCCTGGATACCAGGCATAGACGATGGCGCGGCATCCGGCTGCGAGGTCGGTGAGCATCATGGGCCGTCCGCCAAAGACAACCAGAATCACCGGCTTGCCCGTCGCTATCAGCTTTTGCACAAACGCCTCCTGCTCTCCGGGAAGGCGTACGTCCTCGCGGTCGCGCCCTTCCCCGCACAAGTAGCGGTTCTCGCCCATCGCTGCGATGACGACATCGCTCTCGGCAGCGAGCCGCACGGCGCGCTCGGGATCGGTGGCAACGGGTGGGGTCATCGGCGCGGTGGAGGCTTTCCATGTGCGCTGGTCGCCTGCCTTCTCCTTGGATTCATCCTTTTGATACGTTGCTGAAGTCCAATCGCAGCCACGCTCATAATGGAGCGCAACCTTCGGCGCCAGGCGGCCGCGAAGTCCGTCCAGCAAAGTAACGAGTTGGGGGAAACTGGGATCTACCGGAACGCGCCGAAAGAATTCGTTCAGGGCTTGGTAGGTATAGTCGCCCAGCAGCGCGTATGCGGAATCCGCATTTGGGCCGACGAGCGCCACCGAGCGAATGTCCGGGCCGAGGGGGAGCACCCCGTCGTTCTGGAGGAGCACCAGCGATTCGCAGGCCGACTGGTAGGCCCGGCGCTGGTTCTCCGGCGGGTTAAAGTCGAGCGGGGCGGTGCTTGTGGAAATTTTGAAATCGTCCAGGACGCCCGTGCGGGCTTTCAGGGTGAGAGCACGCTTTACGGCGCGATCCACAAGTGCGATTGGGATGAGCCCCTCCGCAACGGCCTTTGGAATTTCGCAGAACATTTCGGGCGTCGGCAGTTCCATGTCCAGCCCCGCCTCCAGGCAACGCATAGAGGTTGTGGCGCCATCCGGTGTGTAGTTGAAGACGGTCTTCACCTGTCGCACCGCTCCGTAGTCGGAAATGACTGCACCATCGAACCCCCACTTCTCACGAAGGATTTCCTCCATAAGAAATTGCGAGGCGGACGTCGGTACGCCGCGGAACGCGTGGTAGCCCGACATGACGGTGGCAACGCGCCCCAGGCGAACGGCGACCTCGTGCGGCATGAGCACATCATCCCAGAAGACGCCCATGTCCTCGTTCATGTTGCCGTAGCCTGCGAAATGCTTGGTGCAGGCGGCGATACCCTCCTGCAGATCCTCACCCTGCAGACCTTGGATAAATGTCAGCCCCATCAGGCTCACGAGGTAGGGGTCCTCGCCGAATCCCTCCTCACTGCGCCCCCAACGGGCGTCGTCGAGCACATCAAGCATCGGGGAAAGGGCGTGCACTGCTCCGGCCTCACGCATTGTGCGGGCGGTGGCCCTGGTATTTTCAAGCAGTAACGCGAGGTTCCATGTGCACGACATATTGATCTGCTGGGGGAGTGTGGTAGCTCCGCGCGCGGCCAGGCCTGTGATGGCTTCCTCTTGGCAAAGGGCCGGTATGCCCAGGCGCGTTTTCTCTCGGAGGAAATTCTGCAAATCGCACACAGCCTGAACCAGCTCATCCGGCTTGAGGTTAGTGGCTGAGCTAAATTGGCAGATATGGCCGACACCGTTCGGAATGTGCTTCTCGCAGGCGGTGATCGAAAGGTGCCCGCTCTCATCCAGCAGATCACGTAACCATATACCGGTGAGCTGCGCTACCTTCTCCTCTAGCGTCATAAGGGAGATCAGATTGTCGATCTGTTCTTCGTCGGTGCGCGTAGTTTTTGTATTCATGTCGGTTTTGTTGTTGTTGACGGCATCCCACAGCGTTGGTGTGGGCTTTCTTACATTCGGTATTTTCCGGCTTATTCCCAGACCAGCTGACGAATGCCGTAGTCAAAGGTCGCGTTGACGGTCTTGAGCTTTTCATCCCAAGTGAAGGGGATCTCTTGGCGCAGGTAGCTATCGGCGTGGTAATCGGGCTGCCAGATCGCGGCGGTTTTGCTCTCGAACCCGGGGTCGCTGAGGTCGGGCATCTTCGTCGTGGAATAGGCCAGGGCGATGATCCGCTTGGGCTTTTCATCAACCTTGAAGGTGACGGAGACCTGGATGGGCAGTGCTGGCTCCTTGCCTTCTTCGATCTTGGGGCTGAACAGGACGAGCCGGTAGTTCATCGGATTATCCGCGATATTGATACTGGCCCGGCGGTCGGCCAGGCTCACGGCGACCGTCGCCGCGCTGTCGAAGAAGGGCGCCCACTCCTCGCTGAGCAGCTTCACGCTGACGAGTTCCTCATTTCCCATCTTGAGACTGTTGCCATGAGCCAGGGCGTAGCTGGTGAGTTTGCCCTTGTCCAGACGGGCCACGCCGAAGCCGCCGTCCACGGCCAGCGCGGGGTTGTCGTTGCCCCCTCCGGCGACGAGGAGTGTGGAGTCCGCTCCTGTGAGCTTGACGCCCTTGCCGCCCAGCGGGGCTGAAGCAAACGGGGTCTGCTCTTGTTGGTAAGGGATGAGGACGTTGAGGAAATCGGTTTTTCTGGTTTTGGCTTGCAGGGTTAAAAGCGTGAATTCCTCCCAGCGCTCCTTGATGACAAAAGGTCGGCCGGTTCCGTTGACTCTCCCGGTGTTGCGCTCGCTGTCCGGCCGGAGGGTGACGTAATACGGTGGAACTTTTGGGTCTCCCTTGCTGACGATTTGCACACGGACATTTTTCGGAAGAATCGGCACCACATCGAGCCGCGCGGCATCATCGCCGAAGGTGAGAACCTTATCCTGTTTGAGCAGCCTGCCGATGGGGTTCAGATACCACTCGTAGTGTTGTTCGTTGGGGCTCTCCAGCCTGTCACCAACGATGGCCACGCCGGTGTCACGGAACCAAACCACGGTGCGCTGGTGGGTGACATCGGCATACGTTTTGAGCCGGGCCGAGATGAGGCTGATCTGGCCTGCATCGCCAAAGGCTTCAAGCTTGGTGTCGGCCCGCCCGATGTTTTTCTGCGAGGTCTCGTAGAGGAACTCCTTGCCGTGCTTCTTGACATGCTCCGCGTAGAGACCGTCGAGCCGGTCGTATCCCCATGGATTGCCGATGCCGACAGTGTTGTGGGCAATGGTCGCCTTGCAATAGCCGCCGTAGGTGTTCCAATCCCGGTATTGACCGACCGATCCGGTATCGACCAGGAGCGGAACGCCCTTGGAATGCAGCTCAAGCCCCAGCGCATCCGCATGGGCGTGGCCGGAGATGATGAGATTGTTTTCGGCCTCGCGGCGGCCGATATATGTCGTCCCATATTTCAGCATGAGGAAGTTGTCCTGCGGCCCCCAGCCCGATCGGAAGATGCCATAGCCGGAAAAGGGATAGTTGGCAAAGAGCGCTTCAGGCGGCCTCGCCGGAACGGACAAATCGATGTGGAGCAGGTCGTAGGGATCCTCAGGGATGAGTGCCTGGCGGGCTCTCTCCATGAAGGCATTGCCCGCCCAGACGAAATGGGGATCCTTCAAAATCGAGCCGGTCTCCTCAAAATAATCAGCGCCTTCGGCATTCCGGTGGGCATCCCCCACGGCAACGAGCATCCCATCGGGGGCCATGAGATCCATACGCCACGAAAGGGAGCGGCGCATGGCATCGGCTATCTCGGGATTTGCAAAATAGTCGCGCACCCCGAGATTTTTGCTGGCCACCATGAACCCGAGCAGAGCGCTGTAGGTCGGGTGCCAGTAGTGCATCGAGCCCTCGCCATACCCTCCATCGATTCCGAATTCGGTGAACATCAGTTTGGGAAGCTCCGATTGCGCCCGGCGCAACCACTGTGCCGACTCCGGCAGATCGGGGTAGAGCATCGCAATCGTCCCAATGATGGAGCTGGAAAACACGGGGAAGTTCAGACAGTAGATGGGGTCGCGGTTGGGCTGGGAAAAGTCGTTGTCCAGTGTCCAGCCCTCCAGATGGTGGGCACATCCGCGCAGGGCTTGCTTGACGGCTTTTTCGTCCTCCTCGGTGAGAATTCCGGTGCCTGCAATCAGGTCGTAGGCCCGTAGAAATACCATGGCGGTTTCCCCCTCGTGGATGCCGCCTTGCCGCCAGTAATTGTTGATCTGACGCGCGCCCACCCGGGTGATGAGCTTCTCGCGCAACACCTGCCCGAGTTCCGGGGTGCCGTGCAGGGCAAATGCTGCGGCGACGATTTTGAAGTCAGGGGGAGGATTGTCCCGTTTGCCGATCTCCAGCAATTCGCTGGTGGAGCGCGGCGTGGCGGTGGCCGGGTATTTCTTGAGCCATCCCTCCACATTTTTTTTCGTTTTGGCTTCGAGATCCGCATAAGCCGCCGCCAGTTCCGGGCGCGTGGCCTGTTGGCGAAAGCGTGATACGTCTGCGGGCGTGAGATAAATCCGTGGCCGTGGCTCGATCGACGGCGCCTGATCAGCGGCCCCCGATGGAACCAGGGAGCAGGCCAGCATGGTGAGCGCGACGAGAACCGGACCGACATGGCTGCAGCGGCGGGAGTTCGTGGGGATTTCTGGGGTGGGAAGATTTGGGTGTTTCAAGGGAGTTTTTGGACTGGCCTGGCAGGTGTCATTTATTTGCGGTTCTGCGAATCTGCGAGGAGGTCGTGGACGACCTGCTTATATGTCTGCTCTAATTTGTCACCGTCCTGCATGAAGTTGAGCGGACGTCCGGCTGGCGCGTTTTTAACGACCAGGCGGATTGCATCCAAACACAGTTCGTCCGCCAGCTGTTTCGTACTGATCTGTCGGTCGTCAGCAATAGTCCGAAGCTTTTCGAACTCCGGAATCGAAACTGTTGCGATGATGCCGAAATCCAATCGCGCCTGGACGGTCGAACCGGGATGATTACCTTCTGGCCGGATAGCAGGTGTTGTCGTATTTTTATCCAGCGTGGATTGGCTGATCAATTCATTGAACTCCATCGACAACTCCTGCAGGAGCTGATTTATGGGGAAGTCATCTTGCTGCATATGAGCCTGCAGCCGCGAAATCAGAGCCTGACCAATCAGATCACGGGTCAGTTGCTCCATTGTCATTTTTCGTTCTGATGCGAGGGATTGCAACTTCTCGAATTCCCCGGCCGTGACCTGAGTTGTCTCGCGAAATATCAACCAGCAGGAGAGAAACCCGTTGGACGGATCGGCACGCCATTGTTGTTCGATCGCGTCGAGACGCGCTGGGGGCACTCCCAAGCATGCCAGTATTTCGCGCGCCATCAGCACGTTGCCAAGCGGATTCATATGCGTTCCATCGGTCGTCAGCCGGGGGCCGCTGCCAGGATTCGAGCAAGTCGCCTGCAATGCCTTCCAAAAGGCCGTATTCAGATCCACAAGGAGCAGATGACGTTCTCCGGCGATTTGCCGCAAGAAATCGTTATAGCCGACAAGCAGTTCATTGTTGGGGTTATCCGTCTCGCCTATCGGCGTTGCGGTGAAAAGGATCACGTTAATTCCAGCCTCTTGCGCTTTATCCAAGATGGCCGTGACGTTCTCTTTGAAATGCGGCAAATCAATGCCGCGCCAAACGTCATTGATTCCACAACTCAAAGTCATCCAGTCGGGCTTCTTGGAAATCACATCCTGATTCAGTCTGATGAGCATATCCGCAGATGTGTTACCGCTGACTCCAGCCGGGATGGCACGAATTTCCAAGCCTTCCGCCGCCAGCCCGGCGGTCAGAAGCTTGACATACCCGCCTGGTTGTCTCCATCCGTGCTGGGTGATCGAATCGCCTAGAAATGCAACAGTTTGGCCGTCTTGCACCTTCAATCCCGAAATAGTCTTCTCAGCGGCGTGGGCGCAAACCGAGTGTGCTGAGAACATGGCCACTGCGCATAGTAGCCTGACACCATATTGCGGTTTCTTTCCGTTGTTCATGGAATTCACTGCGCCGAATTTATATTATTTTGGCGCTAAAACAAGATAAAAGTATGGTGTTTTTTGTTGGAGGAATTTATCGGAGGCAAAGATCGATCTGCTGAAGATATGTTACAAATTCAGAGTGGCGGTGAAAGAGGCGATGTCCCCCGAACCAGTTTGAGGAAAGCTTCGAGGACTCGGCCGCTACGTGCTGTCGCCGATGAAAGAGATCAAATCGCTTCTGGATGCGAAGGGCACCGGCGACCGTTTCATACCGCCTGCTCAGCATGCATACCCGTCGGCTCGCCAAATACGACGGGATCGTCGCCTTCGATGTAAAGGCCCCGCGCACCGACGGTCCAAAACACATCAAGGACATACTCGAAGTCAGCGGCAACAACCTCACCTGGCTCTGGGAGCGCGCCCTCGAAGTGGACCGCAACGTGATTTCAAAACTCCGCTCCGAAAACCGGGGCACCGCCATCTCGGGATCTTTGGCAAAGTGTCTTTACGGTCGATAAGGTCTCAATCTCAACTCACGCCTCCTCCGTCCCGCCCCGGCCGAGTTTCGTTTTCACGCTCGCCGCGACCGGCACCACTTTATCGATCTCCATGTTCTCCTCTGCGGAATAGAGCGTGTGGCGGGCGGCATGGAATTCCTTTGTCGGCTTGAACACGGCCTTCGCGCTGAGCGCGGCCCCGGCGTTGTGGCGGGCGAACAGGGCTTGGAGTTCACCGATGATTTCCTTGGGCGGCGGCTTTTTGCGGTTGTTCCTCTGTCAGCTAAAAGAAACCCACCCCTGTAGGCGGATGGGTTTCTCCGACCGCGCACGGTTCAGTGCATGGTCTGGCACATCTGTTCGATGTGCTCGATGGCGGGAACGGCCCCCGCCTTGGCATCCCCGGTGCCGCTGGAGAACCAGCACCGGTTTCCGGCCACGTCCTTCCACACAACCTTGACCATGCCGTATTTCGTCCAGACCGTGGCGCGGCGCGGCCGCTCCCACCGGTTTAGGTGGACCGAGCGGATGCGTGGGTAACTCATAGCGAGTGCTCCAAGTGGCCGGGACCGTTGCCCTCGGGGTCGCACAGGACGGCGGCGGTTGCTGGCCTGCCCTTGCTGTCCTTCCCGCTGAGGACGAGGACCGGCAGCGGGTGTCCCTCGAAGTCCTCCCAGTCGATGGCCAGGATCTTCCGGCCCACGAGTTTCTCGTAGTGGGCCTTCTCGTATAGCGTGGGATCGCCGCTCATGACGCGAGAGCCACTTCGGCGTCGAAGAGCCCGTGCAGGGCCTCTCCCCTCCGCAGTGCGGTATGCGGGTTCACCGTCTTGAATACCCCGGTGAACGCATTCCAGAGGCTGAACGCATTGCGGGGCTGGAACGCCTCATGGGCAGGCTTGCGCCACTGCATGAGCACGTCAGGGATCTGGGCTGGCGTGATCGCCGCACAATCCACCGCGCGGATGATGATGTCGTGCGCCCGTTTGTTGGTGATCCGCTCTTCCTTGTAGGCGATCACCCGCTGATCCAATCCACGGAATTTGTCCCCAAGCTGGCCGACAGCACGGGCCGTCAGGTGCCGGAGGTCACGCTCCGCAAACCGCGTGTGTTTGCGACTGATCCGCACCTCACCGCTGAAGCAGAGGTTGTCGCAGACTATTATTTTCGTGCCTGCCACGAGCCCGGCGGGATACGTCATGTCGTGGCTGTTGCGCAGGCCGACCACCCAGCCGAAGTCCGCCTTTGCGCGGTTGGGCAGGGTGACGCTCAACACCCCGAAGTATCGGGCTCCCTCGTGGCTGAGAGCGTGAGTTTCCTCCAAGATGGTGAACCCGCAGGATTCGAGTTGAGTCTCCACCTCCCGGAGGATCGTGCGGTGGCTGAGCGGATACCACGTCCGGGTTCCCGGAGGGGTGGGTACGTCAAACAACTGACCGCGGCTGACGGTTTCGGCCCCGCAATGAAGAAGCATTCCGCGCGGCGGGGTCTGGACGCGTGGTGCGATTTTTTGGATAATGATCATAGGTTTTTGAAATGGCAAAGGCCGGGGACGTTGTGCCCCCGGCCTCTGCTTGGTGTCGGTCAGATCTTCACGCCCTGAAGAGAGCGGAGGGTCTGGCGGACGGATTGGACTTCCTTCTCCCCGGCCTTCTGATCCCTGACGGCCTGCCGGAGCAGGGTCGTGAGCTCAGTGATGCCGACGAGGGCTTCGCGGAACGTGGTTTTGAAGGCATCGAGTTTATCGATGGCGACTTCGATGGCTGGTTTGTCCGCTGCCGGAATGACCGGCGTTGTGGAGCGCGGGGCTCCGTTGAGGTGGGGCGTTGCGGCCCCGTTGGTGCGATGTCCGATTGTTTCGGTCATGGTTCTTTCTGGTTGTGGCTCGCTGGGAGCCGTGTTTTCTGGCTCTGCTGGAGCCGGCGTTTCTGCTGCTGGGGCTTTTGCCGGGGCATCCGCCACGCGCAAGGGCATGACGACCATCTGCCTGCCCTCGCGGGCGAACAGCAGGGGCGACATGTCATCAATGAGCCCGATGTTGGTGAGCCCGTAGTCGAACGCCTTCACGAGGTAGTCCCGGTTGACGCGGATCGTGATGTCCGCCCCTTTGGCCGTGGCTCCTGCGAGCGCGATGCTGCTTCCTCCCGTGATGTCCTTCACCGCAACGGCCCCGTTCTCGATCACGAGATCGACAGGCTTGTTGGTGATGTCCGCACCGGACAAGCAGGTCACGATTGTCTTGAACTCGTGTTCCTCCGGCAGCGTGACCGTGGTGCGCTGGTCTTGCGTGTTGGGAACGACCTGCCGCCAGTTGGGATAATTGCCCTCGATGGTTTTCATCGTGAGCGTCCAATCCCCGGCGGTGATTCGCACGAGAACGCTGTCGCGTTTCTTTTGCCCTGCCAATGCCCACGGCAGATCCGCCAGTCCCCGCCACAAGAGAAGCTTGTAGCTGGGGATCGTGGCCGAGAGCGGCAAGGTGAAGGTATTCGCGGAGAACAGGTGCCTGCCGTCTGTGCCGATCAGGTAGTGACCGGCCGGATCGCTGGCATCCAGTTGGATGCCGTTGAGGATATAGCGGGTCGCATCCGTGGAGGAGCAACCCATGGCCTCGGTGAATCGCCGCGCGAACGACTCCGGCATGGGAACGGGGTCGCCTTCGACCGCGAGCTCCATCGGGAACTCCTCGACTTTCGGAGCTTCGATGTTCTCCGTGACCCGGCCTGTGCCGAGATCGCAGGAGATGCTGCCGGGTTCGATGGTGAGGACCGTGCGGGCATTGAACCGCTTGGCCATCGATTGCAGGCGATCCAGCGGGAGCAAAAAGCTCGCCGCGGCATCGCATTTGGCTTCGGGCAACGCGACTCTGGCAAAGATTTCCAGGTCGGTGCCCATGAGGGTCGTGCGCTTGGGCGTGGCATCCACACGAATGCAGCGCAGGCATTCGAGGGTGGTCTTGTTACTGACGACTTTGGCGAGACCCGCAAGCGCGGGCTTCAATTCGCTGATTGGGATACTGATCATAGTTTCCTTTCGGTTGTTGAAACGGAAACGGCCTGCGCGTCGTCATGACAGGCAGGCCGCTTTCGCAGGTTGTTCTTACGGGAGGTCGAAGCCGTGTTCGTTCATCTCCTCGCGGAGAAGTTTGAACTCGGCGGCGTCCGTCCGGGAAGGATCGGGGTCATCAAGCCGGAGCTCGACCACCTCGAAGTTGAGTGTTTTGGGCAGGAGCAGATGAACCGCCCCGTTGGTGACATCGGTGCAGAGGTAAACGCGGTTGGTGTCGAGGTGCATGTGTTTGTTCAGGTTTCGATGGGTTCACACCAACCTGCGACGAGGCGCCCCCAATACTCGAGGTCCTTGCCGCAGGCATGCCCGTGGGCGGTTTTCCCATCGGGCATGGTGATGTCGAATTCAGGGAACCCCGGTCCGGGGTCACTGCCGAACATGTAGCCACCAGTGTAGGTGATGACCGAGCCGGCGGGGACGGGTATGGACGGGCCTCCCTTGTGGGTATACGGGGCGATGGGCACCATGCGCGAAGCGAAGGTGACCGGTTTTGTGGTAGAGAATTGTCGCCCTCTACAGAGCGTTCCTTCGACTAGGGTTGGCATATAGTGTGGTGTTCTGAGCCGGGGATCCATCCCGGCGCGTGCTGAAAAATCCCGATGGTCCGGGATGGGTGTCATTCGTGGCGGCGCTCCTCCCAATCGTCCTGGCAGCACTCGCACCGGAAGACCGATGCCTCGGGGAGCTCCCGGTTGGCTTCCACGATGTGGAGGTATTCCCCGTCAATCACCTGCCGGCCGGTGATCAGGTCGCCGCAGTCGCAGCAACGGAATGACATTCCCGGATTGACGCCCGCTCTGGAGAGGATGGCCATGTCAGTAGCCGTTGACCCTCTTGGTGCCGACGAGGTTGCCGCTGGCATCGAAGGCGCGGAACTCGCAGTAATCGGGGCCGGGGTCGCTGAACTCCGAACCGTGGACTTCGAGCGTTTCCGTCTTCGCCACGACCTGGGCGTTGAACCCGGCACCAAAGGGAGGCTTGCCTGCCGCCTCTTTGCGGGCGGCCTCGCCTGTGAACTTGGCAATGAGGTTCACGCCGCCACCTCCTCCCTGCGGAACTTGAGCTGATCGCGGGTGCATTCGGCAGCCAGGATGTCATCCCTCACCCCCAGATAAACCGGTTGGAAGAGGGCGCCGCTGCCGGGCATCGCGTAGAGGAAGCGAACCTCCACGACATCGCCGACTTGAGGAATGAGTTGGTTTGCCGGGATCGTGACGTTGCCGGCCGAAACCAGCGTGCCATTTTCCCATACCGCCATCTGGACGCTGCGCTTGGCGTTGATCGCGTTCACGATCACCGAGGCGGTTTCCACGAACTTGTATTTGAGCTGGTCTCCGCCAGAGTTCGGACGCCCCGGAGAATACGGGGAGCCGATGCGCTTGAAGACGACCCCCTCCGCATTGTCCTCCCGGAGCTGGTCGAATGAACGAGTCTTCGCTTCGTGCCCGCTGATCGTGGCAACCCATTGGATGGCGCTCTGCTCGGTGCTGGCGAGCAGGTTGAGGAGCTCGACGAGCCGCGCCTTGTAAGGGACGGGCCGCAGGTCGGTGAACCTCACCTCCAGCAGATCGAAGACGTGGAACGTGTCGCCCACGGCCTCGCCGTCCAGAAGGAAGTTGTGGGGCAGGGCGGCAGCGGCGGCCCGGATGGATTCCGGGAACCCGCATTCGATGCCCCGGCGGTTGATACCGGTGATTTCGAACCCCTGCTTGTGCAGGAGGAGGCGTTTGCCGTCGTGTTTGCGCTGGAGGTAGAACCCATTGTCCTTGAGCAGCGTCCCAGGATCGTCAACCGCATTGAGGAGCTGGGGGCGGATGTCCGTCACTTTCCGGCTTCCGGTGACGTAGGTCTGGCTGTCTGCCGCGAGGATATACCCCTTGGCGAGTTTCTCTTTGACCACGCGGTCGTAGATCATCTGCGCTGCATCGAAATACAGCGGGCAGGATGTTTTGGTGCCGGTGTTGAGCGTGGAGCCGCTGCGCCCGTAGGCGAAGTTGACCACGTATCCGCCGTCACGCGGTTCGATGGCGATCCGGTAAACTTTGTCCGAGCGCTCATCGCAGTAATGAAGTGTTGTGTGCATTGATTTCCTTTCGTTGGTTGAAATGAAAAGGCCGGGAGCGTGATTGCCCCGGCCTTCTGGTTGGTGATTGTGGAACTGCCGGGGATCCATCCCGGCACAGTCGATCTTCCCCGATGGTCCGGGGTGAGGCGTTCACCCCCGCCGACGATCCGCACGGCACGCTGTCTTCTCATGGTCCACCATGATGTTGCCGCGCCACGAGGGCACCTGCATGGAGTCCGCGATGGCATCCTCGCCAAAGTGCTCCCGCAGATCGACGGCCAGGTTTTCCTTGAGGTCGTGTGCCCATGAGCTACTGAACCCAAACCTGGCCGCTGTGTCCTTGGCACGTTTGCCCTGTGCGAGATCACACACGAACGCTTCATAGCGGGGGTTGTGCGTGCCCAGGAACTCCTCCCAGTCCACAGCCCTTGATGCCGCCATCGCAGGATCGTCTTCACTTCCCGCCAGCATGTCGCCCAGCGGGATCTCCTCATCGGTTTCCGGGTCGTAGCCTGCCGGTTCCTCAAAGGAGAGAACCATGGAGTTGCTGTCCAACTGCGTTCCCGCGTTCATGACATCCGTGCGCCCTGCCGAATACGACCGCCTCCCGGACTTCATGTGCAGTATCGTGTAATACGCGATGTTCCCCGGCGTGACCGTCTTTCCCCGCTCTTCGAGGTCATGCAGCATCTTCGCTGCCACCGCCAGAGCATCCTGAAGCAGCTCTTCGGCATCTTCGGCACCGACCCCACGGATATACGGCATGGTGGCGCGTAGCCGGGGTTCAATCTGATCCAACAATACAAATCCAGCCCTTGGGCTCATTTGTGTGTTCCTTTCTTGGTTGAAAGGCGATCGCAGGGCTTGCACCCGTAGCGGTCACCAGTGGTTTTACTGATGGCCGCTGTAGGGCGGCGGGTTGGCCCCCAGCAGAATGCCGAGAGCCAGAAAATGGAAAGGCCGGGAGCGTGATTGCCCCCGGCCCTTTTGGTTGATGTTATTTCCGAGCCAGCCAGAGCCAGCCCACGAGGCCGGCTGCGGCAAGGATGCCGATCGGCAGGAGCACCGGCCCCAGCGATGCGAGCAGGGTTACGACTGCCAGCAGAACCAGGAGGATGCCCACCACCGGCAGGATGAGGCGCAGGAGCTGAAGCAGGTCAATCATCTCCGCCACCCCCTTTATGGAAGATCGCGAGGATCAAAGCCGCTATCACAATGCCCAAGCCAATCACCGACAGACCTGCCCCGATGGGACCGAAGTCGGGAGCATTACCGCCACAGCCTGTGAGGGCAACCGGCAGGATGAGGATGAGCATTTTCATGCCGCACCTCCCTGTCTGCACTCGTTGAAGAACTCGCACGAGGCGCACTGCAAGCCCGGCGATGGCACGTAATCCTCCCGCTCGACTCCGTCCACATAGGACTCGATCAGGCGGAAGAGTTTCGTGCGCTGGCTTTCCGTTGTTGCCGGGGCCTCGTTGACGACCAGCTTGGGGGTTTTGGTTTTGACCAAATGATGGAGTTCGAAGCCGGATTCCGGCCTTCCCGTGGCCTCCTGGTAGAGGAGTCCGTAGGCGGTGAGCTGGGTTTCGTTGCGGTGGATGACCTGCTCGGCTTGGGGTGTGGCAGCGCTGGTTTTGAAGTCAACGATCCGTCCCCCCGGCCTCACCAGGTCAATGATACCCACGAGCGAGGGGAGCCCGTGCTTGGCCAGATCGGCTTCGACACGAACCTCCACCGCTTCCGGCTTTTCATCGGCCGGGATCGGAGTATCGCGGAGATACATTTCCACGAGGCCCCAGGCTTTTTCCTGCTGTTCGTCTTCCTCTCCTGCATCCCATGAAACCGGCGCGTCCTCCTGTCCCGTGATCCAGTTCATGAGGAACCCCTCGCGCAGGGCCGGAGCGTCATGCTCCTGTCCGCGCCAGCGTGCCGTGCTCCAGGCCTGCAATGCCGCATGGACCGCCTTGCCCACGAAGAGCGCGGCGGTGGCTGGCCTCACCAGTTCCTGCACGTACCGGAAGAAGAACTTCAGGCGGCAGGAGTGGAAGCAGTTGAGCCGGGAGGCGGACACGACGCTCGTGAGGTGGTCATCCGCCGGGAACGGACGTGCCACTCCCGGTGGATTTGCGAGTGCGATCACCGGGCACCTCCGTTTGCGTAGGCCCGTTTGGGGGCTCCGTTGCTGCGGGGACGGCTGGTTTTGCGGCCGCCGCCATGCTCGTCGAGGATGCGGTCAATGAGACCGCTGGCCTGGAGTTTGTTGAGCTCCTTGACCCCGACTCCGAACATTTCCCGGCTCGTGCCGTCAACCTCCCCCTTGTCGAGCTGATGCTCGTCCACGAGCTTGAGGATGAGGTCGCGCTGCTTGTCGCTGCAGGCCCAGGCTTCGCCGTTCCCATTCCCGTTGGGGGTGGTGGTGTGGCCGTTCCGGGTGGGCCGGTCGCTCTTTCCGTATCCCTCATCCGGGACGAATCCCGTGTGCTGGATTTCCTCGTCAACGCTTTGCTGGAGCGATTGGTACAGGCGCGAGCTTTCACCCGCCACGTCGTTGATGTTGCTGATCTCCGTCTCGACGGTGACCGCGAACTGGTGGCTCGAATACCCCGGCAGGCCGAGGCGCTTCGAGTAATTGGCAATGAGTTTGAGTGCCATATCTTTTCCTTTCGTTGGTTGTGGGCACAAAAAAGCCCGGCGTGTTGCCGGACTCCTCGTGCGGGTTGGTTGTTCCGCGGTCAGGATTGTTCCCGAGCGGAGGGTTGGTTGTATTCAGCGGAATCCTCCATCATCCCCCAATGCGGGCTGCCCTTGAGAGCCTCGGTGAGAAGCTCGTCAACGAGCCGCGTCATCGGGATGCCCCGGGATTTTCGCTCGTGGTAGAGAACCCGAACGATCTCCCGGCGGATGGGAGGCGAGTAGTGAGAGAATCGCATGCCTTGTGGTGGTGAACCCGGACGGAAAACATTTCCCATCGGGGAGCAAGCCAAAGGCCGCTCACATTTATATAACGCAGGCGGAGGGGGTGTTGCGTGAAGTGTCGCGTGAAGGAGGAAATTACGGTAAAAGGTCGTAGCTGGAGTGCTGTCGATTTAGAGAGGCAGGACCCGAGAGTGGAGCGACTGCCGATTTTTAAGGGCAACTTTAGGGCAATGGCGATTGCCCTTATTGCCTTAACTGTTTAGATTTCTACTGCAAGAAGCTGATTTGCAGATAGTTAAAATAAATCGGGCCGGAGAGATTTGAACTCTCGACCTCTTGAACCCCATTCAAGCGCTCTACCAAGCTGAGCCACGGCCCGTTTCAGAGCGCACACCTTTGCCCCGGGAACGGGAGGATTCAAGAACGAATTTTCAATCGTTCTTGCGGGATGCCAATCGAGCAGATAGGATCTGCGCCCACCAATAACGATATGCGCAAAAAAATCATCGCCGCGAACTGGAAAATGAACATGACCGTCAGTGAGACGGTGAGCTTTTTGGAAGATTTCCGCCTGGACATCGAGGAGGTGAACGGGGTCGAGATCGTGATTGCCCCTCCCTTCACCGCGCTGGCGAAGCTTTCCGAGCTTCTCGACGGGTCGCAGAAGGTTCGCCTCGGCGCGCAGAACATGTATTTTGAAACGTCCGGTGCCTTCACCGGGGAGATCAGCCCGGCGATGCTGCGCGAGCTGTTCGTCCGCTATGTGATCCTCGGCCACAGCGAGCGCCGGCAGATCTTCGGAGAGACCGACTCCCTCATCAACAAGAAGATCCACGCTGCCCTGGCATCGGAATTGAAGCCGATCCTCTGCGTCGGCGAGACGCTGGCCGAGCGCGATGCCGGAAAAGAAAAGCAGGTTCTGGAAACCCAGCTCAAGGGGAGCCTTGCCGGAGTCAGCGCCGAACAGATGCTCGACCTGGTCGTCGCCTACGAGCCCGTATGGGCGATCGGCACCGGCCGCAATGCCAGCCCCGAGCAGGCGCAGGATGCCCATGCGCATGTGCGCGCAGTGCTCGCCGCCCTGACCAGCGCCGAAACGGCCAACAAGGTCCGCATCCAATACGGCGGAAGTGTCAAGCCGGCCAATGCCGCCGTGCTTCTCGGCCAGCCGGATATCGACGGCGCGCTTGTGGGCGGAGCGAGCTTGGAAGCCCGCAGCTTTGCCGAGATCGTCAAGGCGGCGGTCACCGACTGATCAAAAGGCTTGGTTTGAGAAGCGCGCGGAGCCGCTCTTCAACTCATGGATATTGTCTATTTCGATCTTGAGACCCAGCGCACCGCGAACGATGTCGGCGGCTGGGACAAAAAGCACGAGATGGGCATGTCGGTCGGGGTCACCTACAGCTCGGCCGACGGCGCGTATGAGATTTTTCCGGAAAGCCGGGTGCAGGACCTGATCAGCCGGCTCCGGCGGGCGGATCTGGTGGTGGGCTACAACATCCTGCGTTTTGATTACGAGGTGCTCATGGCTTACACGATCCTTTCTCTGCCCGACCAGTTGCGGACGCTCGACCTGCTGGTTGACATTGAAAAGGCGGTCGGCCACCGGTTGAAGCTCGAGGACGTCGCGCAGGGGACGCTCGGCGTGGGAAAAGTCGCCGAGGGGCTCGATGCCATCCGCTGGTGGCGCGAGGGCAAGGTGATGGAGATCGCCGAATACTGCTGCTTCGACGTCAAGGTGACGAAACTGGTCCACGAATACGGAGCCGCCAACAAGGAGCTCTTCTTCAGCGACCGTTTCGGACGGAAGCAACGCATCGGGATCAACTGGAGCGCATGATCCAGCCGCTCAAATCGTCAAAGACGAACTGGTTCCTTTACTGGGTGGATCTGGAGGAGCCGCTGCCGTCCAAGCAGGACTGGTTCCTGCCGACCATCGTCATCGTTTGTGACGAATCGGGCACCCCGGTCGCCGCGCCGGAAATCCTCGAGGAGCTCGACCAGGCACGGATCGAAAATTTTCTCTACAAGACGTTCGAGCAACTGGGAACCCCCGACCGGCTCTCTGTCGCGGCCAGCGAAGACTGGGACGCCGAAGCCTGGCAGAATTTTTCGGCGGACTGCAAACTCGACATCCGGCTACAGGCCTTCGGCCGGCGCACGCCTGAAGATCTTCGCGCGCTCACCAAGACGCTCGTCATGCGAGTGGACCGGGAAACGCAGGAGCCGACGCACGCGCGCGACGTGGCGCGCGGACTCGTCCGTACGGCGCTGCGCGTGGGATCCCCGGCCAAGAAAGCCGCCCTGCTGAAGCTGGCTGCGGCCCGCGATCCCGACTGCGCGGCCGCCGGTGTCGAGCTGGCGGACCTGGATTTTCAAGCCGGCCGCTTCAAGGCCTGCCTGATCGCCTACGAGGCGGTTGTGGAGCGTGAGTTTCCGAAGTGGCCCGCCCGGACGGCGTGGTGGACCGACATCGAAACCCGCCCCTGTCTTCGCGCGCTCTACGGAGGCGCCATGACCCGGTGGCACCTTGGACAATACTCGCTTGCGGCGACCATGTTGGAGGACTTGCTCGCCCTCAACCCGAAGGATCACCAGGGTGCAAGGTTCCTGATCCCCATGCTCGACCTCCTCGCGGAGTCACCCGAGCGCGCCGCCGCGTTTTTTGAAAGATACGGGAAAAAATATCCCGGGGATTTTTCCGAGCCCTCGTTCCTGTTCGGCTGGGCGCTGTGCCTGTCGCTCGGGGGGCACGAGGCGGAGGCCCGCGACAAGTATTCGGAGGGGATCCTGAAAAATATTTTCCTCGCCCCGATGCTTCTCGACCTGGATGAGCCGCCGAAGAAGACCTGGTTTCCGAACGACCGGGCCGAGCCGGGATACGCGGAGGAGTTCATCGAATCGTACGCGGTGCTGTGGGATCGCGAGCCGGGTGCGCTGCGCCTCCTCCGGGAAGTTTACCAGGAGGTTATCCCCCGCATCGAAATGATTGTCCGCCACCGCGAGGAGATGATGGATTTTCAGGACCAGCGGTTTGAACCCGATTACAAAACCGCCTGGCAGGAACTTGTCCGCAAGGACGACGCCTTGACGAAGCCGTGACCGCGCGCGGTCGGCTCCGGGCGATCAGCTGTCGAGCGCCTTCGAGATCCGATCGCAAACCGTTTTCAGCGTCTTCACGCGGGCATACCATTTGAAGTTTGCGGGAACCACCGTCCAAGGCGCTTCCGGCGTGCTGGTCTTCTCAAACATCTCTTCCGCCGCCTCGTTGTGCTCCTCCCAGTGCCTGCGGTTCCGCCAGTCCTCATCGCTGATTTTCCAGTGCTTGTAAGGGTCCGCCTCGCGGCGCTTGAACCGGCCCAACTGCTCGTCTTTGGAAATGTGCAGGTAGAGCTTGATCAGGATCGTCCCGTCGTCGGCCAGCATCCTCTCAAATCCGTTGATCTCGCAGAACGCCCGCTTCCACTCCGCCTCCGAACAAAATCCCTCGACGCGTTCGACCAGGACACGGCCATACCAGGAGCGGTCAAAAATCGCGAGCTCGCCATGCGCGGGCAGCTTTGTCCAGAACCTCCACATGTAGTGGTGGCGGAACTCCCCGGGCGTCGGCTTCACGATCGAATAAACCCTCACCAGGCGCGGATCCAGCCGCTCGACCACACGCTTGATCGCCCCGCCCTTGCCGGCCGCATCCGGCCCCTCCATCACGAGAATCACCGGGTTCTTCCTCTCCCGGAGCCGCAGTTGCATGCTCAGCAACTGCAACTGAAGCTGCTTCATCTGCTTCTTGTATTCGTCCTGCTCCAGCGATTTTGACTGGTCCAAATCGTCGAGGTGGATGCGTTCTTTGTTGGCCATGAGGTCCGTTCCTCATAAACCGATTTTCCCGCGCGGAAAAGAGCGGAAAACAGAAATCGTCAAGATCTCTCCCGTCCTGGAATTCCACGCGGGACTCCATTTTTGTTTTTGACACGCGCCGTGGAGGGGGTAATCTACACGTCCTGCCCGGACCGGGAGGAGAAACGCTGCCCGTTTTTGCAGACGCGACAACGGCAAGTGTTTTTCACTCTTTCCCCGGCAAAAACCAATCCGCCACTCGATGTTCAAAACCCACGGCTTCAGCCGCCAGATGCCCATGTAGCTCAGTTGGCAGAGCACGTCCTTGGTAAGGACGAGGTCACCGGTTCAAACCCGGTCATGGGCTCCACGAACGTCGGTCGCAAACAATCAACATAAAAACTCAAGATGGCTAAAGAACAGTTCCAGAGAAACAAACCGCACTGCAACATCGGCACAATCGGCCATGTGGACCACGGCAAGACGACCCTTACCGCGGCGATCACCACTGTCCTCGCCAAAACCGGCAAGGCCACGGCCAAGAAATATGCCGAGATTGACGCTGCTCCCGAAGAAAAAGAACGCGGGATCACGATCAACACGGCCCATGTCGAATACGAGACCGACAAGCGCCACTACGCCCATGTGGACTGCCCCGGCCACGCCGACTACGTGAAAAACATGATCACCGGCGCCGCGCAGATGGACGGCGCGATCCTCGTCGTGAGCGCGGCCGACGGCCCGATGCCGCAGACCCGTGAGCACATCCTTCTCGCCCGCCAAGTCGGCGTGCCTTCGATCGTTGTGTTCATGAACAAGGCCGACATGGTGGACGACAAAGACCTCCTCGAGCTCGTCGAGATGGAAGTCCGCGAACTCCTCACCAAATACGAGTTCCCGGGCGACACCATCCCGATCGTCAAGGGAAGCGCGCTCAAGGCCCTCGACGGCGACGCCGAAGCCGAGAAGGCGATCTACGCCCTCATGGAAGCGGTGGACGAATACATCCCGCAGCCGGAGCGTCCGAAGGACATGCCGTTCCTCATGCCGGTGGAAGACGTGTTCAACATTGAAGGTCGCGGCACCGTGGCCACCGGACGTGTCGAGCGCGGAATCCTCAAAAAGATGGAGGAAGTCGAGATCGTGGGCCTCAAGCCGACCACCAAGACGACCGTCACCGACATCGAAATGTTCCGCAAGCTCCTCGACAGCGCCGAAGCCGGCGACAACGTCGGAGTGCTCCTGCGCGGCATCAAGAAGGATGACATCGAGCGCGGGCAGGTCATCGCCAAGCCGGGCTCGATCACGCCGCACAAGAAATTCAAGGCCGAGGTCTATGTCCTCAGCAAGGACGAGGGCGGCCGTCACACCCCGTTCTTCACGAACTACCGTCCGCAGTTCTACTTCCGCACGACAGACGTGACCGGAAATGTGATCCTGCCGGCGGGCGTCGAAATGGTCATGCCCGGCGACAACGTCTCCGTCGAGGTCGAGCTCATTACTCCGATCGCCATGGAAAAAACCATCCGCTTTGCAATCCGCGAGGGCGGGCGCACGGTGGGTGCGGGGCGTGTCGGCGACATCCTCGACTAATCCAAACTCAACAGGGCATTCCGAAGGTCAGTAGCTCAATTGGTAGAGCATCGGTCTCCAAAACCGAGGGTTGGGGGTTCAAGTCCCTCCTGGCCTGCGGAGGGATGCCACCGAAATCAGATGTTATCAAAAATCCGAAAATTTTATTCCGAGGTGCGCGTGGAGCTCGCCAAGGCGCAATGGCCGTGGGACCCGAACGAAAAGGGGTTCCGCCGGTACAAGGAGCTCACCGATTCCACGGTGGTCGTCCTCGTGGCCATGACGATCCTCGGCGGGTACATCGCGTTTTTTGATTTTGTCCTGATCAATGTGGTCAGTTATCTGACCCACCCGTAATTTTCATCTCATGGCATTAGCTCCGAAAGACCAGTGGTTCGTTGTGCATGTTCTCTCCGGATACGAGCAGAAGGTGCAGAAGGAAATCAACCGCCGCATCCAGACCGAAGAGATGGGGGACCTCGTTTACGAGGTGCTCATCCCGACCGAGCGCGTCCAGGAAATCAAGCGCGGCAAAAAAACCGAGACGACCCGCAAGTTTTTTCCCGGCTACCTGATCGTGAACATGCATCTCCTTGACGAGAACAACCAGCTCGTCGAGAAGACCTGGTATTTCATCAAGGACACCAACGGCGTTCTGGGATTCGCCGGCACCAAGGACCGCCCGATACCGATGCGTCCGAAGGAGGTCGAAAGCCTCCTGGCGCAGGTCCGGGAGCGCGAGGACACGGTCAAACCGAAAATCAGCTTTGAAGTCGGCGACAAGGTCAAGGTGGCCGACGGCCCGTTCCAAAACCAGAACGGCCTCGTTGAGGAGATCGACCCCGTGCGCGGAAAGCTCCGCGTCTCGGTGAGCATCTTCGGCCGCGACACGCCGGTGGATCTCGAATACTGGCAGGTCGAGAAATCCTGACCGGCTGGAAACGAGAGGACGTTTCCTGCAGGAGATGCATCGGGCGATCAGCACTTTTCGATTCATCGAATTTCCACGGGATCAGGAGCCCTGAGGCTGACTCCCTGGCAGGACAGAACGGCTTCAATCGGAAAATATTTTTTTCGTGTCCGGCACCGCTTTCCCGCCCTCCATGACCACCGGATAATTGGCCGAAAGCTGCGCCTTCAGTTTGGCGCAGACGTCCGCGAAGCGGGGATCGCTGGCGAGGTTTTTCAGCTCCTGCGGATCCGCGTCATGGTCGTAGAGCTCGACGCCCTGGGCACCCCGGTCCCATTCGGTGTAGCGCCAGCGTTCCCCACGGACGCTGTAGCCGGGGATCTTGCCGCCATCGCGTTGCAGCTGCGTGAACGCCGGGTGGCTCCACTCGGCGGCCGGATTATTGATCAGCGGCCGCAGGCTCCTTCCCTGCAAATCGGCGGGCGGGGTCAGTCCGGCCAGATCCGCCAGCGTGGGATAAATGTCCAGCAGTTCCACGATCCGGCGGCTCGGTTGGCCCGCCGTTTTCTGATTGGGCACGGACACAATGAGCGGTGAGCGCGCGGACTCCTCAAAGCAGGCCTGTTTGAACCACAGGCCATGCTCGCCGAGTTGAAACCCGTTGTCGCTCCAGAAAACAATGATGGTGTTGTCGCGCAGTCCGAACCGGTCCACCGCGTCGAGGACTTTTCCGATCTGTGCATCCACGAAAGAAATGGAAGCGTAATACCCTCGTTTGCATTCCCGCGCGTTTTCGGCACCGACACCCGCGTAGGGCCACGGTTTCGTCGAAGCCAGCGCGAGCGGGGGATAATCCTTCTCCGTTTCCGGGGTGATTTCCGGGAGGGTGATCTTGTCCAGGGGATAGAGGTCAAAATATTTCTTCGGGGTAATCCACGGGCAATGGGGTCTGTAGAAACCGACGGCGATGAAGAACGGTTTGTCTTTGTGGTTTTCGAGCATCTCGATCGCCTGCGCGGCCACCTTGCCATCGGTGTGTTGCTCATCGGTGCCGGTCTCGTCGGCCAGCAGGGCCATCGCCGAGCCCAGACTCCTCTTCGGAGTGTGGTTCATGACGTCCAATTCGAGCACGGTCTTGTCGCGACCGGCCGGGTTGAACCGCTCCATCCACGAGGCGCGGTCATCCAACCCGTTTGTGCCAATGTCGCCCGGGTTGCCATAGTGGTAGATCTTGCCGACACGGGCGACGCAGGCATAACCGTTTTTCGCGAACAACTGCGGCAGCGTCACCACGTCGGGCAGTCCCTGCCGGAAATGATAATTCAAATCCATGACACGCGTCGTGTCGGGCCGCAATCCGGTGAGGATCGAGGACCGGGACGGGCTGCAGAGCGGAAATTGATTGTAGGCGCGGGTGAACAGCGTGCCCTGCGCCGCCAGCCGGTCGATGTTGGGCGACTTCACCAACGGATCGCCGCAACAGCCAAGGTCGTTGTTCATGTCATCCACGGCAATGAAGAGCACGTTCGGCCTCGCTGCCGCGTCCAGGGCGGTGCAGACCGGGATGCCGGCCGCCATCAACACCATGACAATCAACCGCAATGTCTTGGAATTCATCGTTTGTTCAACCGGGCCGAGCTTGTCATTTCTCCCTGCCGGCAATCAACCAAACTTCGCCGGTCAGATCTCGTTCGCGGGTTCCGGGTTTTCTTCCGGCTCCGGTTTTTTCGGGGCGCGGGGGGTGACGAGGACCTTGTCGACCGTTGCGTGGTACCCCAGCGTTTTTGAGCCTTCTCCGCCAGAGGACAAAAAGTATCAACGATACCAGCGCCGCATCGCTTCCTCTTCACTAACCCGGCGGGCTTCAGCAAGCTCCTGCAGATCTGCACGCACCGACTCATAGAAATCCTCGCGGAAACGCTCGTAGGCTTGAAAAGACGGGAAAACAGGCTCGGAAAGGCTGCGGCTCCCCGGAAAAAGCTCGATTTCCGATTCGTTGGCTATTACGTCAGGCATTCGAGGTTGCTTTTATATAGGTCGTAGGAAACGGGGTTGTCGAGGGTGAATTTCGTGACGTCGGGAAGCCTATTCAAGGCGGAACCGGTGTCAAGAGCCAGAATCTCTGGATAATGGACGGCGATCCAGCCATCTACCTCATGCTCGTTGCGGGTCGCATCCCAAATGACTTCGCCCATCGCTTTATTGGGGAACTCGGCCTGTGTCGAAAGCTCGGTGACCCAAACAAACCGGGGCATTGGGACGGCGCGATAGACTTCGGCCACGGTAGGGTTTCCCATACCGCGCGCCAGGATCGCCCGCTTGAAAGACCGGCCGGAGGTGAGGAATGAGCGGGTCACCAGCGGGCAGGCCGCGAGACTCGGCGAATTCGCCGCAATTCCGAAGACCGGGTCCGAAAGAAGCTTGTCCACCACCTTCTGCTGGTGCTCGGCGGCGAGAAAGACCTTTTCCGGCAGCGGGGCGATGAAGCTCTCGAGACTGTCCACGCCATGTTTGGAATCATACGGAAAATTTGATGCCCCGCTGACAAGTGGCAGCCGCTGGTAGGGCAAGCAATTGTCGTCGTTGATGAGGAAACCGGAATTGAAATGCGACGACGCAATACGCTGTCCTGCGGCGGGAGCCTTGGAAAAATCAGAAAAATGGCCGACGACGACAAAAACATGGTCCTTCGTCGCCGCGAGCACCGGAACTCCGGATTCTATATAGGTATAAAGAAGGTGGTCGAAGCTCTGACCGTAACCTTTTCTCGTGTAGATTACGGGGGAGAACCCGGCTTGCCTGCACGCTTCCCCCATCTGCCAAATGTAGAGACCGTTCGTAGGGAATAATCTTCCAACCGAATAATCCTTCGTAAGCTGCGTGATCTCAAAAGGCCGAATCTCCCGGTAATGTGCGTATTGCGTGCTGAAATACCGGAACAGCATCCAGAGCGCGGACTGTGCGCACACCGTCGCATCGGTGTCCTGGCTGATGAACGGAAAGGCTTCGATTTCGAGTTGGGTGCCTTGAAGCGTGATTTTTTCTCGGCAGGTTCGCAGCAGGCAGCCCTTGAGGTCCGGCAATTTCGATGGGGAAATCATCGTGCGGCCAAGGCAACTGGGGCGGGTCGGTCGAATCACGGCATAACCGCAATAGGCGGATCGTGCTGACTCACCGGTAAGAAGATCATCCCGAGTGATTGGCTGATCGAAGAAGTGCAACCGAAGCGTTCTGGAGGCGGGCGTGTTGAAGCGCTTCGAGTGGTAATGGGAAAAAGTGTCCCGGTAATCGCGGTCGATATAATGCCGCTCCACTGCAACAGCGCGGGCGATCCCATCGAGCCTCTGCCGGAGCATCGAGGCACCATGCTTTTCAATAAAGGGAGCACATAAATTCCACAGATCGTCCCACGAATGGGTCGCGTCGAAGTGGATCAGTGGCAGAAGGGTTTTCTCTCCGTCGATCATGGGCGAGTTAATGTATCAGGAAGCAGCAGGATATCGTGACTCTCTCGTGTGACGAGGAGTTGGTGCTCGATGAGAAGGGCGACAAGTTGATCGCCGTTCATCAGGGCGACCGGGGTAGCGCTGTGGCGTGAAGCCTCCTCCTTCGCCTTTTTGGAAAAGTCGCTGGTAGTGATGATGAGTCCCTGTTCATGGACACTCAGGCTTCCCCGGAGTTTCTGCACAGCGTCGGATTGGACGTTATGCTTCCACTTCTTGGCCTGCACGGCCATTCGAGTGCGGATGACATCACCGACCAAGAGTGTGCCGCGCACGTCAATGCCGCCGTCTTTTGTATAAGACGTGACTTCGATTTCCTCGAAGCCGATCCGGGCAAGGAGTTCGCCAATCAGCTCCTCGAACGCCTTGGCATGAAGGGTCTTCAATCTTTGCAGAAGCTTCGTGCGAATGGTCCGGTTGTGTTGCTCGATGTCGAATGCCAGTCCGGTTCCCTGCCACGCAGTGAGGCTGATGAAGCCGCCTTTGCTGGTATGGAAACGGGGCTGCTCGCCACGAGCCCTGTAGCGGCGGACCTCGGTAAGGATCTGGGCATACATGGTCGCTTCGGGTGTCTTTCCTTCCGTGTCAAGCAAGTCGCGCTCGAGCGCCTCACGCGTGAGGTCGCGGTAATGCACGGGCGCTTTTTCCGGATGCTCTCGCAGAAGTTTTTCGGCGGTGGCGGTGAAGGAGAGTTTTTTGCCTTGCGGCTTCTTCGCCTTTCTTGAAGCAGGTGCAGTGGATGCCGACGCCGGAGCGGGATTCAGCGCGAAGGTTTCTGGGCCGGACTGGATGAAGCGCGAGGCCGCGCCGCGTTTATTGATGTCGGTATAAAGCTGAGCGCCAACCGTTGCCCATGGGGTCTTGCCCTTGGATTGCCAGTAGCCGCGCTCAATGGCGAGGCGGGAGATTTCGCGGTAGTCGAGGGGCTTTCCGGCTTCCCGTAGGACTTGTTCGGCTGCAGATAGTGCGCTCATGCTTTGGACTTGGTGACTGGTGGCGGGCGGTGACCGAGGATCATTTCCTCTACCTCGCGGGATGTGTCGTCGGCAAGCTTTGCGGCGGCGGTGCGATGGGCAGCGATGCGTTCGCGGGCAGCGGTCACTTCGGCCACGAGCTTCTTTTGGATCGCGAGGGGCGGGAGGGGAAGACGGAGTGCAAGTAGACCCGGCTTGGAAATCTTCTTCATCGTCGGCGAAGTTCCAGTCGCAACCGCTTCAATTTGTTGCCGCAGGTGAGGCACGCGCATCACTTCGGCCAAGTAGCGGCGATCAATTTTCGACTCGTCGCGGAAGACGGCGCGAAAAATAAGGTCAGGCATCATCAGATGAGGGCGTGTGACGGAGATGTGCGCGCAGACACCAACAAGCCGCAGAACATTTCCACGAACGAAAAGCACATCCCCCGTTTTCACTTCCAATGCGGATGTTGGGGTGAACGAAGGAGGCAAGGATTTATTCTCCGCTTCGTTGAATGTGCCGAATGAGATGGCACCCAACTTGAGCACCCCCCATTCATCAGCACTGGCCGGGCGATCGAAGCATTTTGGACTCCAACCGTTTTTAAGGTCGGCGATGACTTCGCCAAGCCGGACAACCGGAAACTTGCCCGCGCTTGGATCAGGCGCATCGGCGGACTTGCGTGCCTGCTCCACGCCCCACCGCCCAATCTCTGTCCACCGTAGCGCGAAGGCGCGTTTCGTGATGAATTGGGCATGGTCGCTGAGGCCGAGGGCTTCGAGGAAGTTTCTGCGGATGTCAGCATCTTTTTCCTCAGCAGACTTGGAGGCGGCAGCGACTTTTTCCTGTGCTTCACGCCAATGAGCAACAATGGTCCGCTGGGCGGCGAGGGGCGGCAGCGCAATCGCAAGCGATTCAAAAACATCTGGCGCGATGCGCGTCTTGGTCGCCCCGCCGCTGGAAAGTCCGTCGAGAAAACGCAAGAACGAACTGCTCTTGAGAAGCAGTGCCAGATACTCCGGCACGACCTTGCTTTCGACGGGGCGATAAACCGGATACTCGGCACTGACGGCGATGCGTCCGACCTCGGCGGAAACGATGGCAAGCGAACCCTGTTTCGCGCGAATCTTGCTGTAGATTAGATCGCCGACTTCCGCCCAAAACAGACGCCCTTTGTAGTTCGCGCGCTCGTCTGGATTGGTCACGGCGACAACACCGCCGAAGCTGATTTTTTCGATGATGGGAATGGTGGCAAGGTCGCTGCGGTCATCCACTTCGGCGACCTGCCGCGTGAGCACATCGCCAAGACGGCAGATACTTTCCTGCGGCCACGCCCACGCGAGACGACGAAACGAATCCGCACTCCAGCGTTCTGTTTCCGACCAATGAACGGCAAAGGCCCGACCTGCGTAGGTTTCTACGCCGCCAGGCCGTGGACGAAAAAAGGCGCGGGGTCTTTGCGGAACTCGCGGTAGAGTTCGAGGCAGGTTTTTTCGATGCCCGGCGGGACGCGGTCGTTCGGGTAAAGCTCGTTGAGGTCCGGTTCGCCGGTGGCGGAGATTCCGATCTTTTCGGCTTCGTAGAGGAAAACCGGATAGTCGAAGCGCTGTTTAAGCAGGGCGCGGCTTTCGGTCGCGATGGTCTCGGCGGTTTTCTTGTCGAAGTCGGCGCGTTCTTTCCGCAGCGCGGAGATCTTTTCCCTGTCCTTCGCAGCTTTGGCGGCGGCGGTTTCTTTTTCCAAGTGGGTGTGGGTGGCGTCTACTTCCGGCTGATGCTTCGCCGTGATTTCGGCAAGGGCTTTGGCGCGGGTCTGCTCGAAGCGCTCCGCCTCCTTGGCGGTGAATTTTTCCAGGATGAGAACTGAGCATTTGACGCTCGCTCCGCTGCTGGCGAAGGTTTCCTGCGGAAGGGAGACGACGGCGCGGAGGAATGCGCGGTCCTCGGTGAATTCGCGGACGAAAGCGAGCGAGGGATTGTTGAAAATACCCTCGGGCAGGACGATGCCGAGCCGACCGCCGGGGGCAAGCAGATCCAGGCAGCGTTCGATGAAGACGAGTTCGGTCTTCATGCTGATCGATTTCAACTTTTTCTCGTCGGCCTGCTTTTTTGCATCTTCGTCCGCATCATTCTTCGGGTCAGCCTCCGGCTTTCCGCGCAGCGGGAGCTTGAACAGCGAGAGGATCGGCTTTCCCTCGGCCGCCTCGACGCGGGCGACAGCATTGTCATAAACGTCCCCGTATTCGTTTTTGTATCGGGATCGGGCTTCCGGGGAAACCGTGTAGTCGGAACGCAGGACGACATTGCCCGCCTGCACGACGGCTCCGAAGGGCGGGTTGGTCGCAATGACGTTGAAGCGGTTCTCGAAGATGCCGTTGACATTGAGCAGCCCGTTGTGGTGATGCACCCCGCCGTGACCGTCACCGTGCATGATCATGTTCATCTTGCTGGTGCGGGCCATGCGGTCGTTGGCGTCCGTGCCGTAGATTCGGAGGTTGGAGAGATCCCAGATGCGCGAACGAGTCCGGCGCGATGCCGGGGCGTCCGGATCGGAGACGGGGTCGAGCTGCGCCTGTAGCTCGTTGTATTTCTCGCGCTTGCGTTTGGCCTTCTCGGCGGCAGGAAGTTTCTTCTTTTCCACCTCCCCGCAGAATGCGCGGTATTGGGCATCGACATCGGCGGCGATGCGCTCGCGGAGAATCTCGAAGCACCGGATGAGGAATCCGCCCGAGCCGCTGGCGGGGTCGCAAATGTATTCGCCTTCCTTCGGGTCGAGCATCTGGACGATGAACTCGACCACGGGACGCGGAGTGAAGAACTGGCCGATCTCACCACGGAAAGTTCCGCCGAGGAACCGCTCGAATGCGATTCCCTTCACATCCTCGCTCGTCTCGGAGAGATTGTAGCTTTCGAGCTTCTTGACGATGGCCTCGACCGTGGCCGTGCGGAGATTGATCCGCTCGTCAGCCTCGAAGATTTTGTCTGCGCGATAAGCCTCTTTGGTTTCATCGAAGAGCGAGTTGATCGGGCTCTTGGAAATCTGGGTTTTCAGGAAATCGACCGTGAAGAGATTTTTGCGCTCCTTGCGTTCCTTCAGCCGCCGCTCGACCCAGACCTTGATGAAGAGGATTTTGGCGATCTCATCGAAGGCGGCCGCAGGATCGAGGTGCTCGTTGTTGCGAATGACGTTGTGGCACTGGTGGAGGAGGTCGGCAAATTCCTTCCCCTCGAACGGCTTCAACTGGGAAAGCAGATCCTTGATTTCCTTGTCGCTGGCGTCGGCGTGCGGGATGTCCTTGACCTCGGAGTAGTTCGGCGCGCGCTTTTCGAGATCGACCCGGAAGAACCGCGTGCTCCGCCGGTTATGGGCGACAAAGAATTTTGCGCGCTCGTTGTTGGCGTAGTTTGAGCCTTGGGCATAGGTCTTTTGGTCGATAGCCACGTTATCCGCCTTGCACTCGACAACGATCAGCGCGGTCTTTCCGTCCCGTTTATCCTCGACCGTCCGCCAGATAACAAAATCCGCGCGGGCATGTTTGTTTCCGCGTTCGCCGGGAATGGACTCCTCCTCGGCAATTTGCGACAGGGGGTAGCCGTATTCGTTGACGAGGACGCAGAGGAATTCCTGGCGGACGGCTTCCTCGGGCGTTTCGTTGAGCCATTTCTGGCGGACATGACTCCAGATTTGGCCTTTCTGGCGACGGACGATGATGGGATCGGACATAAGAAGTGATTGGGTTGGCTCAGGATTTCTTGCTTCGCTGGTTAAACGCGAAAAGTCGTGCGTCGGACGGGACGCGCCTTTGTATGAGATCCCGCATGATCCAAGCAATGAAAACCATTTTCGCTTTTACAAGAAGGAAGCCTTGTGGGCGCATCCTGCGAGCTGAGGTTTGTCAGCCACACCCTCGAACCACTGTGATTCACTGCTGTGATTCGCTGCTTGCCAAAGCCCGCTCGGGAGACTAACAGGAACCGGCAATGGCAGCAGCAAACGACCTCCGCAAGGGCATGGCGATCCGCTACAACGGAAACGTGGCCATCGTTCTCGACATTCAACACCGCACGCCCGGCAACCTCCGCGCGTTCGTGCAATGCATCATCCGTTACATCGGCACTGGAAAATCCGCCGACATCAGGTATTCCTCGACGGAAAAAGTGGATCTGGTGGACGTCAACCGCCAGCAGCTCGAATTCAGCTACGCCGACCACCAGGGATACCATTTCATGGACCCGGAAAATTTTGAGACGATCACCCTGCAAGAGGATCTTGTTGCGGATGCGAAGGGATTCCTTGTGGAAAATCTGAAGGTCGAAGTCCTGAGCATCGAAGGCCGTGCAGCGCAGGTCATCCTGCCCTCCTCGGTGACTCTCAAAGTGACGGAGTCCGCCGATGGCGTCCGCGGGGATTCCGCGAACAACGTGCAGAAGCCGGCGAAGCTGGAGACCGGAAAAACCATCAATGTCCCGCTCTTCATCAAGGAGGGGGAGTTGATCAAAATCAGCACCGCCGACGGTTCCTACCTGGGCCGGGCCTGAGAAAGCCGTGGCCGGAAAACGCCGTTCCAAAAGGAAGCCGGCCGGATTCCACGCTTCGATTGCCGGCACGATTCCGGATCGCGTCCCCACCCGCTGGGTGAAGTTTTTTGTCGGGATCTTTCTGGTTCCGCCGACTTGGATCCTGGCGCAGACGTTTTTTACCGCGTTCGCCCGGACGACCGTCCACGACACGTTCTGGATCACCGAGGAGTTTTGGTTTTTTTCGCTGGGTGCGGTCCTGTGGCTCGCGGCATTTTTTTGCCTGCCGCGGCCGCTGTGGATCTACGTCTTCGGCCACGAGCTCACCCACGCGCTCTGGGTTTATCTGATGGGCGGGCGGGTCCACCGGTTCCAGGTCTCGAAGGAAGGCGGCCAGATCCTCACCGACAAGACGAACACATGGATCGCCCTCGCCCCGTATTTCTTTCCGATCTACAGCCTGCTCGTCATCCTGATTTACGGCATCGCCGCGGTTTTCACCGATGTCAGCCCCTTCCGCCAGTGGCTCTACGCCGGCATTGGATTCACCTGGGCGTTCCACCTCTCATTTACTTTTTGGATGATTCCCAAAGGCCAGCCGGATCTCACCTACGGCGGCACGTTCTTCTCGCTCGTTCTGATCTTCCTCCTCAATCTCGCCCTCCTCGCCGCCCTCCTCATCCTGGCCGCTCCCGGCGTCTCGTGGACGGGATTCGCCGCGGACTTGATCGGGAACGCCGCCGACTTTTCCCACCAGATCTACCGCCTTGCCGCAAAACTCTGAACATGCCGACGCTTGCCACCACCGTTGACGGCCTGAAGCTGCCGAACCCGTTTCTGATTGCCTCCGGCCCCCCCGGAACCAATCTGAACGTCATCTCCCGCGCGTTCCGCGAGGGGTGGGGAGCGGTCATCGCGAAGACGGTCAGCCTGGATGCGTCGAAGGTTGTCAATGTCTCCCCGCGCTACGCGAAACTCCATGCCGCCGATGGCAGGGAGGTGATCGGATGGGAAAACATCGAGCTCATCAGCGACCGTCCGCTCGCGATCTGGCTCGAGGAATTTAAAAAATGCAAGGACGAGCATCCGGACGGCGTGCTCATCGCCTCGATCATGGAGGAGTTTCGGAGGGATGCCTGGGGAGAAATTGTCGAGAGGTGCCAGGACGCGGGCGTGGACGGCTTCGAACTGAATTTCTCGTGTCCGCACGGGCTGACCGAGCGGAAAATGGGATCGGCGATGGGGGAGGATCCCGGGATTCTCGAAGAGGTCTGCGGGTGGGTGATGGAATTCGCAAAAAAGCCGGTGTGGGCGAAGATGACGCCCAATGTCACGCACATCGAAGATCCGTCGCGGGCCGCCCTGAAGGCCGGCTGCCACGGGATCAGCGCGATCAACACGATCCGGAGCGTCATGGGAGTGAACCTCGAAACGCTTCGCCCGGAACCAACCGTCGAGGGCTGCTCAACGCCCGGCGGATATTCCTCGATTGCGATCCGGCCGATCGCCCTTCGGATGTGCATGGAAATCGCGACGCTGATCAAAGCCGAATTCCCCGGCCGCTCGCTCAGCGGGATCGGCGGCATCGAGCGCGGTTCCCACGCAGCGGAATTTTTGCTTCTCGGCGCGGATACCGTGCAGGTCTGCACCGGGGTCATGAAATTCGGATACGGCCTGGTCAACAGCCTCCGGGAAGAGCTCCTGGCCTTCATGGAAAGGCACGGCTTTGAAACGCTCGAAGACTTCAAAGGCCACAGCCTCCAGTATTTCACCACCCATGCGGATCTCGTCGAAAGGCAGCGCGCCCGCAAAGGCTCTCAGAAAGCGGCGGCGCATGCGGACGGCGACTGGACCGGCGACCGGTTCGTTGACCAATCCAGCTCGCTGGCGGGGTAATAAATCATGATCATTCCTGTTCCACTTCAACGTTCGCCTTACGATGTCCACGTCGGGGCGGGCTTGCTGGCAAAGTCCGGCGGGCTAACCGCCTCGGTGGTCAAACCCGGACGCTGCGCCATCATCACGGATTCGAATGTCGGGCCGCTCTACGCGCAGCCCATCGGGGATTCCCTGCGGGAGGCGGGGTTCGACGTCACAACGCTCGTCTCCCCGGCCGGAGAAAGCTCGAAGAGCATGTCCGAGGCCGCGGCGTTGTGTGACCGCATGATTTCCGCCGGGCTCGACCGCAACTCCTGCCTGGTGGCTCTGGGCGGTGGCGTGGTGGGGGATCTCGCGGGGTTCGTGGCCGCGATCTATTACCGGGGCATCCCGTTCCTTCAGATCCCGACGACTGTTGTCGCACAGGTGGACAGTTCGGTCGGAGGAAAAACCGGCGTCAATTCGGCGGGCGGGAAAAACCTGATCGGGGCATTCCACCAGCCCCGGATTGTTATTGCCGACACCGACACGCTCTCGACGCTCCCGGAGCGCGAGTTCAACGAGGGGTTCGCCGAAATCATCAAGCACGCGGCGATCCGGGATTTTGCCATGCTCGATGCGCTCGGCGACCTCCCGGCCGTTGTCGCACGCAACGTCGCGATCAAGGCAGCCGTCGTCGCGGAGGATGAATTCGAAACGCGCGGCGTCCGCGCCCTGCTCAACTTCGGCCACACGCTCGGGCACGGAATCGAAAACGCGGCCGGCTACGGACGCTTCCTCCACGGCGAGGCGATCGCGCTCGGACTCGTCGCCGCCTGCCGGCTGTCGGTCGAAAAATCCGGCCTCGCGCAGGCGGACTGCGACCGGATTTTCTCCGCGCTCGCCCGCTACAAACTCCCCCTCGCCCTGCCCCGCGACATCCCGACGGAAACCATCCTCGCCGCCATCCGGAAGGACAAAAAATTTCACCGGGGCACCATCCGGTTCGTCCTGCTGAAGCGCCCGGGCGAGGCGTTTGTCTCCGACGCCGTGACCGAGGACGACATCCTCCGCCAGATCCACGCGCTCCGGGGGCCTGCCTGACACCGTGGGGGACAAGCGGCTCCACATTGCCCGGCCATGATGCGTTTCCTCCCTCCGTAGCCATCCAGGCCGCGGAGCCCGAATTGATGAATCTCTGGCTTGGCGCTGCACCGGGCGCGGAGGGGTTGCGGGATCTGGAAAAGACGGCGGACCGACGGGCGGACAACATCGTGAACGGCCTCAATCGCAAGATTTCTGCGGTCACCAAGCTCTCGCCGCCTCAACTCTGAGCCGACCGCAGAGAGTTGGGAATCGCGGGTTTCCTGCAATAATGGGGTGACCGACGGGATTATCCCGCCTGCGGCGGGCTCTGCGGGTCTGGCTTCGCCTTCAAGGGTGCGCTATCGCGCTGGCAGTCGAACTGCGTTCTCGCCCCGTCTGAAAATGGGGTGACCGACGGGATTATCCCGCCTGCGGCGGGCTCTGCGAGTCTGGCTTCGCCTTCAGGGGAGCGCTATCGCGCTGGCAGTCGAACGGCGTTCTCGTCCCGTCTGAAAATGGGGTGACCGACGGGACTCGAACCCGCAACAGCCAGGACCACAACCTGGAGCTCTACCATTGAGCTACGGCCACCATCAATGCGATCCTTTGTGGGGAAAAGGACAGAGGGGGCATATATTTCGCATCACGCATGAGATGTCAACCCCGTTCTGGCCGACTGACACGGCCGCGGGCTCCTCCCGATTTATTCCGTCCCGTAATCCGGGACGAACATTCTTTCTGAGATATCCCGCTCGATGTCATCCGGCCTCTTGATCTTGGCCAGCCCGCAGGCATGCGCCTCCTCGGCGACGGTGGTCGCGATCTTCCGGGAAACCTCCCGGACGTTATTGAGCGGCGGATAAACGCTGCCCCGAGCGAGATCCGCCTGAGTGACCCCGCTGGCAAGCGTCCGGGCCGCAGCCAGGAACATGGGCTCGGTAATCCGGCTCGCCGCGCAGGCCAGCACTCCCAGCCCGACTCCCGGGAAGATGTAAACATTGTTGCCCTGACCCGGATAATACTTCCGCCCCCCGAACTCCACGGGTGGGAACGGGCTGCCGCTGGCAAAAACAGCCCGGCCGGAGGTGTGCCGATAGGCCTCCTCCGCAGTGCACTCCGCTTTGGATGTGGGATTCGACAGGGCAAAAATGACGGGCCTTTCGTTGATGGTGGCCATGCTGCTGAGAATTTCCGGTGTGAATGCCCGCCCGATGCCCGCCACTCCGATCAGCGCGGTGGGGCGGAGCCGCTCGACCGCCTCCGCCAGCGACACGCACGGTGCGGACTCGTGCGCGAATGGAATTTTGTGCTTCGGCATTTCGTCTCCCCGGTCTTTCACAAGAAGCCCCTTCGAGTCCACAAACCAGCACTGATGGCGGGCCTCCTTTTCCGAAACCCCCTCTTCGCGCAGGGCGCTGACAAAAAGTTCACCGATGCCTGTGCCGGCTTCGCCGGCCCCCAAAAAGAGGAGTTTCTGCGCGCGCAGCGGCGTGCCCGTCTCTCTCGCGGCCGCGATCAACCCCGCCAACGCCACGGCCGCCGTCCCCTGAATGTCATCGTTGAAGCAGCAAATCCGGTCCCGCCATTTGCCGAGCAGATCGAAGGCGTTGTGATTCCCAAAATCCTCGAACTGGAGCAGACTCCCCGGGAAAACCTTCTGGGTCGCCAGGATGAACTCGTTGACAAAATCTTCGTATTCCTGTCCGCGCACCCGTGCCTGGGGCAGCCCGAAATAGAACGGATCTTCGAGCAATTTGGCGTTGTTCGTTCCCACGTCCAGCGTGACAGGCAGGCAGTAATACGGATTCAATCCCGCGCACGCCGTATAGAGCGCAAGCTTTCCCACGGGAATACCCATGCCGAGGGCTCCCAAATCCCCCAGCCCAAGGATCCGCTCCCCGTCGGTGACCACGATCAGTTTTGCCCCCTGATTCGGCCAGTTTCTCAAAATGCTCTCGACTTTGCCCCGCTCCCGGATGCTGATCCAAAGCCCCCTCGGGCTGCGGAAAATTCCTCCGTATTCCAAGCAGGCTTGGCCCACGGTCGGAGTGTAAATGATCGGCATCGTCTCCTCCAGATGATCGAGCAGAAGCCGGAAGAAAAGCGTCTCGTTTCGCTGCTGCAGCGCGGTCAGAAAAATGTATTTTTCAAGATCCGATTCCTTCCTCCGAAGCTGCCCCAACGCCCGCTCCACCTGCTGGCCCATGTTGAAAACCCGGGGCGGCAGCAGCCCGCGCAGCCCCAAGGTATCCCGCTCCTCCTCGGTGAAAGCCGTTCCTTTGTTCCGCAGTGAGTTCTTCAGCAGGGAGATCCCTGCCGGAAGGTTGAACCCGCCGCCCGCTCGAATTTCGCTGTCATGCATTGGCATTCGCTCCAGTGAGTCACAGCTCTCGGGCGGAGTAAACGGGATTTTTTTCAATTCGATCAAAAAGATCGATGGCAGAAAAAAGAGCGGGCTCCCGCCAAGAAAAACGCTCCGCGAAAACTTTTTTTGCGAGCTGATAAAAATTCCGTCTTTTTTATTCTTCTGTTTTTTCTTGTTGACGTCCGGAAACTCAATGCCCATGCCGGGCGGCGAGATTATGCTGCATCAAAGACCCCCGCGTTCCGGTGCGCGGGAATTTTTTTTGAAAAAAGCTATTGACGAATTTTTGTTTCGGGATATGTTCACCCTCCCGTCAGCAAAAAGGCTGACAGGAAATTGATCTCCCGAGGGTGACCTCGATGCGCCGGGCCAGCGAACGAATCGTTCCTGCACGGCGAGTCACCAAGCGGGTTTGGTTTTTGAAAATCTGATTCGAATTTTTGTCGTTCATCGGCAAAATTCAGAACGCAAACAAATATATAGAAATAGACAATCAGCATATGCTGAATTGTGCGTTTCCGTCGGTTTTGTAATTTTAATTTGACGGCCCAAATAGTCGCCGAGTCTCACTCGGCAATATATGGATAGTCAGGAAATTTCCACCAGCAATGGTGGGCAAACTTTTCACGGAGAGTTTGATTCTGGCTCAGAACGAACGCTGGCGGCGTGGATAAGACATGCAAGTCGAACGGGATCAGGTTTGTAGCAATACAGACTTGGTCCAGTGGCAAACGGGTGCGTAACACGTGAGCAATCTGCCGGGAAGTGGGGGACAGCTCGCCGAAAGGCGAATTAATACCGCATATGGCCAGGGAGGACATCCTTCCGAAGCCAAAGTCGCAAGACGCTTCCTGATGAGCTCGCGGCCTATCAGCTTGTTGGTGAGGTAACGGCTCACCAAGGCAATGACGGGTAGCTGGTCTGAGAGGACGACCAGCCACACTGGAACTGAGACACGGTCCAGACACCTACGGGTGGCAGCAGTCGAGAATTTTTCACAATGGGGGAAACCCTGATGGAGCGACGCCGCGT